>Ga0233425_10003773_pt1 | contig 26735 bp, 21 predicted proteins | sample Watercolumn_Towu_2_FD_181712 | JGI IMG/M metagenome (GOLD analysis project Ga0233425, IMG submission 181712) | Freshwater microbial communities from Lake Towuti, South Sulawesi, Indonesia - Watercolumn_Towuti2014_140_MG | ecosystem: Environmental > Aquatic > Freshwater > Lake | place...
CTGCGCAAATGACTCGACGCGATGTCGGGATGCTTTGCAATTTCACTCTGCGCCTTCGGCACGGACGTGAAATCGCACAGCCCTATCGCTTCTGGGGACTACTCGGCTTCCCGCCTCGCAGCGAAAGCTGTAGCCGACATTGAGTGGCTAAATAATTATCTTCAACTATAGTTAACTATCACAGTTGGTTATAGGCTGGTTTTGTGTTTAAGGCGGATCAGCCAGTTTTCTATCGAAATAAGAACCTTGCAACGTGCGGTCAAAGGCTTAGGCTTGGTGAATATGCGCATTAGCAAATTCGTGATGTTCTTCTGGCTTGCTCAATGGCAAACTTGAATTTCAAAACAATTGTTCTGACTTAGGAAAAACTATAATTTTTGACCAAGCAGCGCTTTGCAGATCAGGAGCATGCGTGTAAACATATGGTATTGCCTCATATTTTGCTAATAGACGATAACAAAACAAGATCAGAGCATTTTGCGTCGATTTTGCAGTTTTTGGAATATCCAGTGCAAATTTTCAGTTCATCCGATTATTTGGATGCATTTGCTGAAAGAGAGTTATTACTCGCTGTATTTGTCGGTGATGGTATCGAAAAGCAAGCGACCTTGCTGAAAGATGTCATTGATCGCGCAGAAAAAACCCCGGTTATTTTGCTGGTGGAGCAAGGGAATGAGCATGATATTTCCACCTTAGTCAAACAAATGGTTTATCAGGTTTTTGAGTGGCCGGCCACTTACTCGAACCTGAAACAGATAACCGATAAATTACTGCTGCTGCATAACCAGCATAGGGAAGCTCGCAAAGTTTTAGCTGATGGCAGGAGCGAAGCCCGGCGTTTGGCTTCCATAGATAAGTTAATCGGCCAAAGTAAAGCGATTGTAGCGATTCGCAAGTTGATCGCTCAGGTTGCTGAAACCGAGGCAACGGTGCTTATATTAGGCGAGTCTGGAACGGGTAAAGAAGTAATTGCCCGGGCATTGCATGACACTTCGTATCGAGGTACCAAGCCTTTTGTTCCAGTCAATTGCGGTGCAATTCCGGCTGAACTACTGGAAAGTGAATTGTTTGGTCATGAAAAAGGCGCATTTACCGGGGCGCTTAACTCCAGGCAGGGACGATTTGAATTAGCCGAAGGCGGAACATTGTTCCTCGATGAAATTGGCGATATGCCGATGACGATGCAGGTTAAGCTATTGCGCGTGTTACAGGAACGCACTTTTGAGCGAGTTGGCAGTAATCGAACGATAACTTGCGACGTTAGAATCATTGCCGCTACCCATCGTGATCTTGAAAGTGCAATCAAAGAAAATCGCTTTCGCGAAGATTTGTACTATCGATTGAATGTATTTCCTATCGAGGTTCCCACATTAAGAGAGCGCTCGGAAGATATTCCTTTATTGGTAAAAGCGCTAATTGCCCGTTTAGAGGCGGCTAATCGGGGGGCGGTGAGGTTGACCAACGCTTCTCTGGCTGTGTTGATGCAATACGATTGGCCCGGAAATGTCAGAGAGTTAGCGAACTTAATTGAGCGTTTGGCGATAATTTATCCTAAAGGTTTAGTGGACATTCCCGATTTACCAGAGAAGTTTCAAAAATTTCAAATGCCTGAAAGTAGTCTTGTTGAAACTGAAAACAACACGGATGAAAGCTTCGAGCAGGATGAGTCCATCGATATGATGGGTGTTTTTGATCATTCGTCTTCGGCGTTGGCTCAGTTGCCAAAGCAGGGCATTGATTTGAAGGAGTATCTCAATGTTCTGGAAGTCGATTTAATCCGTCAAGCGTTAAGCGAATGCAATGGAGTGGTTGCGCACGCGGCGAGGCGTTTGAATATGCGGCGGACAACGCTGGTCGAAAAATTACGGAAGTATGATTTTCAACGTTAATCAAAGCGTCAAGAAACTGTCAATAGTTTTGTAAGTTATTGTAATAAAAATAATAAGCAATTTGGTCTGGATTTTGCTGTATTAAGTTCGACGCTAACCTAGTACAAGTAACCATGATGACTGAAAACTTACAGAATAGCCACAAAACCGCGCAACTTACCGATGCATTCCGCATTTTTAATGAGTTGTCGCAGAATCTATCGGCTTCTTACCAGGGTATAGAGGAACAGGTAGCCAAATTACATCAGGAGCTCGCGTTTGCTCATAGTGAGCGCTTGAGTTCGCTCGAAGAAAAAGAGCGGCTTGCGATACGTTTGGAACAAATATTGGCCGCTCTCCCTGCCGCTGTCATTGTGCTTGATGTTAACGGAAAGATCGTTAACTGTAATGCTTTGGCTGTTCAATTTCTGGGTGAACCCTTATTGGGTCAATCAGCAAACAGAGTAATGGCTCGAAGTCTTACTTGCATGGCGAATAATCCGCATGAAGGCGAATTATGCAATGGCAAACGGATCAATATCACTTATAGCCAATTGGAAAATTCAAGCGGACAAATTGTACTGTTGTCCGATGTCAGCGAAATGCGAGGCTTGCAAGATTTGTTAAATCAACAAAAAAACCTGTCTGCTATGGGCGAAATGGTCGCCAGTATGGCGCATCAAGTACGCACGCCACTAGCGACGGCTATTTTATATGCTTCGCAATTGGCAAATTTTTCTGTTGATCACCATAAACGGCAGCATTTTGCCGAAAAAATTCTTGAACGCCTGCTCTATCTTGAACGGCAAGTCAACGATATGTTGCTGTTTGCGAAAAATGGACGGTTGGCAATGGAGCGCTTTTCCTTGAGTAAATTCTTATCTCGTTTACAAGCAAGCTTCCATGAATCCATTGGTTCAAAACCCATTCAGTTAAACATAGTCCGCACCATACAGGGTGATGAAATCATTGGCAACGAACATGCGTTACGCGGCGCTTTGATGAATTTACTGAACAATGCGGTCGATGCAATGGCGGGCTCAGGGCAAATCGAGCTGACAGTTACTGAGCTTGATGAAGGGGGCTTGCGTATGGCTTTGAGGGATACGGGTCCAGGCGTCGTTGAAGAATTAAGGCGGCGTATTGTCGAGCCTTTTTTTACGACAAAGCTGAATGGGACGGGTTTAGGGCTATCTGTGGTGGATAGCGTAGTGAAAGCGCACGGCGGGCAATTACGAATTGAATCGGCTGAAAACGGTGAAGGTGCAATCTTTTCATTTACCTTGCCAGCTAAGTCAAGGGCCTGTAAACCATTGCCGGGCGGTTTTTCTGGTAAAAATCTAAATTCAATGGAGATTCTGCATGAGTCAGTATGATGTTTTGATCGTGGAAGATGACCTGGCCTTGTCCGAAGCATTGTGTGAAACACTGGAGCTTGAGGGATATCGGGTTGCTTCAGCCAGTAATGGCAAAGAGGCCTTATCGGCGCTCGAAAAAAGTGTAGTCAATCTGATCGTCAGCGATGTCAAGATGCCTGCAATGGATGGGATGCAGCTATTGAAACAATTGCAAATTAAATATCCGCAAACGCCAGTAGTGCTGATGACGGCTTTTGGCACAGTAGCCAAAGCCGTGGAGGCAATGCAGTCAGGGGCGGTGGATTATTTGATCAAGCCTTTTGAGGCCAAAACTTTAGTCAATAAAGTGTCTGAATATGTTGTTGCTCATCAGCAAGGTTCTTGGGGGGGCGATCGGCAATCGATTGTTCAGGATGAAGTGATGAAACAACTGTATGAATTAGCTGCCCGGGTAGCGAAAACAGATGTTACGGTTATGTTGCAAGGGGAAAGCGGAACGGGCAAGGAAGTCATGGCCCGTTTTATTCATCAACATTCCAATTATCACGAAGGTCCTTTCGTAGCGGTCAATTGCGCCGCGATTCCAGAAAATATGCTGGAGGCCATGTTATTTGGTTATGAAAAGGGCGCTTTTACCGGCTCGATTCAATCCATGGCTGGCAAGTTTGAACAGGCGCAAGGCGGTACTTTGTTACTGGATGAAATTTCGGAAATGGACTTGGCTTTGCAGACAAAGCTTCTGCGGGTGATTCAAGAGAAAGAAGTTGAGCGTTTGGGTAGCCAAAAAAAAATCAACTTGAATGTCAGAATTTTGGCGGCCACCAATCAAAGTTTGAAAGACCGCTTGCAGCAAGGACGGTTTCGCGAAGATTTGTATTACCGTCTGAATGTGTTTCCCGTTCATCTGCCAGCCCTACGCGAAAGACCAGGCGACATTTTGCCGCTAGCGCGTGAATTTGTACGCCGTCACAGTCCGCATGGCAAAAACTTGCCTGACTTTGATGCAGCGGCAACTCAGAAAATGCGGCTTTATGATTGGCCTGGCAATGTCAGAGAACTGGAAAATGTGGTTCAGAGAGCGCTGATTTTATGCGCTGGCGGGGTGATAACCAATAACGACTTGCTGTTTGAGGATGCGATTTCTCTTTCTTGCAACAGACTTCGCCTAGTATCGGGCGAACGCATGGAAGCTGTTGAAATGGCGGATGAAAATGATGATTGCTCGGGGCTTGACGAGAGCCTTAGGTGCGCTGAGGAAAACATTATTTTACAAACCTTGCAGATCGAAAAAGGTAGTCGCAAAACGACGGCGGAAAAACTTGGCATTAGTCCTCGAACCTTGCGCTACAAAATGGCAAGGATGAAAGAAGCGGGCATTATTTTGCCTTGTTAATTGTGGCATCAATAATGCTTAGCTTTGGGATATGACAAAAAAATGAGGGTCAGCTAATGAGTGATATCAATGTGAATCAAGTTTTGGCGCAAATGCGGGCCATGTCTTTGGAGGCGAGTGGCAGTGCAGGCCTGGAAAATCCTGGCAATAACGATTTTGCTTTTTTATTAAAAAAATCGATTGATTCGGTTAACGATACTCAGCAAGCCGCCGGAAAAATGGCGGTGGCGTTTGAATCTGGTGATCCGAAGGTAAGTTTGGCTGAGGTGATGATCGCGTCACAAAAAGCCAGCGTTTCTTTTCAAGCTATGTTGCAAGTTAGGAATAAGCTGGTAGAAGCCTACCAAGACATTATGAACATGCCGATGTAAGCGCTGATAAAACATGACAGAACCAAGCACTAGCAATATGATTGAAGCGGCACTGCCGCAAGCACTGAAGACGGAAACGCCGGCGCATCCGTTAATCAAAGGCGTGGCGCGTCTGACCATTGGTCGGCAAGTGGCGGTTATGCTAGGTTTGGCTTTGAGCGTTGCGATTGGCATCGCGGTTGTCCTGTGGTCGCAAGCGCCGTCTTATGGCCGTTTATTTGCCGAAATTGGCGAAAAAGATGTGGCCGATATTTTGCAGGTTCTCGACAGTCAGGGGATCAAGTACAAAGTTGAAAGCGGTTCCGGCGCGATTTTGGTGCCGACCGATCAGCTTGACGAAATTAAGCTGAAATTGGCGGCGCAAGGGTTGCCGCGGGCGAATAGTTTGGGTTATGAGTTATTGGATAAGGAACAAGGCTTTGGTGCGAGCAAGAGTGCAGAGATGATTCGTCATCAGCGGGCTTTGGAAGGTGAAATCGCTCGTACCATCATGACTATCCAAAACGTGAAGTCAGCGCGGGTCTTGCTGGCTTTGCCGGTGCAGTCGGTATTTGTCAGAGAGCGCAAGAAGCCAAGCGCATCGGTTACCGTAAATTTATTTCAGGGACGCTCGTTGGATAAGGGACAAATCGAATCGATCGTGCATCTGGTCGCATCCAGCGTGCCGCAGCTTGAATCCTCTCAGGTAACTGTCGTGGATCAGAAAGGGCAATTACTGAGTTCGAATGAAGCGTCCCCTGAAGTCAATCTAACTTCGAAGCAGTTCGAGTTCAAAAAAAATATCGAAGAACATTTAATGACTCGAATCGAAAATATTCTGTCGCCTTTAGTCGGAATTGACGGAATGAGAACTCAGCTTTCAGCCGATGTCGATTTTACCGTGACCGACAAAACCGAGGAAATATTTAATCCTGATTTACCGGCTTTACGCAGCGAACAAACATTAGAAGAGCGCAGCACGTTATCGCCGGTGCAAGGCGTTCCAGGTGCGCTATCAAACCAACCCACGGCCGCAGGAGTCGCGCCGGAAACGACACAGGCGGCCAATGCTAACGGTGCTAATGGAACGAACGCTACACCGCCTGGGTCAGCCAGCAAAAATGCAACGCGCAACTACGAACTGGATAAAACGATTACGCGCACGCATTTGGCGACCGGCGATCTTCGCCGCCTGTCCGTGGCTGTTGTGGTTGACGATAAGCATATCGCCCAGTCGGATGGCACACTAAAAAACCAAGCGTATTCTCAGGAAGATCTTAATCGCTTTACTGAATTAGTTAAACAAGCCGTGGGTTTTGACAGTAGTCGGGGTGATCAAGTGACCGTGACGAATGTCGCTTTCAAGGCGCCTGAGGCTTTGGAAGCAATACCGGATGAACCGCTGTGGAAACAGGGATGGTTTATTGAGCTGGCTAAGCAAGTGACGGCGGTATCGGTCATTCTGTTCCTGCTGTTCGGGGTATTAAAGCCCGTGATGAAACGCCTAAGCGGTCGTACCGAGGAAGAAATAAAGGCTGCGCTGCTGGCTGAAATTGAAGAGAAAGCAGCTGCGATGGGTGGGAAAGTGCGCATTGATGAAAATGGCGTGCCAATTGCCGTGCCGGCGCCGACTGAGCAAGAAAAACTGCATTTGCCCACCGATATGGCGGATATGTTGTTGTTAGATATGCCGCAAAGTTACGAACATCGTTTGGAATATGTCAAGCGCTTAGTTGATGATGATCCAAAGATAGTAGCGCAAGTGATTAAGACCTGGATTAAATAAATGGCCGAATTAAATCAATCTGATCGCGCGGCAATATTGTTGCTGGCTTTGGGAATGGACCGGGCCGCGATCGTGCTGAAGCATATGACGCCCCGGGAAGTGCAGATACTTGGCACTACCATGGCGAGTGTCGGCGATATTTCCATCAGTATGATGGACGAAGTGGTGGAGGAGTTTATTACGGCGGTAAAAACCCAAACCGCATTGGGCATGGATACGGATGAATATATCCGCACCGTGCTGATCAGCGCTTTGGGCGCTGACAAGGCCAATAGTATTCTGGATCGGATTTTACAGGGCGGCAGCACGAAAGGCATTGAGCAGTTGAAATGGATGGATACCCGGTCAATTGCTGATATGATCCGCTTGGAGCACCCGCAAATCATATCGACTATTTTGTCTTTAATGGAAAGCGATCAAGCTGCCGAAGTCATGATGTATATGCCTGAAAATATGCGTTCCGATCTGGTGATGCGTATTGCCACGATGAAAGGTATTCAGCCGGCGGCACTGCGCGAGCTGGATCAAATCATGGAAAAGCAGCTGACCGGCGGCGACAATGTGAAGTCGACGACAATTGGCGGCATCGATGCTGCAGCCAATATCTTGAACTTTATGGATAGTAACGCCAGCGATTTAGTAATGAATCAGATTGCTGAACATCGGGCTGAACTGGCTCAGGAAATTCAGGAAAAGATGTTTGTCTTTGAAGATCTGGCTTCGCTTGATGAACGCGGCATGCAGACTTTGTTACGGGAAGTGCAAACCAACCAGTTGCTATTGGCGCTGCGCGGTGTGGGCGAAGATTTGAAACAAAAAGTGTTTAATAATATGTCCAGACGGGCGGCCGAAATGCTGCGCGATGATTTAGAAGCGTCGCCACCCGCTAAATTGAGTGAAGTTGAGTTGGCGCAAAAAGAAATTTTGACCATTGTGAAACGATTGGCGGATGCGGGTGAGATTCAGTTAGGAGGCTCGGATGAGCTTATCTAAAGGCGCGCCTTTCTCAAGATCTGAGCTTGAGGCCATCAGCGTTTGGCGTTTGCCCGATATTTCGGACCCCGCAACCGGCGAAATTTGTTTGCATCAGGCGAAATCCGAGCCGGTAAATATTGACCTTGAGCCAACGCCGGTGCTGACCGTGGATGAAATCGAAGCCATGCAAAAACAAGCCTATGAAGAAGCCTTTGAGCAAGGTCGGCAGGAGGGCTATCAACAAGGCTTTGAGCAAGGTTATCAAGATGGATCGAATAAAGGCTACCAACAGAATATTCAATTGCTGAATACAAAAGTCGCCGCTTTTGAACAATTGATGTCCTCGCTCAGCGAGCCATTTAAAAGTCTGGATGACGAAGTTGAAAAAGAACTCGTAAAACTTGCCATTAGTGTTGCGACGCAGATTATTCGGCGGGAAATTAAATTGGATCCGGGTCAGGTAGTGGCGGCTGTTAGAAAAGCGGTGAGTGTTTTGCCCTTATCGTCGCAGAAAGTTCAGTTGCATCTTCATCCGGAAGATGCTGATTTGGTGCGTTCCGCGTTATCGCTGGACGATATGTCGCCGGCTTGGAGCGTTGTCGAAGATCCGCTTATTACGCGCGGTGGATGTACAGTGGATACCGACGTGTCTCATATTGACGCCACGATTGAAAATCGTTTAGCTGCGGTAATTGCTAATTTGCTAGGCGGCGAAAGGGAACATGATTTAAAGGATGCGGGTAAATCGGGGGGAGTCGCTCAAACAAAATTGCAGCCTGAAAAGCCGCAACTGGACGATACCCTAGCTTTTCCGGCCCCTGCCGAAACAGATCTGGAACAGGCAGTTGTTTCCGAGCCGCTAGTTTTGACTCCGAACGCTTCGCCGGTTATTGCTCAGGCTGAATTGCCGTGATAACCAATACTAGAAATGCAAAGGCGATTTGGCTTGACCGGCTAAAGCCCTATTCACAGCGCTTAATGGAACCGGCCGAACTGATTGTGGAAGGAAAATTATCGCGCATGGTCGGTTTGACGCTCGAAGCTGTCGGTTGCCGGGCTGCAATAGGTTCTCGTTGCCGGGTCGAAACCAAGACGGGACGGAGTCTGGAAGCTGAAGTTGTTGGCTTTGCAGGGGCGCGGGTGTTTTTGATGCCAAGCGGTGATCTGCATGGGCTTGAACCGGATTGCCGGGTTATCCCTTTAGGTAAGCATAGTTTGGCAAGAGTGGGTTATGGTTTATTGGGCCGGGTTCTTGATGGCGCAGGCAATCCGCTTGATGACAAAGGGCCTTTGAAAATTGATGCCCATGTATCACTGAACGGCACGCCGATTAATCCGCTATCCAGAAAACCGATACGCGAGGCGCTGGATGTCGGCGTTAGGGCGATCAATGCCTTGTTATGTGTTGGGCGAGGACAACGCATGGGACTTTTTGCCGGCACGGGCGTCGGCAAAAGTATCTTATTGGGCATGATGACCAAATTCACCTCGGCCGATATTGTCGTAGTGGGCTTAATCGGTGAGCGCGGGCGAGAAGTTAATGAATTCGTGCAGAAGATTCTTGGTGAAGAGGGTTTAAAACGTTCTGTTGTTGTCGCCACCCCCGCTGATTGTCCGCCTTTAATGCGCGTTCATGGCGCCTTGCTGGCAACCAGTATCGCTGAATATTTTCGCGACCAAGGTAAGGACGTGTTGTTACTGATGGATTCCTTGACTCGATTTGCGCAGGCGCATCGTGAGATTGCTTTGGCGATCGATGAGCCACCCGCTACTAAAGGTTATCCGCCATCGGTATTTGCTAAATTGCCGCATTTAGTGGAGCGCGCTGGAAACGCAAATGTCGGTGGTGGATCGATTACTGCTTTTTATACGGTGCTAGCCGAAGGCGACGACACCAATGATCCGATTGCCGATGCGGCGCGCGGCGTTCTGGATGGTCATATTGTATTATCCAGAAGCTTGGCGGAGGCGGGGCATTTTCCGGCCATCGATATTGAAGCCTCAGTGAGCCGTGTCATGCCCGATATCGCTGATGCCGACCATTTGCTGATGGCGCGTGAAATTAGACGCTTATATTCGTTGTATCAGCAAAACCGCGACCTGATTAGTGTGGGTGCTTATCAGACAGGGGCTGACTCACGGATTGACAAAGCGATTGAAAAAAACGCCGCTATATCAGAGTTATTACAGCAGGACATGAATGATCCCGTCGACCTTAATCGCAGTCTGACAGAAATGAAACGGGTATTGGGGCCAGCTTAGGCAGGCGTAGGTAGCTAATGAAAAAGTCACAAAGAATTAAAACCTTAGTTGAACTCAAAGCGGAACAGGAAAAAAACGCGCTGAGAGGCTTGGGCTTGTCTCAGCGTAAGCTGACCGATATCGAAATGCAGGTTGAAAATCTAAAAAAATACCGGCGTGAGTATCAAGAGAATTTTAATCAGCTTGGCGGCAAGGGTATCAAAATTAGTCAGCTTATGGAGTTTCGTTCATTTATCGAAAAGCTCGATCAAGCCATAGCCGGACAAGAAAAGGCTTTGCGGTTATGCAAGGAAGAATTGACGGTTAAGCGGAAAATATGGGAGAGCTTTCACCATAAAACGGCTAGTCTGCAAAAAGTTCATGATTCCGCGCTAGCCCGAGAAATTCAGCATCAAATTAAAAAAGAACAATCCGAACTGGATGAAAGATCATCCAGAATAGGGCGCAATGATGGGATGGCATGAAGAATGCTTAGCTAGAGAATATCGCTTTTGATTTATTATTTTCGGAGACACATATGAGTATCGATACGAGCAATTTTGTATCTTCTGCATCCAACGCACTTTCGTTGGAAAGCGGTGTTTCGTCACCGGCGCCGGGTCTTGAGTTGCCAAGCGGCTTTATGGAAGCTTTCGTAGAGCAAATGCAACTGCTCGAAACAAATGGCCGAAGCGGTGCGCTAAAATCACTGCAAGTTAACGCCGATTTATTGCCAGCTGACGAAATGCAAAACTTGGAACAGTCTTTGTGTGAGGCAGGCAACCGGCAAACAATTGCCGATATCCTAGGCCAGGGATTGCCACTTTCTTTGCCAGCTGATAAAAATTCTGATTTGCCAGTCGGCTTGTCGGTGTTGGCGGATGGTTTACCCGTGAGCGATCAGATTAACGCTGCGCAGTTAGTAAAGGAAATTCATCAGGCGGTCAGGCAATTTTCGCAGACAGCAACAGATCAGCAACAGATCAATAACGACCAGGAACTTGCCGCACTGTTGAGTATCGTGGCCGGTAAAATTGCCTCAGGGGAGGCAACCACGGGTGCCGATGGCGCTGAAGATAAACTACCAGATCATCTATATTCTGCCAGTGTTGATGCCGACAGTTTTGGTGCTGCGCTTGAGCCGAATGATGCTGTTCTAGGAATTAATCTAGCGGCGCCTGCCGTGCTATCCGATAAGGCAGGTAAACTTGGCGTAAGCGCAGAAGAAAAGCTTGGTAGCGTAGTTTCCAATCTTCAGCAGGCGAAAAAAGCAGCGTCATTTTCGGCCTCAGCTTCGACCAAAGAGGCTGCATCAAATAATTCTGAAACTGCCTTTTTGAAACAGTCTTTGGCTGGGCACTCAGGCGAATCGGCTAAGTCGACGCCACTGAATGCCGTTAATACACTGTTGCCAAACGATGCCGATTTGACTGATAAAAACATTGGTTTTTCTCAAGAATTCGGGTCGGTTGAGGAAAAAACGCTGGTACGCGGACTCGCAGAACTTAATCAGCTAAACAAGCCGACAACAGCCTTGAGGCAAGAGGCGCCCGCCTTGGCAAAGCCGATTTCGCATCCGGAGTGGGATAAGGATTTAGGCGAAAGCATTATCTGGATGAACAATCGTTCAATACCGGCCGCAGAAATAAAAATTAATCCACCTCATTTAGGGCCAATTTCAGTTAGGGTTGATATCAATCAGGATCAAGCCAGTATCTCATTTGCCGCCCAACACAGCGCTGTTAGAGAAGCGCTGGAAGCCTCTGTGCCTAAATTAAGAGAGCTGATGCAGGCGCAACAGCTTAATTTAGCTGAAGTTAATGTGTCTCAGCAGTTTTCTTCCGATCAGCAAAAGTCGCAAGCGCAGCAATTTTCTGAGTCGTCTGCTCAACCCGAAACAATACCGGTTCCCGAAGCGGCTGGCCAGTCGTCTGAAGCCATTGAAACTGAACAAGCGATTGTGACTAAGGGTTTGTTAAGCATTTATGCATAAAATTCTAGAACCTATTGCCGATCGGAACCGCTAAGACCAAGAGTCATTTGGTAAGGATGCATTATTCTAGTAATTTGAAATAGGTGATGCTATTCTCTGAAACAAGAGTGATCAAAGACACAATTTCGATTTAACGCCTCAGGTATTTTATATCGCCATAATACTGCAGCTATTTTTCCATTGAGGAAATTGAACCATCTAAGTGGCCTCCCAAATGCCTTCTTTCATTCAAAGTTTATTATCCATTGTTTTATTAAGCCTTGCTTTAACGGGACAAGCGGATGAAAAAATGGTCTCAGCTTTAACCAAGGCTGAGCCAAGTGTTCATTTAACCGCCAAAGAGAGCGCTTGGCTGGCCAAGCATAAAGTCATTCGCATCGCTTTCGATGGCACTTTGCCGCCTTATAGTTTTTATGTTAAAGAAACCGAAAAATTTAACGGCATCGCCATAGAAATTCTTGATATTTTAAGCGATCGGCTTGGGGTAAAGTTTAAAGTGCATCGCGATATGTCTTGGAGCAGTCTGTATAAAGCGGCAGTGGCTCGCAAGGTGGATGTTGTCGCCACGATGGTCGACAGGCCGGAAAGGCGATTTTGGTTTAACTTTACCGAACCTTATCTGACTAAGTCACTGGTGATCATGACGCGCCGGGATAATGCCAGCATTAACGAGCGAAAGGATTTAAAAAGAAAAACTGTCGCTTTGGTTAAAGGTTATCAATACGGTGACGTTGTTATTAAGGATTTTCCCAGCGTGAAGCCGTATTACGTTGATTCGATGAAAAAAGCCCTAGAGCTTGTGAATAATAGCAAAGCAGATGCCACGGTTACGTTTATGGCTACAAGCAATTATTTGCAAAGCCAGAACCCGACTCTAATGGAAAATCTAAAATTCGCGGCTTTTTACGATCGCAATAGTGCTAATGAAAGTATTGCTGTTCGCAAGGATTGGCCTATTCTGGCCACAATTTTGCAAAAAGGTCTGGATTCCTTGAGCGAAGCTGAAATTCAGAATATTTTTGCGAAATGGGTTTTTCCTGTTGACGCTGTCATCGAGGAAACGAGTCCTGTGCCTCCGCCATTGTCGGCGATTGAATCATTGGACTATGTCTTTTTTAGCAAGGTTGTTGTGCCTTTTATGATTATCATGAGTTTTTTGCTGGCTTGGCTTTTCCATGCACACATTCAAAACCGGAAAATCATTCAGTCTAATAAACAAGTCATGATTACCAATCGAAACCTGCAAACCTTGCAGCGAGACTTGGAGCATTTGGTATTAAAAAGGACTGCCGAGCTGAATTCCAGTGAGCAAAAATTCCGGAGCTTGGTTGAAAACTTGCGCAATGAATACTTTTTTTACCATCACGATAATAAGGGGATATTCACTTATGTAAGCCCATCGGTAACTAATATCCTGGGTTATTCGCCAGATGACTTCGTAAGTCATTACCGGGATTATCTGACCGATAATCCAATCAATCAGAAGATAAGTGAGTATTCGGAGTTATGCTCTCAGGGCGTGCCTAATCCGCCTTATCAGGTTGAAATTTACGATCATCGAAAAATAGTGCATTGGCTTGAAATCGCCGATTCTCCAGTCTACGACGATTATGGCAATTGTATCGGCGTCGATGGAATTGTCCGCGACATTACGGTGCGAAAACTGGCTGACGAGCGCTTGATTCGCTTGTCATTTTACGATGAATTGACCGGTTTAGCCAATCGCCGACTGTTTTTGGATCGTTTGCAGCAAACGCTGAATTTGGCGCATCGCAATAAATCGGCTGTCGCTCTGTTTTATCTTGATTTAGATGAATTTAAAACGATTAACGATAGCAAAGGCCATGCGGCAGGCGATGAAATTTTAAGAGAAGCTTCGCGCAGATTGATTTCCACTTTGCGTGATTCGGATGTGGCTGCACGTTTGGGTGGTGACGAGTTTGCGCTACTGCTGCCCGGAACCGATGCGGATGCGGCCGAACAGGTGGCGAAAAAAATTATGAAGATGTTCCACAAACCTTATCTGTTGGGCGAAACCGCCGCGGCGATAGGCGCCAGTATTGGCATAGCGGTTTATCCGCAAAATGGCAGAGATGGCGAGACGCTGATCAATCATGCGGATACGGCGATGTATAATGCTAAGAAAAACAATCTAGGGTTTTCTTTTTATAACGAGCAGATGGCCCAGGCGATCGATCACTTTGCATAAAAAATGCTGGAATTAGGCGGTCTATGTTCTCACTTGCTTGCAAAAATTGTTAATGACCAAAGCCCTATAATTTCGTAAAATTATTCGGATTTGTTTTTTGGACGGGATGAATCCCATGGGGGTTCATCCCGTTTTGCACATTTGAGGTGACGTGTTTGACTAAATCAGCAATCTTGATGTTGGAAGATGGAACGGTTTTTAAAGGGCTATCAATCGGCGCTGATGGCTGTGCTGTTGGCGAAGTGGTATTTAATACTGCAATGACCGGCTATCAGGAAATTCTAAGTGATCCCTCTTACGCCAAGCAAATAGTGACCTTAACTTATCCCCATATCGGTAATGTAGGAACTAATGAGGAAGACGACGAATCCTTTGGTGTTTTCGCCAGCGGCTTGGTCGTTAGAGACTTGCCGATAGTGGCGCATAATTGGCGCAAACAAAAGACCTTGCAACACTATTTGCTTGATCATCAGGTGGTGGCGATTGCCGATATCGATACGCGTCAATTAACGCGGCTGTTGCGTGATAAAGGCGCACAACGAGGCTGTATTGTGGCCGGCGATGTTATTGATTCGGCCAAAGCGAAAGCAGAAATCGAAAGCTTTTCTGGTCTTAAAGGCATGGATTTAGCCAAAGTTGTTTCGGTCACAGAACCTTACGAATGGAGCGAAAATATTTGGGACTTGACCTACGGCTACAAACCCGCGACAAACCTGTCTAAGCATGTGGTTGCTTATGACTTTGGGATCAAGCGTAACATTCTCCGGCTGCTGGCCAATCGTGGCTGTCGGGTGACTGTAGTTCCGGCCACAACACCGGCCGGCGTGGTTCTCGGCATGAATCCGGATGGCGTGTTCTTATCGAATGGTCCCGGTGATCCTGAACCCTGCACCTATGCGATTGAAGCCATCAAAACTATCTTAGCGAAAAAAATACCGGTTTTAGGCATTTGTTTAGGACATCAGCTTCTGGCTTTGGCGAGCGGCGCTAAAACTGAAAAAATGAAGTTCGGTCATCATGGCGCTAACCATCCAGTGCAGGAAAAAGCTACGGGCCGAGTAATGATTACCAGTCAGAACCATGGTTTTGCTGTGAATGAAGCCAGTCTTCCGGCTAATTTGAAAGCCACATACCATTCTCTGTTCGACGGCAGCTTGCAAGGCATTGAGCGAACCGATTGCCCGGCCTTGAGTTTTCAGGGTCACCCAGAAGCCAGTCCAGGGCCTCACGACGTAGTCTCACTTTTTGACTGGTTTATCGATAAAATGAATCAAACGCAAATTTAGTCAATCATCCAGCTAAGCAGCTTATCATGCCAAAAAGAACGGACATTAAATCGATTTTATTACTGGGTGCAGGGCCAATCGTAATCGGCCAAGCTTGCGAGTTTGACTATTCCGGTACTCAGGCCTGTAAAGCCTTGCGTGAGGAAGGTTATCGGGTCATTTTGGTTAATTCCAATCCGGCCACGATCATGACCGATCCGGATATGGCCGATGCGATCTATATCGAACCCATCGATTGGCCAACGGTGGAAAAAATTATTGCCAGAGAACGTCCTGATGCCATTTTGCCGACCATGGGTGGACAGACCGCGTTGAACTGCGCTTTGGCGCTGGATGCAAACGGTGTGCTGGAAAAATACGGCGTCGAGATGATTGGCGCCACCAAGGAGGCCATTAAAAAGGCCGAAGATCGTGAATTGTTCAATCAAGCCATGCGGAAAATCGGCTTTGAAGTGGCGCGTTCGAAAATCGCTCACTCCCTGGAGGAAGCGTTGGCAGCCCAGCAGGAAGTCGGATATCCGACCGTCATTCGGCCGTCATTTACAATGGGTGGCAGCGGCGGCGGTATTGCTTATAACAAGGAAGAATTTATCGAGATTTGCGAGCGCGGCTTGTATTTGTCGCCAACCAACGAGTTATTGATTGAAGAATCGGTGCTGGGCTGGAAAGAATTCGAAATGGAAGTCGTGCGTGATTCCAAGGATAACTGCATCATTGTCTGTTCGATCGAAAATTTTGATCCGATGGGTGTGCATACGGGCGATTCGATTACGGTTGCGCCGGCGCAGACCTTGACCGACAAGGAATATCAGATTCTGCGGAACGTTGCGATTGCGGTTTTGCGCGAGATCGGTGTCGATACCGGGGGTTCCAATGTGCAGGTAGCGATCAATCCGGATAATGGCCGATTGATCGTTATCGAAATGAATCCGCGTGTATCGCGTTCTTCGGCACTGGCATCTAAGGCCACCGGGTTTCCTATTGCCAAAGTGGCGGCCAAACTGGCCGTTGGCTATACGCTCGATGAATTGAAAAATGAGATTACCGGTGGTGCGACGCCGGCTTCGTTTGAGCCGACGATCGATTACGTCGTCACGAAAGTGCCGCGTTTTGCATTTGAAAAATTTCCGCAGGCCGATGATCGCCTGACGACGCAGATGAAATCAGTCGGAGAAGTGATGGCGATAGGCCGCACTTTTCAGGAGTCGTTGCAAAAAGCCTTGCGCGGTCTGGAAATCGGCATCAGCGGGCTTAATGAAATACTGGATTTAAGTGCGCCCGATACGCATGAAAAAATACAGCGGGAGTTGCGCCATCCTGGTCCTGACCGCTTGTTGTATGTGGCTGATGCATTCCGTAGTGGCATGAGCCTGGATGACATTCATCAGGCTTGCAAGATTGATCCGTGGTTTTTGGCGCAAATCGAAGATCTGGTGCAGACCGAACAGTCGCTCGCGACCAAGACGCTGTCCACATTAAAAGACGGCGAGCTGTTCAGGCTGAAACGCAAGGGCTTTTCCGATCAGCGTCTGGCCAAGTTACTCGGGACGTCCGAAACAGAAGTGCGTAATGTTCGACACAAGCAGGCTATTCGGCCAGTTTTTAAACGCATTGATTCGTGTGCGGCAGAGTTTGCCTCGGATACCGCTTATTTGTATTCCACCTACGAACAGGAGTGCGAGGCCCGGATTTCCGAAAAGGAGAAAATTATCATTCTGGGCGGCGGGCCGAACCGGATCGGGCAGGGTATCGAATTTGATTATTGCTGCGTGCACGCCGCCTTGGCATTGCGCGAAGATGGCTATGAAACGATCATGATCAACTGTAATCCGGAGACGGTGTCGACCGATTTTGATACCTCGGATCGGCTGTATTTTGAGCCGTTGACGCTGGAAGACGTGCTTGAAATCATTCAACTGGAAAAGCCGAAAGGCGTCATTGTGCAATATGGTGGACAAACGCCACTGAAGCTTGCCAGAGCCTTGGAGGCGGCGGGCGCGCCGATTATCGGTACGTCACCGGATTCAATCGATCTGGCTGAGGACCGGGAGCGTTTCCAGAAATTACTGGAAAGACTGAATTTGAGACAGCCGCCCAATGCCACCGCCCGGTCTGTCGAACAGGCTTTGAACGCTGCCAGGGACTTGGGTTTTCCGCTGGTGGTCCGGCCATCTTATGTGTTGGGCGGCCGTGCGATGGAAATCGTTTTTAACGAAGAAGGCTTGCAGCGTTACATGAAAGAAGCCGTCAGTGTTTCGAATGATTCGCCGGTGCTGCTGGACCGTTTTCTGGATAATGCGGTGGAAATGGATGTGGACGCCATTTTTGACGGTGAACGGGTTTTGATCGGCGGTTTGATGGAACATATCGAACAGGCTGGCGTGCATTCGGGCGATTCGGCCTGTTCATTGCCGCCTTATGAACTTGCTCAACACCTGCAGGATCAACTGCGCGAACAAGTGGCCCGAATGGCTGAGGCCTTGGGTGTATGCGGTTTGATGAATACGCAGTTTGCGATTCAGGGCGATGATATTTATGTTCTGGAAGTCAATCCCAGAGCATCGCGTACTGCGCCTTTTGTGTCCAAGGCGACCGGTTATCCGCTGGCTAAGATTGCTGCCCGTTGCATGGTCGGAAAAACCTTGCAGGCTCAAGGTGTGACTGAAGAGCGCATTCCAGATTATTACTCGGTTAAGGAAGCGGTCTTCCCGTTTGTCAAATTCCCGGGTGTTGATCCCTTGTTGGGCCCGGAAATGAAGTCGACAGGCGAAGTGATGGGTGTGGGTAAAACCTTCGGTGAGGCTTTCGCCAAATCGCAGCGGGCTGCTGGCGTTAATTTGAATGATAGCGGCAAAGTGTTGATCAGCATTCGTGATGCCGATAAAGCTAAGGCACCCGATATTGCAAAAATGCTGGTGAATAAGCAGTATCAGATTGTTGCAACCGGAGGGACGGCCAGGTTTCTTCAGGAAGCCGGCATTGCCTGTGAGGTTGTTTATAAAGTCAACCAGGGACGGCCCAATACGGTCGACATGATTAAAAACGATCAGATTCAACTGATTATTAACACAACGGAAGGCAGCAAGGCGATTGCCGATTCTTTTACGATGCGGCGGGAAGCATTGCAACACCGGGTTCCCTACTATACAACGATGGCGGGCGCGCGTGCGGCTTGCTTTGCTTTGGGCGAGCTGGATGCCGGTGATGTTAATTGCTTGCAGGACCTGCATAACTTAACTTAAAACTAGTTTTATCTGGTACAGCAAGATTTGTCTTTGCAGATCGTGCTGCGTCCGATTTTGTAAATTTGGAGTGTGGAAAAAATGAATAAAGTACCTCTTACCGTCAAGGGCGCAGAAAAGTTGCGGACGGAATTGGATGAGTTAAAGACTGTGGTGCGCCCAAGAATTATTGCTGCAATCGCTTCGGCTCGCGAGCATGGCGACTTAAAAGAAAATGCCGAATATCATGCGGCGCGTGAGCAGCAAAGCTTTGCCGAAGGCCGCATTGCGGAAATCGAAGCCAAGCTTGCCAATGCGCAAGTGATCGACATTACCAAATTGGAACCCAACGGAAAAGTGGTTTTTGGGGCAACAGTAGAAATTGAAGACACCGAATCGGGTCGTCGCGTCATTTATCAAATCGTTGGTGAAGATGAGGCCAATATTAAAGAGAATCGTATTTCCATAGGTTCACCAATTGCACGCGCCTTAATTGGCAAAGAAGTTGACGATGTCGTGATGGTCAGAGCGCCAGGCGGCGATATCGAGTATGAAATTATTGCTATCGACTACGTTTAACAGCTGCGGACTTTATTTTCAGGTTTTTTTGCCAGGGTTTGGCCGGTATAAAACGCAAATTTGCCCAATGCTTTGCACTAGCGAGGCGCCGGTTTCTGCGCATATTTTGTGGCTAATTAATTTGCGCTCTTCGCGTTCTGCCCGAATTCGAACTTTGATAAGTTCATGGCTGTTTAACGCCAGTTCAATTTCTGCAATTACTGCCGACGTAAGCCCTAACTGTCCAATCAGAACAACGGGCTTCAAGGCGTGGGCTTGCGCTTTTAGTGTTTTCTTTAACGTAGAGTCCATTTTACTTCCTAGTGATTAACCGTGATTATTCTACCGCTAAGCAGGGAAACTGCCTATCGCGTTTCAGTCGTGTAAGCTTAACGGCGGGGTTTCACCGGGGATAGATTTCATCTTTTTCAGCTAAGTTATCGATATGGCGCGGAGCAAAAGCAGCAATCGCTGGATGCAGGAACATTTTGACGATGAGTATGTCAAATTATCACAAGCCAAGGGCTACCGGTCGCGAGCAGTTTTTAAGCTGAGTGAAATACAAGAGCGCGATCATATCATTAAACCTGGAATGACCATTATTGATTTGGGTGCGGCGCCCGGTGGCTGGTCCCAATATGCAAAAGAAATTGCCGGCAAAACGGTCAGGCTGATCGCGATGGATATCTTGCCGATCGAGCCGCTCGAAGGCGTAACGCTAATCCAAGGCGATTTCAGAGAAAATCAGGTTTTGGAGCAGCTTCATCAAGCTTTGAGTGGGGCGCAAGCGCATTTGGTCCTGTCGGATATGGCGCCGAATATGAGTGGCAATAAGGCGGTTGACCAGCCGCGTGTGCTTTATTTGGCTGAATTGGCGCTTGATTTGGCAAAATCGGTGTTAATTAAGGACGGCGTCTTTTTAGTCAAGCTATTCCAAGGCGAAGGTTTTGAGGCATTTATCAGTGATGTGAAAGGCTGTTTTTCCGCTGTTTCGATACGAAAACCCAAAGCGTCGCGATCGCGAAGTAACGAGGTTTATATTTTGGCGAAAGGCTTTAAATATTCTTGTTGATGCCCATATCAACGATCATGGAATAGCGTTAGATCATTGAATTGTGAGTAACTGCTTGACAAATTGCAGCAGTTAGGGATTAAAACCCTGGTATAATTAAACTGTTTTTAAACCGAGAGCCTAAGGCTTGGGGCGTATAAATTGAGCGATATGTTAAAAAATATTATTTTGTGGGTCGTCATTGCAGTCGTATTGATGGCAATCTTCAATAATTACGGTCCGCAAAGTGACCGGGCTGATTCATCTTTGTCTTATTCGCAGTTCATTGAATCGGTTAAAGCCGGACAAGTTCGGCAGGTGATAATTGACGAACATGTTGTCAAAGGCAAAATGCAGGATGGTCATCCTTTTAAAACTTATGCGCCAACAGATGCGCACTTAGTTGACGATTTGTTAGCTAATGGCGTTGACATTAAAGCGGTGCCGCCTGAACAACCTTCTATGTTGATGCAGCTTTTGGTGTCGTTTGGGCCAATGTTGTTGTTGATCGCTGTATGGGTCTTCTTTATGCGCCAAATGCAGGGTGGTGGTGCGGCCGGCCGTGGTGCCATGAGCTTTGGCAAAAGCAAGGCCAGAATGCTCGAAGAGGATCAAGTTAAGGTTACTTTTGCGGATGTCGCCGGTTGCGATGAGGCCAAGGAAGAAGTCGTCGAAATGGTCGATTTCTTGAAAGATCCGGCAAAATATCAAAGATTAGGCGGCAAAATTCCGCGCGGCGCATTGATGATAGGGCCGCCGGGTACGGGAAAGACGCTGTTGGCCAGGGCAATTGCCGGAGAAGCCAAAGTGCCTTTTTTTACGATTTCCGGCTCTGATTTTGTCGAAATGTTCGTCGGAGTTGGGGCGTCTCGAGTGCGTGATATGTTTGATCAGGCAAAAAAACACGCGCCTTGCATTATCTTTATTGACGAAATCGACGCGGTGGGCCGTCAGCGCGGCGCGGGTTTAGGCGGCGGCAATGATGAGCGCGAGCAAACCTTGAATCAGTTGCTGGTAGAAATGGACGGTTTTGAGGGTAACGAAGGTATTATCGTTATTGCAGCAACTAACCGTCCTGATGTATTGGACAAGGCCTTACTGCGGCCAGGCCGTTTTGATCGCCAGGTGACTGTAGGCTTGCCTGATGTTCGTGGGCGAGAGCAAATTCTGAACGTCCACATGAAAAAAGTGCCGGCGGACGCCGATGTTGAAATCAAATACATCGCACAGGGCACGCCAGGCTTTTCAGGAGCCGATTTGGCCAATTTGATTAACGAAGCCGCGCTTTTTGCCGCTAGAATGAATAAGCGCGTGGTCAATATGGTAGATTTGGAAAAGGCCAAGGACAAAATTATCATGGGCGCAGAGCGCCATTCTATGGTCATGGGCGAGAAAGAAAAGCGTATGACTGCCTATCATGAAGCGGGGCACGCGATAGTCGGCAGAATGGTGCCGGAGCATGATCCAGTTTATAAAGTTAGCATCATGCCGCGCGGTCGAGCCTTGGGCATTACCATGTTTTTGCCTGAAAAAGACCAATACAGCGCCAGTAAGCAAAAGCTCGATAGCATGATTTCGAGTCTTTATGGCGGCCGAATTGCCGAAGAAATGATATTTGGCTGGGAGCAAGTCAGTACTGGCGCATCCAACGATATTGAACGGGCAACTGAATTAGCTCGCAACATGGTGACAAAATGGGGCTTGTCGCAACGTTTGGGGCCGCTTACCTATAGCGCCGAAGAGGGTGAAGTGTTTCTCGGTCGATCAGTGACTCAGCATAAAACAGTTGCCGAAGAAACATCGCATACGATAGATGAAGAAATACGCTCGATTATTGATCGCAATTACGAACGCGCTGAAAAAATATTGAAAGAAAACATCGATATTTTGCATGCGATGGCGGAAGCGTTAATGAAATTTGAAACGATTGATAAATATCAAATTGACGATCTGATGGGGCGAATGCCAGTCAGAGTTCCGCAAGGTTGGGATGATACACCGCCGCGCGGGGGTGTGAAGTCCGAGGATAGTTTGGTCAAAAATGATAAGCCGCCGGTTAATTCAATAGGCGCAACCGCTGGACACGGTTAAGCGCTGACTTGCCAGATAGTGTCGTTTTTCGGGAAAAGGAGAGGTGTCATGCCCTCTCCTTTTTTTATGCCGATTTGTTTGGCAAGCTACGGCGCTTAAAATCTGACTATATTTATTTTGTTCTGAACACTCAACGCTTGTTATTCGGCAATAGAGTCGGCGTATTAGTTCTTGAGCATTACTTGTCTCTAATTCATTTGGAGATTTTTCATTTGTTATTGATGGAATCAAACGATCATGGCAAGAAAATATTTTGGTACTGATGGCATTCGTGGCAAGGTGGGTGTTCCACCTATCACGGCTGATTTTTTATTGAAATTGGGTTGGGCAGCGGGCCGGGTGTTTGCCAAAGAAGGTAGTGGTTTTGTGCTGGTTGGCAAGGATACCCGGATTTCAGGTTATATGTTTGAGTCCGCGCTAGAAGCTGGCTTAACCGCTGCAGGCGTGGATACGCGCTTGCTAGGTCCCATGCCAACGCCAGGCATCGCCTATTTAACCCGGACTTTGAGGGCTCAAGCGGGAATCGTCATCAGCGCATCGCATAATCCGTACTACGACAATGGCATCAAGTTTTTTTCAGTTGAAGGGACCAAACTGCCGGATGAAATCGAAGAAAGGATTGAACATTATATTGATTCGCCGATGACGACGGTTGAGTCGGCAAAATTAGGTAAGGCGAAGCGCATAGAAGACGCCGCCGGCCGCTATATCGAGTTTTGCAAAGCCAGTGTTCCAACCAGGTTGGATTTTAGTGATATGCGCATTGTTGTTGATTGTGCTCATGGCGCCACCTATCATATTGCGCCGCATGTTTTCCGGGAAGTTGGTGCTGAAGTTGTAACTATCGGTGCCGAGCCAGATGGTCTTAACATCAATGACGAATGCGGCGCTACTCGGCCGGAAAAATTGGCGGCGAACGTATTGGCTTATCGGGCGGATTTGGGGATTGCGCTGGATGGCGATGGTGATCGTTTGATCATGGTTGACCATAAAGGTGAAATTGTTGATGGCGACGAATTGATTTACATCATCGCCAAAGCTAAGTTGGAAGCCGGATTAATGTCTGGGCCCGTGGTGGGTACTTTGATGACCAACTTAGGCATGGAGCATGCCCTGAAAAAATTAGGCGTTAAGTTACTCAGGGCCAAAGTTGGTGACCGTTATGTGTTGGAAATGATGAACGAAAATAAAAGTATTTTAGGAGGCGAAAATTCCGGCCACATCATTTGCTTGGATAAGACAACAACGGGTGACGGTATTATTTCTGCGTTGCAAGTGATGGCGGAGATTCAGGGTAAAAGCAAAACTTTGCACCAGTTGAAAGCGGACATGCAGAAATATCCTCAGGTATTGATCAACATTAAGACCTCTAAAAAAGTTAATCTGGATACCGATGAAACCATTCAAAAAGTTGTTGCCGCAATCGAGAAAAAACTGGGTGATACCGGACGGGTATTGCTTAGAGCTTCAGGCACCGAGCCGTTTATTCGAGTCATGGTGGAAGGCCAAAATGAGGAAGCCGTTAATCAATATGCGCACCAGCTAGCCGAAGATGTCAGAAAAATAATCGGTGCTTGAACTGGTGTTAATAAGCCTATATCATAAGCAGTTTGATTCTATTCTGTTGCGGAGGCTAGATAATGCGCCAATCACTGGTGGTCGGAAATTGGAAAATGAATGGGACGCGGGCGAGTGCTGAGTCGCTCGCGAAAGGCATTATTGCGGGGCTTGGCTCAAATGAAGCGGCGATCGCAGTCTGTGTTCCTTACATTTACCTTGATACCGTTGGTGCGATCGTAAAGGATACTCGGCTGGCATTAGGCGCCCAGAATGTGGCTGACAAAGCTTCAGGCGCATACACAGGCGAAGTGTCCGCAACTATGCTGAGTGAAATGGGTTGTAAATATGCCATTGTAGGCCATTCAGAAAGACGCACTTATTATGGCGATACCAACGAGTCTGTCGCTTCGCGTTTTTGCCAAGCCCAGGCGCAAGCTATTGTACCCATTTTATGCGTGGGTGAAACGCTGGAACAGCGTGAACAAGACCAAACATTTACGGTTATTGATGAACAGTTAAATGCAGTTATCAATATGGCCGGTATTGATGCTTTCGAGAAGTCCGTCATCGCTTATGAGCCCGTGTGGGCTATCGGTACGGGCAAAACAGCGACTGACGAGCAAGCTCAAGAAGTTCACCGTTACATTAGGGAATTCATTGCGGCTAAGAGTTTGACGATCGCAGAGAACTTGACCATTTTATATGGAGGCAGCGCAAAGCCTGAAAACGCCAAGGGTTTATTTGCGATGCCGGATATCGATGGCGGTTTAATAGGTGGAGCTTCGCTTGATGCGGAATCCTTTTTAAAAATTTATCATTCGTTTTAAAGCCGTATAAAATTTCATGTATCAAGTAATCATAGTTTTTCACATTTTGTTTGGCTTAGGTGTCATTGGCCTTGTCTTAATGCAACAGGGCAAAGGTGCAGACGCCGGCGCCGCTTTTGGTACGGGTACTTCCGGCTCTGTTTTTGGCGCGCAGGGAGCCGCATCATTTTTGTCCCGCACCACAGCCATTTTTGCGGCTTTGTTTTTTACCACCAGCCTAGTCCTGGCTGTATTGAACAGTCACAAAGGCGCTGTTTATGATTTAATGAGCGAACCTAATGCCGAAAAAGAAACGCCGGCCATAACCGCCGATGTTGATTCAAAAGCGGCTGAATCATTGCCTTCAGTACCCGCTGCGGCCCCGGTTTCGGTAGAGCAATCAGCGCCTTCTTTCGTTGCTGGCGCAGAAATAAAAGAAACAACAGTCCCCAAAGCCGAAGCAGTTAAAACAGTGGATGAAAAGAAAAATGCCGCTGATCAAGCGTCAACACCCGCTAAAAAGTAAGTAATTTTATAATTGCCGATGTGGTGAAATTGGTAGACACGCCATCTTGAGGGGGTGGTGACGCAAGTCGTGCCGGTTCAAGTCCGGCCATCGGTACCAAATATGGGTACAAGGAAGTCAAGTAAAGTACACAAACCCTTGTTCTTAGTAGAATCAAGGGTTTTTTTATGCCCAGTGAGATTCGATGAGATTCTGTGACATTCACCAAAAAATGTGACACCTAGAGTGATACTGAGTAACATTGGAATCTCAGTGTCACAAATCAAGGTCATAAAATGGCTATCAACATCAATAAAGATTCAGTCTACAGGAACGCCAAACCCAAGGATAAAGATTATTTAATTCAAGACGGCGGCGGCTTAGCGTTATTGGCGAAAGCAACAGGCGTCAAGCGATGGATATTCGTATATCGTTTTGAGGGAAAGCAAAACCGCTTGGGCTTTGGTGTTTATCCAGTTGTCACGTTAGAAAGCGCCAGGCGCAAAGCCGAAGAAGCACGCGAACATCTAGAAAGCGGTATAGACCCAGGAGGAATCAGAAAACAAGCCAGGGAAGTCAAGCAACTTGCTAAGCGAAATGAAGATCGGCGAAAAGAAGGCTTGCCGATCCTGGACAGTTTCGCCGATATTGCCCGACGATGGCTATCGTCAATCGCTCACCAGACAACCGCCACTACACACGCCAAAAAGACAAGCCGGATTGAACGCCTAGCCTTTCCGCTATTGAGGGATAAGCCGATCAAGGAAATTAAATCCGCCGATGTGCTGGCAGTTTTAAAACCAATGATCGAAAAACAGCAACTCGAAACCGCGCATCGGCTTCATGAGGAAATAAGTTCGATATTTGATTATGCGATCTCCTATGAACTTGCTGAATTTAATCAGGCACAACCAGTAACCAAACAGATACCGGCGCAAAAAGTAAGACATAGGGCCGCTATTATTGATCCTAAACAAGTTGGGCAACTGCTAAGAGATATTTACGCCTATCAAGGCACGTATGTAGTGCAAATGGCGTTGAGATTGTCGCCCTTGCTGTTCCAGCGACCTGGTGAAATCCGTCAAATGCTTTGGAGTGATGTGGATTTGGAAGCTAAAGAATGGCGGCCATACGTTTCAAAAACCGACTTTTGGCATATTGTGCCATTGAGTCGGCAGGCTATTGAAATCCTGCAAGCGATCCGGCCACTGACAGGCGGCGGTCAATATGTTTTCCCGTCTAGCCGGAGCGATGGGCGGCCTATGTCGAATAACACCATCAGAACGGCGTTGATAACGCTGGGTTATGATTCGACTATTCAGACAGCTCACGGTTTTAGAACTATCGCCAGCACCTTGTCAAGTCCAACCGACGCCCAAATTAGGCGACTTTAAAGAGCGATTGATCGATTGGCTGGCGTTTGACAGCCAATTACCCAAGCGCCGACGTAGGACGGCACAGCGCTTGTTTGAATGTTTGCAAGT
>Ga0233425_10003774_pt1 | contig 26735 bp, 22 predicted proteins | sample Watercolumn_Towu_2_FD_181712 | JGI IMG/M metagenome (GOLD analysis project Ga0233425, IMG submission 181712) | Freshwater microbial communities from Lake Towuti, South Sulawesi, Indonesia - Watercolumn_Towuti2014_140_MG | ecosystem: Environmental > Aquatic > Freshwater > Lake | place...
GTAAACCCCGCAAGGCCGCGGAGCACCGAAAGGCGACCGAGGACAGGACCCATAAATTTACGAGTCTTTAGAGTAGAAGTTATCGACTGTTAACATGGGAGGTCCAAATGAGTAGTTTTTTATTAATCGAACTGCTTGTCTACATCATCCTGGCGGTCACGGCCGGAATTATGCTTCTATTCTCGCCGAAGATCCGCATGTACGCCAGGATGCGCGCGACCCCGATAATAGTAGGGATAGTCATCTACGTGCTTATACGCCTGGCCATCATGGGGCTTATGTCTCTCGAATCTTTCTACAGAAAGCTGACCATAGCCACGATGCCCGTCCAGCTTCTGATGGTTTCGTTGAACGCGATCATATTCGTCTACATGTACATGATATTCATGAAGGGCGGCTTTTCGAAGCTTAGCTCAAAGACTCAGATTCGCGGCGAACTCGTCAACGTAAAATGGTCGGACGTCATAGGCATGGAAAACGTCAAGGCGGAGGCTAAGGAGGTTGTGGAGCTTATAAAGGACCGCGCCCGAGTCAAGAAGATAGGCGGGAAGATCCTGCGCGGCATACTTATGATGGGCCCTCCGGGCTGCGGCAAGACTTATCTTGCCAAGGCCATAGCCACAGAGACGGGGCTGCCTTTCATATCGATGTCGGGAAGCGAATTCGTGGAGATATTCGTCGGAGTCGGCGCCGCGCGCGTCAGGGCGCTATTCAAAAAAGCGCGGGAGCTGGCTTACGGAAACGGCGGCTGCATAGTCTTTATAGACGAGCTCGACGCCATAGCGCGGAAGAGGGTCTTCTCGGTATTCGGCGGCACGGAGGAGACGAACTCTACCCAGAACCAGCTTCTCGCGGAGATGGACGGGCTGCAGGAGAAGGAAGACAAGACCGGCGAGGCGAAGCCGGAGATGAACGTCATAGTGATCGGGGCGACCAACGCGCCGGAGGATACGCTCGACCGCGCCATGCTGCGTCCGGGCAGGTTCGACAGGAAGCTGTATATAGACCTGCCCAACCTGGATGACAGGGAGAAGCTGTTCGCGTTTTATCTCGGAAAGCTTAAGTACGACCCGTCGATAGACTTCGCCAGGCTGGCCAGGAAGTCCGTGTATAAATCCCCGGCCGACATAGAGAACATAGTGAAAGAGGCCGCGCTGATATCGACGCGCGACAAGCGCGACATGATCACGCTCGGCGACATCTCGGAGGCAATGGAGCGCATAGATCTTGGCCTGAAGCATAAGCTCAATATGCCTTTATCGGAAAAGAAGATGACCGCCTACCATGAGGCCGGCCACCTGATGGCGCTCTATCTTCTCCACCCCACAAGGGACGTCTTCAAAGCCTCCATAATCCCGAGGCGCGGCACGCTCGGAGTCGTCCACAGCCAGCCTACTGCGGAGTTCCACAGCGCGAATAAAGAGATGCTGATGGCGGACATCAAGTCCAAGCTCGCGGGTTACGTCGCCGAGAAGATAGGCTTCAACACCACTTCAAGCGGGGTATCCGAGGATTTCAAGCAGGCTATGAATATCGCCCACAACATGGTGTGGATGCTGGGGATGGGCGGGAACAATTACCTGGGCGATTACACGGCCATACCTCCCGCTCAGCTGTCGGAAAAGCTGAAAGAGGACCTGAACGAGGAGACAGGCAAAATATTCCAGAGCTGCCTCAAATCGGTCGAGGAGCTTCTGACCAAAGAGCGCCCCATACTCGACAGGTTCGCGAAAGAGCTTATAGAAAAAGAAGAACTCGATTACGACGAGATTGACGCCATATTTAAGGAGTACGGAAAGTTCGGATCCATGGACGCCGAGAAGGACCGATGGAGAAAGTAGGCCGGTTTTATATGGGCCGGATAAAAGGGCTCGTTCTTCTCTTTCCGGCTTTAGCGTTATTTGCTTCCGTATCCCTGAGCGGATGCGGCGAGACATATCCGAAGGAGAAGGTGAACGAGTCCGTCGTAAAGATATGCAAGGACGAGTATAATGTCGACGTCAAGGTCGAGAGCGTAGGCAAAACTATGGCCATATACCTTCCGCTCGAGGACCTCATGGACTTCACATTCTCGATAAATAAGGACGCGAGCGAAAAGATAAACGACGTAATACTAAGCGTCGCTCGCGTGGTCTTGTCCACCGACGCCGATTTCAACTATTACTGTGTCATAGCCCACGATGTGAGGATACCGGAGATACAGATAGTGATAATAAAGTCGGTCGAAGACGTTAAGCGGCTTTTATTGAACGACATATCCCGGGGCGAATATTCCAAGAGGGTCCTGATAGACCTGAGGCTCAACCCACAGTCGCAGAAGGAGCGCTCCGTGCGGGACGTCTTCAGCAAGATGTCCCTCGACGAGAAGTGGCAGGAGCAGATGATGAACGACTTCTTCCGCGCCGAGCCGACGGGGCTGGGGGATATCGGATACTGGGGCGGAAAATTCTACATAAAGGACGTCACGAAGCCGGAATTTCTGGCCGAACAGATGGCCTCGAGGATAAAGATGGATTTCAAGGAAGCGAAGGCCCTGGCCGACGCCTTCACTCTCAAAGCGGCCAAGGGCTCGTACGTCGCGTCGCCCGAAGGCAATAAATATTTTAAGCTCGAGGTTCTGGCCGAGCCCAAATGGTTCAAGGATACGACGATGTCGGAGGCCTCGGACAAGCTATTCCGGGCCGTTTTAGAGATAGCCGGCGTAGTCGCGCATTCATACGGTTTCGATGATTTCGGCTACGTAGAGATAGTCGATCAGGCCGGCGTGAAGACGATCAGGGTGCCCAAAGACGATCTGGAGAAGTTGCGGACAAGAAAGATTAAGTACGAAGATCTGCCTGCCATGGCGCAGGCTTAAAGAAGGATGAGAGATGTCTGGCGAAAAAGTGAAGATGGTGCCGTCGAGAGACGGGTTCGGAAGGGGCCTTGTAAGGCTCGGCAGGGAGAATAAGGACGTCGTCGTCCTTTCGGCGGATCTTACCGATTCGACGCGGGCGGCGTGGTTCAAGAAGGATTTCCCGGACAGGTTCTTCGGGCTCGGCGTAGCCGAGCAGGATATGTTCGGTACCGCGGCGGGATTCGCGCTTATGGGCAAGATACCGTTCGCCTGCACGTTCGGCGTATTTGCCTCCGGCAGGGCGTGGGACCAGTTAAGGGTGTCGGTCTCGTATATGAACCTGAACGTCAAGATAGCCGGCACTCACGGCGGCATATCCGTCGGTCCGGACGGCGCGACTCACCAGGCGCTGGAAGAGATATCGCTTATGCGGATACTGCCCAACATGACGATAGTGGTGCCTTGCGACGCGGTCGAGGCCGAGCGCGCCACCGTCGAAGCGGCTAAGATCGGTGGCCCCGTATACCTGCGGCTCGGCCGCTCCGGGATGCCCGTCATCACCAGAGAGACCGACGATTTCAAGATAGGCAAGGCAAACACCCTGCGGGAAGGTAAGGACCTTACGATATTCGCCTGCGGCCAGATGGTGTACGAGTCGATACTCGCCTGCGACATCCTGGAGAAGGAAGGCGTAAGGGCGAGGCTTGTGAATATACACACCCCCAAGCCGATCGACAAGGAGGCCATCACAAAGGCCGCCTATGAAACCGGCGCCTTTGTTACAGTCGAGGAACATACGATAGCCGGCGGTCTCGGTTCCGCCATCGCGGAGGTCGTCGCCCCCCTCAAACCGGTGCCGATCAGGATGGTCGGTATCCAGAACCGCTTCGGAGTCTCCGGCGAGGCGGAGGAGCTGTTCGAGTACTTCGGCCTCACTCCGAAGAATATAGTCATCGCCGCCCGCGAAGTCCTCAAGATGAAGGGATAGGGAAATTTTTCGCATCCTGCTCGTGACGGCGTTTACTTTTGGTCGCCCGCCTTCGCTTGCCGCAAATTTCCATTAGGCATGGAAATTTGCTGTGGTGAAATTTTGATCGGCCGCCGAACCCGGACCGACTTCAAGTCCTTGACAGGTTTCGTCGTCCGGTCTGAATCGCCATAATGTATCAAAATTTCACGACAGTCGCTCCGGCGGGGACGACCAAAAGTACGCCATCTGACGAAGTCGCGAAAAATTTCTGGTGGGATGAGGGAAACGCGCAGATGAAAACATTCAAATTCAAATGGAAGCTTGGTGACGAGGTCTTTGTCGGCCAGAAAGATTGCGCGGATGAGACCGTGCTAAGGGTCCATGTGAAAAATCTCGGCGGAGAACTGATCGAGATATTGGGATCAGAAGAAGTCGCTGAAATAAAGCCCGCCCCTGCCGCATCAAAGATCACATCTGCCCCCAACGCACCCGAAGAACCCGCCCACCCCGTCAAGAGAGAGCCGTCGATAGGGATAATGCTTTTAGGCTGGTATTACATTTTGATGACAAATATCGTATTGGCGATATTTTTGTATTTTTATTTTTTCAGAGGTGTGAACCCGAATATCTCAAACGTTATAAAAATCGTTTCCTATGATCTGGGCCGCTGGATTACACTACCGATCCTTATTCTTGTCGCGACCATACCGGCTATTATCGGTATCGGTTTATTGTTCTTAAAAAAATGGTCACGCATTCTCGTGCTGGCGTTCGCGTGGTTTGAAATTATCGGCTCGATATATGCGCTCTTTTTCCTTCGCGTAAGCATTCCCATATTTTCGATATTTTTAATATGGTTTTTCAACCGGTACAGCATAAAGAGACAATTTGCCGGCGTATAGTTACCGCAACATTGGACTTTTCAAACTATGACATCGATCGAACTCACGGCTCCCGCGAAGGTCAATCTATTCCTGAAGGTCCTCAATAAACGCCCTGATGGTTATCATAATATTCTCACGCTCTTCGAACGCATCTCGCTCTGCGACACTATTAAGATCTCAAAGATCCCAAAAGGTATAATTGTCACCTCCGACAAGCCCATTACCGGCGATCCGCGCGATAATATAGCCTACAAGGCGGCCGAATTGATACTCAGGAGAGGTAAAGTTAAGGGCGGGGTGAGGATATCTATACGAAAGCGTATCCCCATAGCCGCGGGGCTGGGAGGCGGCAGTTCTGATGCGGCCTCGGTCCTGGCGGGTATTAGTAGACTGTATAATATCAATATCGGCGGGAGTACCTTAATGGGCCTTGGCGCACGGCTTGGCGCCGATGTCCCGTTCTTTCTATTCGATAAACCGTTCGCCATAGGGCGATCCCGCGGCGATAAGCTTGCCAAAGCCGATATTGGGATCAAAATATGGCATCTTTTGGTATATCCGGGCCCTTTTAAGGCCTCGACCGGGGATATATACGGGGCTTTTGACAGGCTAGATTTAACCTTGACAAGGAATGGGGGCGGTGTTAGAATCAGCTTGCCCAAGGATTGGAAAGGCCTCGAATCTATGCTGCGCAACGACTTGGGCGATGCTGTGGCACGGACAAGGCCGGTTATCGGGAATACCATACAATGCTTGGTCGCTTCGCTATCCAGGAAAGTAACGGTCTCAGGAAGCGGGCCAAGCCTTTTTTGTCTGTACAGGACACGAAAGGAGGCCGAGGCCGCAAAGGTAAGGCTGTTCAGAAGCTTTCCGGCCACGAAACGGAAGCTCTGGCGGGTTTTCATCGTTGGGACAAAAACTTGAGGAGCGCTTAGTATGCAGATCACAGAAGTTAAAATTTTCCTGAAGGAAGGCCAGGACAAGAAGCTAAAGGCTTACGCGACCATAACGTTCGATAACGTATTTGTGGTCAGGAACGTGAAGATAATAGACGGCAATAAGGGCCTCTTCGTCGCCATGCCTTCGAGAAAGTTGAAAGATCCATGCCCTAAGTGCAATTTCCGCAACACCGTAAGGAGCAGGTTCTGCAACCAGTGCGGCGCGTCCCTTCCGATGACGGAGCCCAAGGCTCCGGCGGTAAGCGCGCCGAACGGCGATGACGCCAGGCAGTCAGAACATAAGGATATAGCGCATCCCATCACCGCCGAATGCAGGGATTATATACAGAAAAAAGTTCTGGAAGCTTACGACAAAGAGAAGAGATCTCCGTCGGCCCCCGCGGCCCCGGCTTCGCCGGCGGCGCACGCCCCGCACGCTTCGCATGAAGCGCGGCCTGGCAGCCCGGGTCCGGCGGCTCCATCCAGGCCCCACATCTCCGTGGAGGACGAGGATATAGAGCTTTAAAGATCTTTGCTGCGGGCATTTCATCCATCGTCAGAGACGATGGAGAGCCTGACATTTCAGAGAAATGTCAGGGCTTCGAGAAATGCCCAAACCTGCTGCCCGGTGGTGTAATGGTAGCACACCAGCCTTTGGAGCTGAGGGTCTAGGTTCGAATCCTAGCTGGGCAACCAATAGTTTGCGTCAAATAAGTCAGGGATTCGAAGCTCGCGAGCGCCGACGAATAGGAGGAAAAGTCCTATGGACGACAGCGAGCGAGCTGGCTACGCAGGTGAGCTCTGCGAACCGAAGTAGCCGAATCCTAGCTGGGCAACCAAAAATTTGCATTGCAAATTTTTGGTGTCCTGAGCAAGCTCAAAAAATTTCATAGAATTTTTTGAGCGCGCTTGCGAAGGACAACCATCGCGAGAAGCGATTAGGGCGATATATCATCGCATTGGAGTTAAAGCAATGAAGTCGACAGTAGCCATAGTTCTGGCGGCGGGCAAGGGGACGAGGATGAAGTCGGACGTCCCGAAGGTGCTGCACCGCATACTGGGCAAGCATATCATAAACTATGTGCTGGACGCTCTCCGCGCGGCCGGCGTTACGGATATAATAACGGTCGCCGGACACGGCGCCGAACTTTTGAAGAGATCCGTTAAGGGGTCCAGGGTGGTTATCCAGAAAGAGCTGCTTGGTTCGGGCGACGCCGTGAACACCGCCAGAAAACTTCTCAGCCGGTATGCGGGCGATGTGGTTGTGATATGCGGCGACACACCGCTTATAAGGCCTGAGACAATAAAGGCGATAATTCAAAAACATAAAGCCTCCGGAGCCGCCCTTACGATCCTGACGGCGGAACTTAAAGACCCGGGCGAATACGGCAGGATAGTGAGGGATGACGACGGCGCGGTATCGGGGATAGTCGAAGCGGCCAACGCCAGCCTTTACGAAAAGGCCATAGCGGAAGTGAATGTGGGGACCTACTGCTGTAAGGCCCAGGATCTTTTCAGGGCGCTTAACCACGTGAAGCCCGACCCCAGAAAGAAGGAAATTTTTCTGACCGATACCATCGAGCTGCTGCGTAAGGAAGGTAAGAAGGTGGAGTCGGTCAGGGTATCCGATATCGACGAGATGATCGGCATAAACTCCCGGAAGGATCTCGCGCAGGCCACCGGCACCATGAGGACCAGGATATTGGAAGAGGCCATGGCGCTCGGAGTGACGATAGAAGATCCGTCGTCGACCACGATCTATCACGGAGTGGGCATAGGGCGCGACAGCGTCATACGGCCGAACACCCTGATAGAATCGGATGTGGAGATAGGCTCCAGGTGCGTTATCGGGCCGTTCGCCAGGATCAGGCCGCACGTGAAGATAGGCGATGATGTGGAGATCGGGAACTTTGTGGAGCTGGTCAGGACGACGATAGGAGCCGGTTCGCGCGTGAAACACCATACTTACCTCGGAGATTCGGCAGTCGGCTCGTGCGTCAATGTCGGAGCCGGCACCATAACGGCGAATTACGACGGAAAGAGTAAGAACAGGACGGTCATAGAAGATAAGGCCTTTATCGGCGTCGGCGCGATATTGATAGCGCCGGTCAAGATAGGAAGATCGGCTACCGTGGGCGCGGGCTGCGTCGTGCCGAAGAACCGCAATGTTCCTGCCGGCGCGACCGTGGTGGGTGTGCCCGCGAGAATTTTAAAAAACAAAAAGTAGGCGAAAGGTCCCATGATGAAAAACGGCATACTGGTATTCGGCGGAAACTCCAGCAGGGCTTTGACCGAGAAGATATGCAAGCATCTTAAGATAAAGCTGGGCGACGCCGTGATCGATCGTTTCTCGGACGGTGAGATAAGGGCAAAGATAAACGAGAACGTAAGGGGCCACGACGTATTTGTCGTGCAGTCCACCTGCACGCCGACCAACGACAATCTGATGGAGCTCCTGATAATGATCGACGCGCTGAAGCGGGCTTCCGCGAAGCGTATCACCGCGGTATTGCCGTACTTCGGATACGCCCGCCAGGACCGAAAAGACCAGCCCAGGGTACCGATAACGGCGAAGCTCGTCGCGAACATACTTACTACCGCCGGGGCCAACAGGGTCCTTACGATCGACCTGCATGCGGGGCAGATACAGGGTTTTTTCGACATACCTCTCGACCACCTGTTCGCCTTCACGAAATTTGCCGAGTACATAAGGAAGCTCAAGATAGACCAGAACCTGGTCATAGTCTCCCCGGACGTCGGCGGCATAAAGACGGCGCGCGCCTACGCCAAGAGGATTAACTGCGCGCTGGCCATCGTGGATAAGCGCCGCGTAGACGACCAGAAGGCCGAGGCCATGCATATAATGGGCGATGTTAAAGGCAAGAACGTGGTTATCGTAGACGACATGGTGGCCACCGCGGGATCTCTGGTCGAAGCCGCCGACGCGGTAAAGAAGGCGGGCGCCCTGGACGTGTACGCCATGATAACGCACCCGGTGCTGTGCGGGCCGGCTATCGAGAGATTGAAAAAATCGAAGATAAAAGAGCTGGTGGTTACGGACACCATACCGCTGCCGAAAGAGAAGATAATCCCCATGGTAAAGGTGGTTTCCGTGTCGTCGCTCCTTGCGGAGGCGATAAGGCGTATACACGAGGAAGAGTCTATAAGCGTGCTGTTTACTGTGTGAAGCCGGAATAACTAAAAGGAGCAGCTAACGATGGAAAAGGTAATACTGAAAGCGACTGTCAGGACCGAATCGGGAAAAAGGGTGGCCAAGGACCTCAGGAACAAAGGTATAGTACCGGCCAATGTATACAAAGGGTCGAAAGGCGCCCTCAGCCTGCAGGTGGGGATGAAAGAGTTGCGCGACGCGCTCGATACCTCCGCAGGCGAAAACGTTATCATAACTCTCAAGATATCCGGCGATTCCGCGGCAAAGGACAAGACTGTGCTCATCAAGGAGATCCAGAGAGAGCCGATAATGGACGATATTCTGCACGTAGATTTTAACGAGATATCGCTGACCGAGATGCTGAAAGTGAACGTGCCTCTGGCGTCGAAGGGAGAGCCCGTCGGAGTCAAAGTGGACGGCGGCATCCTTGAGCACATCATGTGGGAGCTTCAGGTAGAGTGCCTGCCCACCGACATACCCGAAAAGATCGAGATAGACGTATCGAATCTCAAAATAGGGGAGTCGCTGCACGTAAAGGATATCGTAGCCCCGGAAGGCGTAAAGATACTGAACGACGGCGAGCTGATCACTATGAGCGTGAAGGCCAAGAAGATAGAAGCGCCGAAGGAAGAGGCGGCCGCCGAGGGCGCGGAAGCTCCGGAGCTCATCAGAAAGAAGAAAGAGGAAGAGCCCGAGGAGGGCGCAGCGGCTCCGAAGGAAGCTGCCAAAGAGCCGAAGAAGGAGTAGTGTGAAGTTTATCATAGGCCTGGGCAACCCCGGCCTTGAGTACAACCATACCAGACATAACATCGGGTTCGATGTCGTAAGGAACCTTGCCAAAGAGAACGATGTAGAGCTGGACCAGAAGCTCCATTTCTCGCTTATCGGCAGGGGTAAGATAGCCGGCCGGGACGTTTCACTGGTACTGCCCCAGACTTTCATGAACCTATCCGGCAAGGCGGTGGGCGAGCTGTTCGCTCACGAGGTAAAGGATATATCGGATATAGTCGTTATCTGCGACGATATCAACATAGATCTGGGCCGCGTGCGCCTCAAGAAGCAGGGGTCTTCCGGCGGTCATAAGGGGCTGGAGTCCATCATACATACTCTGAAGCGCGACGATTTCGCCCGCCTTAAAATAGGCATAGCGGTCGAGGTCCACAGGGGCGACATAACCGGATACGTCCTTAGCCCGTTCAAGCGCCACGAGAAGCGCAACGTCAGTCACGCTATCGAGCTTGCCTCGGACGCCGTGACGTCTATGCTGAAAGACGGCATAGATATCGCCATGAACAAGTTTAACAAGAGAAAAGCCGGCACGTCGTAGGATCGTAATGGGTTGATTTATGATACGCGGTATGGTAACCTGATAATCTGGTTTCAACCAAAATATAAGGAGAGGAAGGCAATATGAGCAGCTATGAAGGGTTATTCATAATAAAACCGGAACTTAAGGATGAGGACGCCAAGAACGTATTCAAGGTCCTTAACGATCTCGTGGCAAAGAACGGCGGCAGCGTGAAGAAAGAAGAGATCTGGGGCAAGAGGCCTCTGGCCTATCCGGTAAAAAAGTTCAAAGAAGGGCATTATTACAAGCTCGATTTTGAGGCACCCGGCGATATAGTGGCCAAACTCGAAGGGGCTTGCAAGCTGAATGGCGATATAATCAGGACGATGATAAGCAGGCGTTAAGCCTAAACAGGCGAGGAGCTAAGATGGCAACCCTGAACAAAGTATTGCTGATAGGAAACCTCACCCGCGATCCGGAGCTGCGTTACATACCGAGCGGTTCGGCCGTAGCCACGTTCACCATAGGGGTAAACAGGGTCTGGAAGACGCCTACGGGAGAGAAGAAAGAACAGGCTTCTTTTGTGCGCATAGTCGTATGGGGCCGGCGCGCGGAAGTATGCGGCGAATATCTGACCAAGGGCAGTCCCGTGTTCGTCGAGGGAAGGCTGCAATCCAGAGATTGGCAGACCCAGGACGGACAGAAGCGGAACACGATCGAGGTCATAGCCGACAATATCCAGTTCCTGCGCGGCGCGGGCGCTGCGCCGGGAAAGCCCGGATCTTCCGGGCAGAAGCAGCTTCCGCCCGAGGAAGTCGGCACCATAGATCTTAACGAAGAGATCGGCTTGCCTGTGCAGGGGCCGGAAGAGGCCGGAAAACCGGCCGGCGATGGTAGCAACGAGGTACCTTTTTAAATCTACAAGGAGAAGATGATGTTTCTAAAGCCACCAAGGACTGCCGGGAAGACCGGATTGGATGGGAGAAAGAGACCCAGCAAGGACGGCAAGCGCAAAGGCAAGAGGGTATACAAGAAGAAGCCATGTAAATTCTGCATGGAAAAAGCCACCGGCATAGATTATCTCGACTACCAGAAGTTCGGCAGGCTGATCACGGAAAGGGGCAAGATAGTTCCTTCCAGGATATCCGGAAATTGCGCCAAGCACCAGAGGCAGCTGGCAAAGGCTATCAAAAAGGCCCGAGTCATGGCCCTGTTGCCTTTCGTTTCCGAATAATACCGCGATTCGCTTATCGTTCATCGATACAATTGTTTCGAGTCGTTTTACGATAAACGGCAGGCGATAGATGAGATAGGAGAGCAAGCCATGAAAGTGATACTTCTTGAAAATATAGACAGGCTCGGGAAGTGCGGGGACGTTGTAAACGTTAAAGAAGGTTTTGCCCGCAACTTCCTTATACCGAATAAGAAGGCAAGGCAGGCGACGTCCGGAAATATGAAAGCGCTCGAGATATTGAAGAAGAAGGAGTCGGCCGAGCTCGCCAAGCAGGTGGAGGCGGCGCGCCAGACGGCCAACAGGATATCGAACCTGTCGCTTACAATAAGCGCGGAGGCCGGCGACGAAGAGAAGCTGTTCGGTTCGGTTACCGCGGACGCCATCGCGGATGCCCTGAAAGAAGAAGGCATAACGGTAGACAAGAAAGAGATATTGATAGAGGAACCGATAAAGAAACTCGGCGTCTACCAGGTCGCCGTAAAAGTCCATCCCGAAGTCAAGGCAACCTTAAGACTCTGGATAGTGAAGAAATAGGCTACATGTCCGCACAAGAGATGATCGAAAAGATACCGCCTCAGAGCATCGAAGCGGAGTCGGCGGTTCTCGGTTCGATGCTTCTGGACCGGGACACCATCCCACAGGCCATAGAGAGTCTCAGCCCCGACTGTTTTTACAAAGACGCTCACAGGAAGATATATTCCGCGATAATAAAGCTGTTCGACGAGAATAAGGGCGTGGACCTGGTCACGGTCATGGAGGAGCTTAAGAAAGCCGGATCTCTTGACGAGTCCGGCGGCCCCGCCTACGTTTCGAATCTCGCCTCGAGCGTCCCCACGGCCGCCAATTTCATCCATTACGCGAAGATAATAAGAGAGAAGATGCTTCTGCGAAAGCTTATCGCGACGAGCACGCAGATAGTCTCCGGATGCTACGACACTTCTCAGGAAGTGGATCTCCTCCTGGATAAGGCGGAACAGCTTATATTCGAAGTCACTTCAAATAAAGCGAAGCAGCGGTTTACCGCTTTGCGCGATATAATAAAAAGTTCAATCGAAAAGATAGACAGCCTTTACCAGAGGAAAGAGAACGTCACCGGAATAGGCACCGGATACAGGGATCTCGACATAAAGACGGCGGGTCTGCAGCCCTCCGATCTCATAATCGTGGCGGGCAGGCCGTCTATGGGCAAGAGCGCCCTGGCTACCTGCATGGTCGAACACGCGGCCATAGTAGATAAAATTCCGGTGGCCTTCTTCAGTCTTGAAATGTCAAAAGAGCAGCTTGTGCAGAGGATGCTGTGCTCGCACGCCAGGGTGGACGCCCATAAGGTCAGGACGGGATTTTTATCCCAGTCCGACTGGCCGAGGCTGGTGAGCGCGGCGGGAAAGCTTTCGGAGGCGCCGATCTACATAGATGATACCCCGGGCATATCGATACTCGAGCTGCGCGCCAAGGCGCGGCGCCTGAAGGCGCAGTTCGATATAAAGATGATAGTCCTGGATTATCTCCAGCTGATGGAGGGCCCGTCCAAGGCCGATTCGCGCCAGCAGGAGATATCCGAGATATCGCGTTCGCTTAAAGCTCTCGCCAGGGAACTGAACGTCCCGCTGATCGCCATAAGCCAGCTCTCGCGCGCGGTGGAGAACAGGACGGACCACATGCCCCAGCTTTCCGATCTCAGGGAGTCCGGAGCTATTGAGCAGGACGCCGACCTGGTCCTGCTGCTTCTCAGGGAAGAGTATTACAACCAGACGGAAGAGAATAAGGGCATAGCCAAGGTAAACATAGCCAAGCAGAGGAACGGTCCTACCGGCATTGTCGAGCTGGCGTTCCTGGGCGAATATATGAGATTTGAGAACAGGGCCTCCAGGGGCGAGGAATTTGCCGAAGTGGAGATGGAGAGGGTATGAGATCCCGCGTCTTGATCATAGCGCTATGCGTCGCCTCCGTCCTGTCCGTGCCCGCCATTTACGCGCAGACGTCCGACGACGATTACAAGACGGTGATATCCGTGCGCGTCGAGAACAACAGGGCTATAAGCTCGGAGACGATCCTTTCCAAGCTGAGGACAAGGGTCGGCGAGAAATTCAGCCAGGATCTCGTAAATGAAGACCTCAAGAGGCTGTACGCCACCGATTATTTCTCGGATGTATCCGTCGACGCCAAGGACGAGGCCGGCGGGGTGGCGGTAACTTTTGTGGTCGAGGAAAAGCCGGTCATAGATACTATAGAGCTTAAAGGCAACGTCGCTTTCCGCGCGCCCAAACTGCTGGCGCTCATGAAATCCAAGACCAGCGAGATGTTAAATCTGGCCATTCTGGCCCAGGACATCGCCGAGATCAGGGATTTTTACGTGAAGAAGGGCTATCCGATGACCGAGGTCAGGTACGAACTCGACGTCGACAAGGATACGAACAAAGCGAAGATCACGGTGATAGTGGACGAGAAGGCAAAAGTCAAGATCTCCAGGATAGACATAGTTGGGAATAAGGCGATAGGCGCTGGGGCGATACGCAAGGTCCTCTCTACCAAGCCCGCCTGGCTCTTCAATCCAGGCATATTCAAAGACGAGGTTCTCGAGGAGGACGTCGAGAAGATAAAGGCTCTTTACGACGATATCGGGTATCTGGACGCTGAGGTGGTGCCGAAGCTGGAATACAGCGCGGACGGGTTGTCGCTTGTAATCGTAATCGAGATAAAAGAGAACAAGCAGTATCTGGTCGGGGATATAACGCTGAAGGGGAACCTTGTCCTTCCGGAAAAGGACGTCCGTTCCAAGATAACGATGAAGTCCGGCAAGCCTTTTGCAAACAAGACGCTCAGGATGGATGCGGCAGAGATAAAGCAGCTCTATTATAACAAAGGTTATATGAACCTGGTGGAGGATGTCGAGCGCAGCCTTAACCAGGATACCGGAAGGATAGACATAACCTACGACATCGACGCCAAAGAAGTTGTCTATGTAGGCAAGATCGACATATGCGGAAACACAAAGACCAGGGAGCTTATCGTCCGAAGAGAGCTGAGGATATATCCCGGAGACAAGTTCAGCGGGGAGAAGATAAAGCGCTCGAAGGAGAGGATATATAATCTCGGATTCTTCGAGAACGTCGCCTTCGATACGGAGCCGACCGAGAATCCGGAAGTGCAGAACCTGATAGTTTCGGTAAAAGAGACCAAGACCGGAGAGTTCTCGTTCGGCGGCGGATACAGCTCGATAGATTACCTTATAGGTTTCGTAGAGGTCTCCCAGAGGAACTTCGATATCCTGAACTTCCCCGGATTCACCGGCGGCGGCCAGAGCCTTATCATAAAGGCCGAGTTCGGTTACACCAGGCAGAATTATAATATAGGCTGGCTGGACCCCTGGATATTCGGCCTGCCGTATTCAGCCGGCTTCGACCTGTACAGGATATCTCATAATCAACGGGGCAACGTAGGATACGCTTACGATGAGACCAGGACCGGTTTCGATCTCAAGGTGGGCAAGGAGATAACCGACCACTTGAAGGCGGGGTTGCTTTACAGGCTCGAGCAGGTGGAGATATCGAATATGGTCTCGAACGCTTCGCCGGACATGCGGGCGGAGGTCGGCACCAATATGATATCGAGCCTTACCCTGGACTTGTCATACGACAGAAGAGACAATATATTTAACCCCGGCAAAGGTTACTTATTGGCCGGCGCCATTACCGACGCGGGAGGCATATTCTTCGGCGATAAGAACTTTGTGAAGGGAACCGGCACCGCGGCTTACTATCACACCTTTTTTGAAAAGGTGGTCCTTGAGCTGAAAGGGCGCGCCGGGTTCGCCGACGCCTACGGCGACTCCGGTTCGGTGCCCATTTACGAAAGGTTCTTCGCCGGAGGCGCCAATACCATACGCGGCTACAAGGAGAGAAGGGTGGGCCCGAGAGACTCCGGATCAAATGAGCCGGTAGGCGGCGACGCGATACTGGTGGGAAATGTCGAGGTGACATTCCCGATATACGAGAAGATGCTCAAGGGCGCCGTATTTTACGATATAGGTAATGTTTGGCGCGGGCCCGGAGACATTCTAAGCGGTGACAGCGCGAGCAGCTATAAGTCCGGCGCGGGTATAGGCATACGCGTCAAGACGCCTATAGGCCCGGTCAAGGTCGACTGGGGCTACCCGCTCAACAGTAACTACGAGGACGACAGGACCGGCGAGTTCTATTTCAGTATGAGCAGAGGATTTTAGGTCTGGGCTTTTCTCCGAAAAGCCCGACCATCCTTTTCCTCCGGAAAAGGATAGGCCTGGGGACAGAGTAAGCAAAAAAACAAGGAGGGGCAGCATGAGGAAGATGGTTGCGGTTGCGGTGGCGGTGTTGTTTGCGGTCGGGCTCTTTTCCGGAGCGGTCTTAGAGACTGCGTCCGCTAAGGAGTCCAAGATGGGATACGTGGACCTGGCCAAGGTCTTTGACGAATTCAAGAAGACCAAGGAATCCGAAAAGGCCCTCGAAGAGAAGGGCAAGGCAAAAGAGGCCGAGAGGAACAAGATGGTCGAAGAGCTGAGGAAGCTCAAAGACGAACAGGCCCTTCTTTCGGAGAAGGCGAAAGGCGAAAAACAGGCCATCATAGACAGCAAGATCAAGGTGTTGCAGGACTTCGACAGGGTTACCCGTGACGCCCTGGTCAAGGAGCGCAACGATATGCTCGGCGGTATCCTCAAGGATATCGAGAAGGTGGTCGCGGATTACGCGAAAGCCAACGGCTACGATATAGTGCTCAACTCCCGCATGCTCCTTTACGGCGGCGAGCAGTACGATATGACCAATGAGATACTCAGCAGGTTAAACAAGTAACCATAGCAAACCTCGGGGCCGTAGGATCTGCATGGTCCTATGGCCCCGTTTCTCAAGGCAGGGTTGTATGGTCTATAAATTGAGAGACATTGCGGCTTTCGTAGGCGGGGAGCTCGTCGGCGACGGCAATGCCGAGATCTCCGGCATAAACGGCGCCAAAGAGGCCGGTCCGCGCGACCTCGCTTTTATCCTCGACGCCAAGTTCGAACCTCTTATAGACGCGTCCTCGGCGGGCGCTCTGGTTATACCCAGGAGCCTGAATGGATCTTACAAGCGTACCGTGATAAAGGTCGACGACCCGTCGGCCACTCTTTCCAGGATAATAGATTTCGCCATGCCGGACAGGATGCCTCATCCGAAAGGAGTGCACCCGACGGCCGTCGTCTCGCCGAAGGCGAAACTGGGATCGAACGTCGCCCTTGGCGCTTATGTCGTCCTGGAGGACGGGGTCTCGCTGGGCGACGATACCGTGGTGTATCCTTTCTGCTACGTAGGGAAGGAGACCACGATCGGGAAGAGATGCGTCCTGTACCCCAGCGTCACCGTGCGCGAGGGCATAATTATAGGCGACCGTGTTATTGTGCATCCCGGATCCGTCCTGGGCGCCGACGGGTTCGGTTACGCCCAGCAGAAAGACGGGACGCACACTAAGATACCGCAGATCGGCACTATCGTCATAGAAGACGACGTCGAGATAGGCGCGTGCGTCACGATCGACAGGGCGCGGTTCGACAGGACCGTTATCGGCAGGGGCTCAAAGATAGACAACCTCGTCCAAATCGCCCACAATGTCATACTGGGGCCGAATTGTATAGTCGCCGCGCAGACGGGGATATCGGGATCCAGCAAGCTGGGGCGCAACGTGATTCTCGGAGGGCAGGTGGGCGTGGCCGATCATCTAACGCTGGGCGATTTTGTGATGGCAGGGGCGAAGACCGGCATATCCAAATCATTCCCGGCGAACACCACGCTCTTCTGGTACCCGGCAAAGCCGGTGGAAAAGGCGCGCGATATCCTCGCCTCGATAGGGCTTCTGCCGAAACTCTACGAACGCGTAAAGGCGCTCGAGGCTAAAATAAGAGAGCTAGAGCGGAAATGATCGCTCAGAGGACTATAAAGGATACCGTAGTCATAGAAGGCATAGGGCTGCAGACGGGTAACAAGGTCAGCCTTACCATGAGGAGTTCTCCCGCAAACAGCGGTATAAATTTTATCCGCACGGATCTACCCAATAAACCCCTTTTGAACATCCAGTCCATGGATTTCGAGGCTTCCGCCCAGACGGCGGAGCGCAGGACTATGCTTGGATTCGGGCCGCTTCAGATACAGACGACAGAGCACCTGCTCGCCGCCATATCCGGGCTGCTTATAGATAATATAGTCATAGAGATAGACAACGTCGAACTGCCCGGCCTGGACGGCAGCGCGAAGGGATTCGCGGATTTTATAAGGAAGGCCGGCATAGTCGAGCAGGCCGCGCCGAAGAGGTTTGTCGCAATAGAGCATCCGATCTGGTGTAAAAGCCACGACGCCCTGCTGGTAATATTGCCGGATGAGGAATTCAGGATATCCTACACCCTGTCGTATCCGGTCCTCGGCGCCCAGTTTTTCACTATGGCGGTAAGCGAGATCAGCTTTGAGAGCGAGATCGCTCCCGCGCGGACTTTCTGCTCGGAAGCGGAAGCGCTCGAACTTCTCAGAAGAGGGCTCGGCAAAGGGGCCAATTACGGGAATACCCTGGTTATGAGCCCGGGCGGCCCGGTAAACAATACTCTCCGGTTTCCCGACGAACTCGCGCGCCACAAAGTCCTCGACCTTATAGGCGACCTGTGCCTGTTCGGATCGGCCATAAAAGGGCACGTGGTGGCGGTAAAGAGCGGTCATAAGCTGAATATGGAGATGGTAAAAAAACTCAAGGAGACCTATAAATGGGAATCGAGTCATACGATATCATAGGCAAGGTCCTCGATATAAACATGATACAGAAGATACTCCCGCACCGGTATCCGTTCCTGCTGGTAGACCGTATAGTGGAGGCCGAAGAGAAGAGGGTCGTCGGGATAAAGAACGTGACGATAAACGAGCCGTTCTTCCAGGGACATTTTCCCGGACATCCTATAATGCCCGGCGTGCTTATCCTGGAGGCCATGGCGCAGGTGGGGGGAGTGGCGGCGCTTACGACCAAAGAGAATGTCGGGAAGCTGGCGTATTTTCTCGCTATAAATAACGCGAAATTCCGTAAGCCCGTGTTCCCGGGCGATACCCTCAGGATAGAGGTCGATCTCATGAAGGCCAGGATGGGCATAATATCGACGCACGCCGTGGCCAAGGTCGACGGTGTCGTCACGACGGAAGCCGATATGATGTTCGCGTTCGTGAACCCGGAGCAAACCAAATAATGGCGAATATCGGACTGGTCGCCGGCGCGGGAAAACTTCCGGAGCTTTTCGCGGGGCTGGCGCGGAAAAAGGGCGATAAGGTCGTAGGCATAGGATTGAAAGGCGTTACGGACAGCGAATTCGAAAAGCATGTCGATAAGCTGGTGTGGGTCGACCTCGGCGCCGTGCAGAAGACCATATTTTCCATAGTGGCCGACCGCATAAACAAGATCGTTCTTCTCGGCAAGCTGAAGAAAGACCTCTTCTTCAGGGGCGACGTAGCGCTCGACCGGGATACTGAGCTGATGCTTGGAAAGCTCAATAACGACAGGAAAGACTATTCGCTTCTGAACGAGGCCGCCAAATTCCTCGGAAAATTCGGCATAGAGATCATGGATCCCGCGCCTTATATGAAGGATTTCATCCCGGATAAAGGCGTCCTGACAAAAAGAGACCTGACGGACGGCGAGCGCGAAGACATGAACTACGCCTGCCAGGTCGCAAAGGACATGGCCCGGTTCGACATAGGCCAGACCGTAGCGGTGAAGCAGAAGACCGTGATAGCGATCGAGTCCGTCGAGGGGACCGACGCCACCATAGCCAGGGCCGGCAATTTCTCCAGAAAGGGTTTCGTCGTGGCAAAAGCCGCCAGGCCGGACCAGGACATGCGTTTCGACGTTCCGCTCGTCGGGCTAGAGACCGTAGAGGCGCTGGCCGCGGCCGGCGGCACCGCGCTCGCCCTGGAGAGCGGCAAGACCTTTCTCATCGACCGCGCCGCGGTCGTCTCATTCGCAGACTCCCGGAACCTCGCCATAGTCATAGTCTGACATTTTTCAATCCGCACATTGTATCCGCCCCGGCCAGAAAGGGTAGGTCCCGGGAACGGCTATTGTAAACCATATGCGCTAATTCAGGTTGACAATAGGCGGGACGGCTGATATCATCGACTTATGAAGAGATTTAACCTGTCGATGGCCCTCATCACGCTGATCGCCGCGGGCGTCCCGGCGGCCGCGCTCGCCGATAAGTCCCGGGAACTCGAGAAGATCGTCGTCACCGCCTCGCGCCTGCCTTCGGAGCTCGGCACGGCGGCCCGCTCCGTCACGCTGCTCGGCGCCGCGGAGCTGGCGGAGTCAGTCTACGACGCGATACCGGATACGATAGGCGAGCTCGGCGGGATAGACCTGCGCCGCCGGGGCGTGGAAGGCGTCCAGTCCGACATAAGCATCCGCGGCACTACCTTCGAAGAGAACGCGACTCTTATCGACGGAGTAAAGATAAGCGATCCGCAGACGGGGCACTTCAATACCGACTGGCCTCTCACGATGATGGATACCGAGCGCATCGAGATAGTCAAGGGTCCCGCGTCAAGCCTGTACGGCCCCAACGCTTTCGGCGGGGCGGTAAACGTTATAACCAGGAGGCCTTCCGGCAGGGAGTTTTTCGCCTATTCCGAAGGCGGGTCTTTCGACTATTACGACGGCGGAATGTCAGTTACGTTACCGGCCGGCCCGCTGACAAACCGCTTCTCGATAGAAGAGCGCCGCTCGACAGGCTATATGCCCGAGACGCAATTCGACATATTTACGCTGACCGACGCGGCCGTTATCGAAACCCCCTACGGTACCTACGATTTCCTGTTCGGGTATATGTACAAGGACTTCGGCGCGGCCGATTTTTACTCAAACCTGTATCCTAACGAGGACGAGCGCACCGATACGCGCTACTTCAAGCTGGGCGGCGAGATCGCCAGCGGGGCGCTCGGTTTCAATCCGAAGCTGTTCCTGCGCCGCCATAAGGACAAATTCGCCCTCGACTCGAACCGCCCCGGCTGGCAGACCAACTACCACACTTCGTATAGCTACGGCGGTGAGCTTAATTTCACGCTGGAGGGCCCTTTTATGGATACCGCTTTCGGATACGAGCTTTCCCGTGACACGATCGACTCGACCAACATACAGACGCATTCCAGGACCAAGGACGGCCTGTATGTGGAGATGGTCCCGCGTATCGCCGAAGATCTTTACCTCAATCTGGGCATAAGGGGGGACTATTTCGGACAGTTCAGCTGGGAGTGTTCCCCGTCGGTGAGTGCGAGCTGGAAGATATTCAAGAACGCGACCGTCCGCGGCCTCATAGGCCGGGCCTTTCGCATTCCGACGTTTACCGACCTCTACTACAACGACGTTGCTAACAGGGGCAGCGCTTCGCTGATACCGGAGAGCGCCTGGTCTTACGAGGCGGGAGCGGACTACGCGGTCGGGGCGGTATCCTGTTCGGGTACGTTTTTCCACAGGGATACCTATGATACCATAGATTGGATCAGATACTCCGCGAGGAACCCGTGGCGGGCGACGAACACCGGTTCGACCGAGACCAATGGAGTCGAGGCGGAGGTTGCGGTGTCGACCGCGGGCGTATCGGAGGACCTCGTCCTTAAGCGCGTATCGTTTGATTATACAGCGATCGATATATACGCCAAGCACGACTACCTGTCAAAATACGTTTTGGATTACCTTAAGCAGCAGATATGCGCAACGGCCGATTTCGAATTACTAGGCTTCAACAACTCGTGGGTCCTAAACTACAAGAAGAGGGTCGGGGATTCCGGCTATATAGTGGTGGATACCAAGATAACCAGAAATATCGTACGCAAGGACAAGGTGGCCTTCGACGCGTACTTCGAGATATCCAACATCTTCGATACGGATTATGCCGAACAGTCCGGCGTAGAGATGCCGGGCAGATGGATAAAGTCCGGCGCCAGTATTAAATTCTGAAAAGCCAGTGTACACATATCGTAGAGAGTAGATTCAGGTTAGGCGAACAAAAGATAGCTGTCTTTGCATTGACTTAACGATAATTTATGATAAAATAGTTTTACCCAGATAAAGGCAAACCTATGGCAACATAGGGGCGCAAAGCCGAGGGTCTAGGGTATCTGATCGTTAGACAGCCAAGCTGCCTGGAATAATGGCAGGCTTGGCTCTTCTATTTTTAGAACTAAAAGATGTTTTTAACAACGGAGGCGGCACATGATTAATATCAGGCGTTCCGGCATAATAAGGACCGTGGCTATTGCGCTGATCGGGGCGTTTACAATCTCGGGTATTTTGCCGGTTCACGCCTCAGATCATGCCGAACGGTACCATGCTTTATCGGCACCATCGGGTGTAAACACCGAATCCCTCCGTAGTAAGGCGGACCTTGTGGCCTCCATTCTGAGCGTCGCAAGATATTTGCTGGGCGATCCGGATAGAGGCATCGACCCATTGCCGGCAAAACACCTGGCCTCCGTAATGGAGACCGAGCTTGGTGCCGCGGCTTCAGGGGTGGATCTGGGCGGCGTTACGGTAGAGAACGGGATAGTGTCGGTGCCCGGAGCGGGCGAAGGCGGGAGTTTCGTCGTACAATTTGCCCTTAAGAACAGCCCCGCCGCCGGCAGGTTGACCGGAGACCGTGTCGACATATCAGGAACGTATGCGGCTACGATAGCTTACCCGGACCGCCAATTAAAACCAGAACCTACCGATATCGGCGACCGCGACGGGCAGGAAAATTTTCCGGCCGCTTTCAGTCTTATACATAACGGCACGCGCGCGGATCCGCTCAGGATAGTGCTTGTAATGCCGCGATCGGAATACGATGACCAGAAGCCCACAAGATTCCCGATAGGGCTGATGAGCATTGCGTCGAGCGTAAGAGACAAGGGTTTTCTTATGCGCCTGTCAAGGGAGATCCCGGATCTCAGGTTTGCCAGAGAGAGCGATATGCCCGAAGTGGACGTGAGGATAATAGACCTTCAGGCCGAGGCGAGAGATTATGATCTTGAGGCGGAGCTCAGGCGGATAAATCCGGATATAGTCGGTATCTCCGCGGTGACGCAGTTATTTTCAGCCGCAGGCCGCGTATCGAAATTGGCGGCAAAGGCCGTGCCGGGGGCCATAAGGGTCATCGGTGGCGTCCACATCTCGGCCGTAAACGAGAGGAATAGCCCGGGATTCAGGGAGTTCGAGGACGCCATGTCAAATTACGATTTCAATATAGCCGTTCTGCGGGAAGGCGAGGAAAAGTTCGCGGAGCTCGTGATGCGTCTCGCGTCCCAGAGAGATATAACTTACGTCCCAGGCATCGTCATAAGGAACCGCGAAACCGGAGATATTTACAGGACCGATAACCGTTATACCGAAGACGGTATGATCGTCCCGAGGCTTATCGGGATCGACGACTATCCTCTTCCGGCCCTTTCATGGGACCTGATAAATCATGAGGGGTACGAGCCGCTCGTAGATATTTCCGGGGTCAACAGAGGCGTGCCCGGCAGCCTGATGACATCGCGCGGATGCCCGTTTCACTGCTCGTTTTGCGCTTCAAACGCGATATTCGGCAGGCGGGTGGAGCATGTCAGCGCGGAAAACATATTCGCCGAGATGAAGTATTATTACCAGCGGGGGACTTCCGGGTTCTACATAATGGATGACAACCTTTGTCTGGATCCCGAAAAGATAAAGAAGCTCGCGGACCTGGTCGAGGACGAGCGCAAGAGGACCGGTATGGACATTACCTATTCCGCGTTCGCTCACGCCAACTCCATAACGCCGGATGTGGCCGGGGACCTCAGGAGGTCCGGATGCGTAAGGATAGCGCTGGGAGTCGAGAGCGGGGACGAGGCCCTATTGAAGAGGATAGGTAAAAGCACTTCCCTGGAAAGGATAAGTAACGCGAACAGGTATCTCCAGGAGGCCGGCATCTCCGTAAAGTTCTTCCTTCTCGTCGGGCTGCCGGGACAGAATTGGGCCAGCATAAAGAAGACGGCGGAGATCATACTCAAGGACCGGCCGGGCGCTATAGATGTGGCGGTCACGACGCCCTACCCGGGATCCGCCATTTACGGCACGAATGATGTAAGGATAGCCGAAGGTGTATCGTACGAACAGCTTTCTCATATAGTTCCGCCCCAGCTTAAGATGAAGGCGAACGTAGATGTCCTCACCTACACCGATGCTATGACTTCCGAAGAGATAGCCAGATCAAGAGATCTTCTAAATGCGCTTTTCAAGAATATCAACGACGAAGCCGTGGTCCAGAGCGTAATGCGCGAGATAGAGGAGAGGGTAGAGGAGGATGCCCTGAACGGGTACCCGGAGACCAACATCACAAGGGCCAGAAAGGTCGCCCGCGAAGCCCGGAATATGAGGAACACGAAGTACGGAATGGGGAAGGCCGAGAAGAGGATGCGTGCGTGCTTCGTATTTATAAGGCGCGCCATAGGCGAGGCCCTGCTGCAGTTTAAGGCTCAGGAACGGCCGATCAGGCTTGAGAACATTGAAGTGACGGCAAGGGCGCCGGTGCGCCTGGATATAGCCAGCGGCCGCGGCTCAGACCTTTTTGTATTTTCTATGGAGAAGGGCGGCAAAGTGCTCAACGCGGCTATTACGCTTAATGGGGCCAAGCCAGTCAAAGTTACGGCGAGGGCAATACCGGAGTATGAGATACGCATCTACTCATCCGATGGTAACCAGTCCGAGGTGATCACCGATATCAGCCAGATGAATCCAGACGTATCGGCCCCGGGCAAGGAGCTTTTAAAGATATATAAAGCGGCTTTGATAGAGGCGGGCATAGTTCCCGGCGACCTAAAAGGCAACTTAAGGGATATTCTGAGGCGTATGGGAGGAGGCATCGAGATGGCGGGAAGGGTCGAAGATATACCCGCCGGAAGCGGGTTGGGCGTATCAAGCATACTGGCAATAACGTTGATGAAGGCTCTTTATGAGCTGACGGGCAGGACTCCGGACGATAGGGAGCTGATCATGCGGACCGTAAGCCTTGAGCAGCGTCTCTGGTCTTATGGCGGATGGCAGGATCCGGTAGGCGGGGCCTTCGGAGGCTTAAAGTGGATAACGGCCGAACGTGGCGACCCGGTTCCCGGTTTCAGGCCGGTAAAAGTATCTAAGGAGACCTTGGCCGAGCTCGAGTCCAGGATAGTGCTTTTATACACAGGCAAGCCTCATTTCGCCGGAGACATATTGACAAAGATAATAACGGGATACCTTTTGAGAGAGAACCCCTGCTATAGCGCGATGGTAAGGGCTCAGGCTTTAAGGGATGGAATGCTGAAGGCCCTTGAGGAAGGCGATGTCGACAGATTCGGGCGTCTTGCCGGAGAATACTGGAAGGCTACCGTAGACCAGATAGGTGACGAGGCCTCAAATAAGGTTATAGACAGGGTTCTTGGAGAGACGGCCGATATAGTAGAGGGAGGAAAGGCCAGCGGGGCCGGAGGAGGCGGCTTCTTCTTCCTTGTGGCGAAGAGAGGCAAGGAGCAGGAGCTGAGAGATCGCCTCGCTAAGATGTCGTCGCCGAACGGTGTAAAGGTTTACGGGTTTTCCTTCGATGACGAGGGCATTACCGTAACGAAGAGGAACAATCCCGGGTCTGTTCAGCTTCCTCCGGCGCCGACCGGTCCGGTTGTGAGCGACGGGGCTTACCCGGCCGCGCCTGTACAGGCCGGCGGCGAATCTGAGATCGCGGCTTCATGGGACGGCTCCCTGAAGACCGGAGATGACGACAGGCTCAGGAAATTGGTAAGGGAGTATTTCGACAGAGTCGAGTCTGCGCCGGGGCATAAGCCTTTAAACTATATTTACAGCGAAGACAGGGATCCGGTCGATATAGGCGGCGGGCTGCTCTGTGATCTGGTATTAAATAAAGGGCGGCAGGCATATGTCAGGAAGACGCTCGCGGCCACAAAAGATCAGAAGGACAAGGGAACCTTCCCCACAGACGTAATGATGGGACACATGACGGCCCCGGGCTCCAAAGACTGCTTCCTGTGTGGCGTGGAGGATAAAAGGATAATAGCCCGGATCCGTTTCAAGGGGTCCGAATATCTTCTTTTATCCAACGGAAACCCCCATGGTCCGGACGGTATGATTTTATCATCGGCAGATCCCCAGCCGCAGAGACTGAGCGGCGAGTTCATGTCGCTGATGGCCGGATGCGTCAGGGCGCTCGGAGAAGGATACGAAGCGTCTTACAGCGAGCCGTCCGCGTCCGCGAGCGTTTATCACAGGCATGCGCAGATAAGAAGGTCCGCGGTCAGCATACTAAGAAGTCCTGAAAAATCACTCGGGTTAGAACCTATGGGCAGGATAGGCGTCACCGGTATATCGGAGGTCAGGAACTGGCCCGCCACAGCCTACAGTTTTGACGGGGCCAATTCGGCGGAGCTCGGGCAGGTCTTCGGTGCTGTCCTCGATGAGTTTCACTCTGCAGGGATACCTTCGAATGTAAACCTGCGCTTCTACCGCGGCAAATTCAGGGCCTTACAGTATCCGAGGATATCCGGTCGCGAAAAACCGGACAGCCTGTGTCCGGAGCATCCCGACTCCTATGGAAGATACGGAGGGCTGGAGATGGGCGGATGGATCATATTCCTGGGAGACGAAGGCTATAACTTTATGAAAGACCTGATGAAGAACAGGCCCGACGAACTGCGGAGGCGGATCAGGGCTTCATTGTCCGAAACCTCGGTGCCGAGGGACGCCGCTTCGGTGATATTAAAGAGGGCTATCGATAAGCTCATGAAACCGTCGCCGGAAGCCGCGACGCCTTTCGATATTCCGGCGCAAGAGACGATACGTTCCGAATCGGATAATGTCATCGCGTCAATCATCGTTTTGGCCAGGAAGGCTAAAAGAGACGGCCAGAAGCTCATCATAGGCCTCGATACGGGGTGGATACCCGGAATGGATGAGACCGGATACGGAACCCAGCGCGACGCGATCGGCCCGGTCATAACCGAGATAGAAAACCTGGGCGATAAATTGCATTCGCTCGGACTCGATAACGTCACCGTAATACACAAAAACGGCGAAGAGCTATCAGACGCGCTGTTGGCCGAACGCCGGAAGACCGGAACGAAGTTCTCCAATATAGTGGTGCTCGCCTCGCGCGCGGCCCTGGCCTCGGAACGGTTCGCCGAGCTCAGAAGTACCGATAGCGAAGAGAGGGCGTTTCTCGCCGCGGTCGATCCTGCCGAGATCGAGGCGTACATGGCGGGCCATCCCGGACGGGAGTCCGCCGGAAGGCTCAATATAGAGCTTTTGAAGATGCTATCGATAGCCCTCGATCTCGCCTCCGGCAAAGAGCCGCCGCAGATGCCTCTGATATTGTCATACGACAGGAAGCTCAGGATCGTGACGTT
>Ga0233425_10003775_pt1 | contig 26733 bp, 16 predicted proteins | sample Watercolumn_Towu_2_FD_181712 | JGI IMG/M metagenome (GOLD analysis project Ga0233425, IMG submission 181712) | Freshwater microbial communities from Lake Towuti, South Sulawesi, Indonesia - Watercolumn_Towuti2014_140_MG | ecosystem: Environmental > Aquatic > Freshwater > Lake | place...
CCCCGTTCCCCCGTTCCCCGTTCCCCGTTCCCCCGTTCCCGCGTTCCCCCGCAGTCCTTCCATGGACTACAATCGATCGAGCGGCAACCGATAGGAAGTGCAGCCAACGAGACAGCGCGATGATCGAGTTTCTGGGACGGCAATCTCGAAATTGCGAGGGGCTATCGCGGCGGCAGTGGCTCGGGATCGGCTCGTTGGGGTCGATCGGCCTATCCATGCCGTCGGTGTTGGCGTCGGCGGTTCGGGCGGACAATACGGCGGTCAGGGACGCAGTTCCCGCTGCGCTTCGCGGCAGTTTTGGGCGGGCCAAGTCTTGCATTGTGTTGTTTTTGTTTGGCGCGCCGGCGCATCAAGATACCTGGGATTTGAAGCCCGAGGCGCCGGCGGAGGTGCGCGGCGAGTTCCAGCCGATCGCCAGCCGAACGCCGGGGATCCTCGTCGGCGAGCATCTACCGAAGCTGGCGACGCGCACCGATCGGTTGTCGATCGTCCGTTCGCTGACCCACGAGGACAACACGCATACCGTGGCGATGCACTACATGCTGGCGGGAATTCGTCACAAGCGTCCCAGCACCAATCCGCAGAATGCGCCGGACGATTTTCCTTGTTTCGGCGCGGCGATGAATTACGTGGAGCGGCACGGATTGCGTGGGGGGCGGCCGCCTCGTATCGCGGAGTCGGGCTTACCGTCGGCGGTGAGTCTCAACGCGCCGGCCAATCAGGTTTCGGCGAACAATCATATTTTTCCCGGGTTCTTTGCCGGGCTGATTGGCGGCGTTTACGACCCGATGTTCATCTCCCAGCATCCCAACAGCGACCGGTTCCAGCCGTTGGCGACGCACGACGCGCCGGCGCGGTTGATCGCGCGGCGCGAACTGGCCGTGGAATACCAGCGGCGCTTGAGCCGGCTCGAGGAGTCGGCTTCGGTAAGGCAGTTGGGCGAGTATCAAGCGCGCGCGGTGCGGCTGCTGGCGTCCGACGCGGCGCGACAGGCATTTGAGCTGGAGCGGGAGTCGCCCGAGCTGCGTGGCCGCTACGGCAACACACCGTTCGGTCAAGGCTGTCTCTTGGCGCGGCGGCTGGTGGAGGCGGGGGTATCGCTGGTGACGGTTAACTGGGAGCGTGACGACGCCTATTGGGACACGCACAAGAATAACTTCGTCGATCTGAAGACCAAGCTGCTGCCCAATTTCGATCAAGCCTGTTCGTCGTTGATGGACGACCTTCAGGAACGAGGTTTGCTCGACGAAACGTTGGTGGTTTGTCTGGGGGAATTCGGTCGCACTCCCAAGATCAATGCCGCGGCGGGCCGTGACCATTGGGCTGCCTGCAATTCGGTGGTGTTGTTCGGCGCCGGGCTCCCCGGCGGATTCGTCCATGGTGCTTCGGACCGCCAGGCGGCGTATCCGACACGGGATCCGGTTTCGCCCGAATCGCTGGCCGCCACGATCTACCACTTGCTTGGCGTGACTCCCGACGCGACATTACACGATGCCCTGGGACGCCCGCTGCGTTTGCTCGCGGCGGACCCGATCGCGACGCTCGTGTAAAAAAGGAATGCTGCGGAAAAGTCGGTTGAATCTGCACGCCGCGCCTCGATCGTGGATGCGCATTGGCAGGCTTGCCGAGTTCAAATCGTTTCTCGCGACGCGGTGGCGCGATGCGGATTGCCGAGGGATGAACTACCGAGAGGAACCCCCGGAAACAGCTGCCATGAAGATCTTTGCGACCGCTGATTCGATCCTGGCGACGGGATTGCCACGCTTGTTGATCCTGTTGGTAATAGTGCTGGGGAGCGGTTTGCCGGCGGTTCCGGCCGACGAATTGGAACGCTGGGCATATCTCCGCGAACCGCTCGATCCGTACTACGTGCACCGGGAATTCCCGAAACTGGTTACGCCGCAATGGATCGGCGAAGCGGGGGTCGATTGCGTCGTCACGCTGGGCATCGACGATATGCGTGATCCGGCGGTCTACGAGCGGTTTCTGCGGCCGATTCTGGACCGACTGAAGCGGATCGACGGGCGAGCACCGGTCAGCATCATGACCTGCAACGTGCCTGCCGATCATCCCCAGCTGCGGAAGTGGCGCGAGGAAGGACTCAGCATCGAGGTACATACCGTCGATCATCCCTGCCCGTGCCTGCAGGGTGGCGATTGGGCAAAAGCCAAGAGCACTTACGATCGCGGCGTGGACTTGATGCACGCGATACCAGGCAACCGGCCGGTTGCGTTTCGCATGCCATGTTGCGATTCGCTGAATACGCCCAGTCCGCGTTTCTGGCATCATGCGTTCAGCGCGCGAACGCCGCAGGCCAATTTCCTTCAAATCGACAGTTCGGTGTTCAACATTATTACGGGTAAGGACGGCGCGCTGCCGCGGGAGATCGTCGAGTTGCCCGATGGCGGTGACCGTTTCCGGCGCTACATTCCCTTCCCGTCGTTCGTCAACACCATCGAGGACTATCCTTACCCCTACGTGATCGACGGCACCTGCTGGGAGTTTCCTTGCGTCGTGCCGAGCGACTGGTCGGCGCAGCACGTGCAGCGAGCGAACAATCCGGACACCATCCGCGATTGGAAATTCGCCTTGGATGCCGCGGTAATAAAACGCGGCACATTCAACCTGGTCTTCCATCCACACAATTGGATTCGCGCCGAACAGGTCGTCGAACTGATCGATTATGCCGTGGAGCATTATGGCGGACGGGTGAAGTTCCTGACATTTGGCGAATGCGCCGAACGACTGAATCGGGACCTGCTGGACGGCAATCCGATTCGGAATTCCGACGGGACGGCATCTTCAACGCGGTTGGTGGACGTCAACGGCGATGGGTATCTGGACGTCGTCTATCGCGATCGATCGGACCGGTTCCGGCACAAAATCTGGGATGACGAGCGTGCGGTCTGGCGGCGCCCGGATCGTCCGATTCCGTCCGACCTGACGTTATTGCTGGAGGAGTTGCTGGTGCCCGCGGATCGGAAACAGGTCCAGACCTGGTACCGCGACATTGATGGCGATGGGCGCTCAGAACGGATCCAGATCGATCGTGGCGGTGCGGACGGTCCGACGAGCCGAGTCGCCTTGCGCCGCGAGGATGGCGCATGGTCTGATCTGCCCTGGGGTTTGCCTGCCATGGCGAATCGACTGCATCCGCTTGGCGACCGCGCCGAACTGCGTTTCGTCGATCTGGATGGCGATCGTCGCCTTGACGTTCTGTATTCCGGTCCGGAATCGTATGGCGCGTACTTGTTCGAGAGTCTTGAAAAGGGCTGGTCGCGGCGAATCACGGAAGGAACGCGTGGCACGGCGGGTACCGGCCCGGTGATTCCACCCTTGGTCCGCGCGGATGGGACGAACAATGGCGGCTGGTTTCATTCCCGGCGCCTCTGGCTGCAGAACGAAGACACGAATCGCTTGCCGGACCATGTTGATCGGGTTTCGTATGACGAGCTGCTGGCGGACTTTAACGACCGCAAGTTGAAGCGGGCGATGCCGCCCGCGCTGGTTGGCGCCGCGCGCATCGACATCACGCCGGACGGTCCGATTCGGCTTTCGGGTTACGGCAATCGCAAGCTGGCAGCGACCGAGGTGTCGCAGCGGCTCGCCGCGCAGGCGCTGGCGATCGGCGGCCGTGCGACAGGGGACAATGGCGGTGGCGACGGTGCCGACGGTGTGGGCGCCGGCGATCGGGGCGCCGAGGCCGACGGCCCTGCGATTCTGATCGCGGTCGACAATTGCGGAATGACGGCTTCGGTCCGCGATGCGGTGGTCCGTGCCCTGCACGAGCAGGGTGTAAGGCCGGAGCGTGTCGTGATCACCGTGACCCATACCCATGCCGCTCCGTGTCTCGACGGTTGGGCGCCGTATCTGTTTGGCGAAGATCTCTCCACCGAAGAACGGGCTGCGATCGACGCCTACACGACCACTCTGACCGAAAAGCTGATCGCCGTGTCCCGCGCGGCATTAGCGGCCCGCCAGCCAGCTCGACTGTCTTGGGGGCAAGGAGCGGTGGGGTTCGCCGCGAACCGGCGCGTGCTGAAGGACGGCAAGTGGGCCGGGTTCGGCGTCGAAGCGGGAGGACCGGTCGATCATGCATTGCCGGTGCTGGCGGCCCACGACCTGCAAGGACGGTTGCTCGCCGTCGTTGCCAACTACGCCTGCCATTGCACGACATTGACCGGCGAATTCAATCAGATCTCAGGCGATTGGGCCGGCTATGCCCGGGAATCCATCGAACGGAGTTTTCCCGGCGCGGTCGGTATCATTACCATCGGTTGCGGAGCGGATGCCAACCCGGCGCCGCGCGGAGCGGTCGAGATGGCGGTCCGCCACGGGGACGCGATCGCCGCGGAGGTCCGGCGGCTGCTGGCCACCGATCTGACGCCGATCTCGCCGCAACTCGACTGCCGCATGCGCACGCTGGCGCTCGAGCTGGAATCGATCCCGGACCGGGACCAATGGGAAGAACGCGCCCGGCAGCCGGGCGCCATCGGTTATCACGCGCGGCAACATCTGCGCAAGCTGGATCAAGCCGACGAAATATCGAGTACGGTGCCCTATCCGATCGCCACCTGGGTGTTCGGAGCGCGACTCTCCGACGGCGATCCCCGGCCGCATCGCATCGGCGATCTGGCGATGGTCTTTCTCAGCGGCGAAGTTGTTGTGGACTACGCGACGCGGCTGCGCGGTGAGCTGGACGCGAGTCGACTGTGGATTACCGCTTACGCGAATACGGTGCCATGCTACATCCCGTCGAGGCGGCTGCTGAATGAAGGTGGGTACGAAGTCGATACGTCGATGCTCTACTACGGCATTGCCGGCCGCTTCCGCGACGAGGTCGAGGACTCCATCGTCGACACGGTGCAGAAGCTGCTGCCGGCCTGGTTCTACCCAGCGCCCAAGCAGGCCGACATTCCGCCGCCCAAGTCGCCGCGCGAAGCATTGGAATCGATGCGGCTGCGGCCCGGCTTGCGGATCGAACTGGTTGCGGCCGAGCCGCTGGTCGAAGATCCGGTCGCCTTCGATTGGGGACTGGATGGCAGCCTGTGGGTTGTCGAAATGCGCGATTATCCCAACGGCCTGAACTGGAACGGACCGGGCGACGCCAAAGGAGTGCCGGGCGGGCGCGTGAAACGACTGGTCGATCGGGATGCTGATGGAGTCTATGACCAGGCCGAGCTGTTTCTGGATGAGATCCCGTTTCCGACCGGGATCAAGGTCTGGCGCAAGGGGGTCATTGTCTCGACCGCTCCCGAGGTTTTTTTCGCGGAGGACACCGACGGCGATGGCCGAGCCGATCGACGCACGGTTCTGCTGCGCGGATTTCAGGAAGGAAACCAGCAGCATCGCGTCAATGGACTGCGCTGGGGAATCGACAACTGGCTCTACCTGGCGAACGGCGACAGCGGTGGCGAGATTCACTCGACCCGATCGATGCAGACGGTCGGCATCAGCGGTCGCGATTTGCGTTTCCGCCCGGACACCGGCGAACTGGATGCGCAGACAGGGCAGACGCAATTTGGTCGGAATCGGGATGACTGGGGCAACTGGTTCGGAGGCAACAACGCGAATCCGATCTGGCATTATGTGCTCGAGGATCACTATCTGCGGAGGAATCCGCATATCGCGCCGCCCGAACTGCGGGTCCACATATCGGAACAGCCTGGTGCGGCTCCCGTCTTTCCGACCAGCCGCACTTTGGCACGGTTCAACGACTTCAATATGTCGAATCGATTTACCTCCGCCTGCAGTCCGGAGGTTTATCGCGACATGGCGCTGGGGATGCCGTTGCCAGAGGGGCCTTTTTCGGCCCACGTCTTCATCTGCGAGCCGGTTCACAATCTGGTTCATCATGAGGTCATGACCGGCGAGGGCGTATCGTTCCGCAGTCGTCGGCCGGCCGACGAGCAGCAGAGCGAGTTCCTTTCGTCCAGCGACAACTGGTTTCGACCGGTGATGGCGCGGACCGGTCCGGATGGTGGGCTTTGGATCGCCGACATGTATCGCGCGGTGATCGAGCATCCCGAGTGGATACCGTTGGCGTGGCAACGGAAACTCGACTTGCGCGCCGGTTCCGACCGGGGTCGGATCTATCGGGTCGTCGCGGCCGACGCGCCGCGCCGCGCGCTGCCCAACCTGGAGCCGCTCGACGCGCAGCGCGCCTTGCGGTTACTGGAATCGAGCAACGGCTGGCTGCGCGACATGGGACAGCAGTGGATCGTATGGAACGACGACGCGTCGATGGTTCCATCCCTGGAGTCACTTGTACGGCGCTCGGCGCTGCCGCAGTCTCGAATGCAGGCGTTGTGTACGTTGGAGGGGTTGGGACGGCTGAGCGAGGACGTGCTGAAGTCGGCTTGTGGAGATTCGCACCCTGGCGTGCGGCGCCAGGCGGTTCGATTGTTGGAGTCGCTGGCTGCGACCGCCGGAGCTGAGGCGCTCAAAACGTTGCCCGCAGAATTGATCGGACTCCTCCACGATCCCGATCCCTCGGTACGGCTGCAGGTCGCGTCGTCGATCGGCCAGTTCCGCGACGCGCGCGGAGGGGAACTGCTGGCCGAGATACTAGTGGAAGGGGGCGGCGATCCGTACCATCGGGCCGCTGCGCTGAGTTCGCTCCATGAGGCGAATATCGAATCCGCGTTGCGAGGCGTGCTGACGTCCGGCCTGGCGGCTCGGGATGCCGCCGTACTGGATGCGATCCTGTCGACGGCCGCGGTGATCGTGCCGCAGGACCGGTTGTCGACTCTGCTGGCATCGCTGGTGCGTCCGGTGGACGGTGGATTTCAGTCGTGGCAGTTCAGCGCGCTGGCAGCGATCCTGGATGCGTCGGACCGCCGGCAGCGGCAGATTACCAGGCTGGTGGATTCCGAGGTGCGCGAGGCATTCGCCAGACTGACGGCGAACGCCGGTCAGGTTGCGATGAACGACACAGCGCCGATCGCCGACCGACTGGCGGCGATTCGTCTGCTTGGGCGCGACCCGGATCGCAGGGATGCGGAGCGCCCCGTCATTCAGGAACTGCTTTCTCCGCGCGTCGCGGTGGAGTTGCAATCAGCCGCGGTGGCGGCGGCCGCTCGAACCGGTGACGCCACCGTCCCGGCCACGTTGCTCGCGGGGTGGGAGCATCAGAGTCCTGGATTGCGGGCCGTAATTCTGGATCTGATAATCGGTCGAGTCGACTGGACGCAGAAGCTGTTGGAGATGGTGGAGGCGGGAACGTTGCCGGCCAGTCAGCTTGACGCGCGCCGCCGCCAGCAGTTGTTGGCGCACGTCAACGACTCCATCCGACAGCGCGCCGCGCAGTTGTTCGCGACGGCGGGCGGCGGATCGAAAGCGGAACTGGTTCGGCAGTATCTCGCGGAAATGAACGGCGATGGTGACGAAGGCGCCGGCAAGCTGGTGTTCGCCAAACGCTGCGCGCCGTGCCACCGGCTGAACGGCGAAGGCCACGCTGTGGGACCCGATCTGACCGCGCTGGCCGGCAAGCCACTGGATACGCTGGTGACGTCGGTCCTGGATCCGAATCGAGCGATCGAAGACCGCTACCTGGACTACGTCGTCGTCACCGACGATGGTCGTTCCTTGACGGGCATGCTGGCGGCGGAGACCAGTACCAGCGTCACTTTGCTGGGTCAGGACGGCAAGTCGACGACGGTGCTCCGCGCGGAAATCGACGCGCTCAAGTCGACCGGAAAGTCGCTGATGCCGGAGGGACTGGAAAAGGACATTTCACCGCGGGAACTCCGCGACGCGATCGCTTACCTGCGCCGCCACGCGTCACCCCCCAAAAAGTTCGCGGGCAACGAACCGGCGACGGTGTTTCCGGAAGACGACGGCGCCTTGAAACTGCTGGCCACCAACGCCCGCATCTATGGCCCCTCGCTGGTCTTCGAGGACCAGTACCGCAATCTGGGGTACTGGCAGAGCACTGACGATCGGGCCGTCTGGACGATTGCGGTACGTAAGGCGGGTAGGTATCGCTGCGTGATTGACTACGCAGCGCATGCCGACAGCGCGGGAGATCGCTACGTGGTTGAGGTCGGCGATCAGACGATCGGCGGCTCGGTCGTAAGCACTGGCGAATGGGACCAGTATCGCACGCGCGAGGTGGGCGTATTGCAGTTGGAGGCGGGAACACACGAATTGGTGATGCGTGGTCTGGGCCCGATCAAGTCGGCGATGATCGACCTGCGCGGCATACGGCTCTATCCGATGCGGTAATCCTCGTCGATCGGCGCATCGTAAACTCGAAGCGACGCGCCGATCGCGGAAATCCGCTGCAGCATCGAAGCCTGGAGTGCGCCGCCGCCTTGCCCCGACGCGGCCCGCCCCGGTTGAATTTCCACAGAATCGCTGTCATGCAATTGCCGGCGCAGTTCGTCGGGAAGTTGCTCCATGGCGTCCAGCAACTGCCGCAGGCTGGTTTCGGGATCGGCGATCATGCGTGGTTCGGCGAACAGCGCCTGGGCACCCGGCCCACGGCGCGGAACATCGACAAACAGGCCCACGGAACGCAGGCCGCGTGCAAACCCATCGAGATGGAATGAGGCGATAACAACCAGCCTCGCGTTGCGCGGCCCGCCGCAAGGTGGCACGGAATCGGCGACCGGCTCTGGGGTTGAATTCGGCCGACTTTTCACGTTCGATGTCGGCAAAGCGTTGCGATGCGAGTGAATGCTGGAATTGGTCGCGGGTGACACGGATTCCGTGTCGTGCAGGGATTGCTGGACCTCGCGCAGCACCTGCTGGTGATCGTGGCAGTGGATCCCGTTCTCCCATTGCTTGTTGATGACCAGTTTCGCGCTGGAGGGCCACCATTCGGCGAGAAACGCTCCTCGTGAAAAGCACCAGTGGTGACCATCGTTTTTGATCTGAAGCGTCAAGCCCAGCGATTGACATCCGCGGCGTACTTCCGACTCGCGCTGCAGATTCAGCGCGTGGCGCCGTGCGTGCCGTTTCGCTCCCGATTCGCCCTTGCGGAACGGTACCAGAGAACTGCGTCCTGCCTTGCGTCGATCGGGAATTCCCATCCGAGCTGCCTTGCCCTTGTGCCCTGACGTTTTTTCGGTGGTCGAAAAGCCCTTGAATCGACCGGGAAACTCTGTCATCGTAACAGTGAACGCCGCGGGCGGCCAGCAAGGGAATGCTGCCATGCCGCTCGGCCGCGGCACGACCTGCCTGAACTTCCTGCCATTTCACTCGCATGCCGGTAGTTTCCTCGATGATTCCTACCCCCAGCAATCGCCGCCTGATCTCCTGCGCCCGCATTCGCCGAGCACCGAACGCTGCCCGCGGGTGGTCGTATTTGCGGGTGCGGGAGAAGCGTCGGGTCGCGGCATGGCTGGTCTTGCTTGCCGCGGCGGTCATGTCTCCCTGGCTGCACGCGGAGGAAGTACTGACCTTCGAGCAGCATGTTCGGCCGATCTTCAAAGCACACTGTTTTCCATGCCATGGCGAGGGGGATGAAGCGCAGGCGGGACTCGATCTGCGGTTGCGGCGGCTGGCGGTGCGCGGTGGTGAATCGGGTCCAGCGATTGCGCCGGAGCGGCCGAACGAGAGTCTGTTGCTGCGTCGGGTCATGAACGGGGAGATGCCCCCCAAGGGAACCGTCAGTGCCAGGGACCGGGAAACGATCGAACGCTGGATCGCCGGCGGGGCGAAGACGGTTGGCCCGGAACCGGACGATGCCTCGCAGGCGACGATCTCCGCGACCGAACGGGAATACTGGGCGTTCCAGCCGTTGCGACTGCCGCTGCCGCCCGATGTTGCGCTCAGCGACAAACTTCGTTCACCGGTCGACGCGTTCATTGCCAGTCAACTGGAACGGCAGGGCCTGCGACTCTCGGAGGATGCGCGGTTGGAGCAATTGGTTCGTCGATCGTCGTTGAGCGTCCGAGGTCTGCCGCCCGATCCGGCGGAGGTCGAGGAAGTTGCCGCGGACGACCGTCCCGATGCCTTGGAGCGGTGGATCGATCGCCTGCTGGCGTCGCCGCGTCTTGGCGAACACTGGGGACGGCACTGGCTGGACACCGCGGGCTACTGCGATTCGGACGGCTATTCGGAGACCGATCCGCCGCGCCCCTACGCCTACAAGTATCGCGATTATGTCATTCGTTCGATGAACGCCGACAAGCCTTGGGACGAGTTCATCGTCGAACAACTTGCGGGGGACGAGTTGTTGCCGCAGCCGTTCGCGAACCTGTCGGCCCGGGATCAGGACCGGTTGATCGCGACCGGGTTTCTGCGCACGGTGCCCGACGGGACCGCGTCGGGAGGGGCGGTGAAAGAAGCCGGCAACGCGGTGGTTGCCGAAGCGTTGAAAGTGTTCAGCAGTTCGTTGCTCGGGCTCACGGTCGGTTGTGCGCAATGTCACGACCATCGCTACGATCCGATTTCGCAGGAAGACTATTATCGGCTGCGGGCGATCTTCGAACCGGCCTTTGATCTCAGTGCCTGGCGGAATCCGGCGCAGCGGCTGGTGTCGCTGGCGACCGAAGCCGACCGCGCAAAGTCCGCGGAGATCGAGACGCAGGCGGTGCAGGCCGAGGCCAAGCGAACGGAAAAACAGAACGACTACATCGCCAAGACCTTGGAAAAGGAACTGGCAAAAATCGCCGACGACAAGCGCGATCGCGTCCGCGAGGCCCGCAATGCGCCAGTGGAAAAACGCACGCCCGAGCAGCTGCAGTTGTTAAAGGAATATCCCAGCGTGAATGTCGACGCGGGGTCACTCTACCTGTACGACAATCAGGCTGCGGAGGATTTGAAGAAGGATGCCGAGACGATCGCTAATCTGCGTAAGACCAAGCCGGTCGAGGATTTCATCAGTTGCCTTGCGGAGGTGCCGGGTAAATTGCCGGAGACCCGGCTCTTCCGTCGTGGAGATCCAGATCAGGCACGGCAGGTGCTTGCTCCCGCCGAACTGTCGGTACTGGTGTCGCACTCGACCGAGTTGCTTCCGACCAAGGATGCTCAATTGGCAACTTCGGGACGCCGGCTGGCCTATGCTCGGCAGCTGACCTCGGGACGACACCCGCTGGTGGGCCGAGTGATTGTCAATCAATTCTGGCATCATCATTTTGGCCGAGGCATCGTCGCCACACCGGGCGACTTTGGAGTTTTGGGCGAGCGTCCGACGCATCCGGAACTGCTCGATTGGCTCGCCGTACGCCTCGCGGGCAGTCAGGTCGCTGGTGGGGAGACGTCGCCGCCGCCGCCGCCGCCGCCAATCGCGGACTCCAGCACGCCCTGGTCGGCCAAGCGGCTGCATCGCATGATCCTCTGTTCGACGACCTGGCGACAGAGTTCGCGCCGCCGCCAGGATCTGGAACAGGCCGACCCCGACAATCGGCTACTGGGCCGGTACGCGGTTCGCCGGCTGGAAGCCGAATCGGTGCGCGACAGTATGTTGGCGGTCAACGGCATGCTGGTGCTGAAGGCCTTCGGTTCCGCGGTCCCGGTGATGGAGGACGAAGTGGGACAGATCGTGGTCGGTATCGAAAACAAGAATGGTGAGAATCGTCCCGGGCCGGTGATCCCGATGCACGGCGAGGACTGCCGGCGGAGTGTTTACATCCAGCTGCGACGAACCCGTCTGCTGGGAATGTTGGATACGTTCGATCTGGCGTCGCTGGAGCCCAATTGCTCGGCCCGCAACGCATCGACGGTGACGCCCCAATCGTTGTTGATGATGAACAGCGACTTTGCCGTCGAAGCGTCGCGCGACTTTGCCCGACGGTTACAGCTCGAGGCTCCGGATTCCCCGGGGTCGGCGGCCGTGGAGCCGCCGAACGGTTCGGAACGAATCCAGCGCGCCTGGGCATTGGCATTGGGACGCTCCGCCCGTCCTTCCGAAGTTGCCGCCGCCCAGCAGTTCATCGCCGATCAGACTCGGGCGTTCACGGAAAGAGCGGCGTTGGAGCCGGATGCCTCGAAAAGGCTCGATCCGGTGCATTGGGCATGGGCCGGATTGTGCCAGGCGATTTTCAGTTCCAACGAATTTCTGTACATGGAGTGACCACGCGATGTCCGCGCCTTTTTCCCGCCGCAAGTTGCTGCATTCCGCGACCTACGGAGTCGGATCGCTCGCCCTGGCGTGGCTGCTGCGCGAGCAGTCGAGCGCCGCGCCGGCTCGTCCGGAACTCGTTCCGCGCAAATACGACCTGCTGCCGAAAGCGGCTCCGCTGCCGGCCCGAGCCAGGTCGATGGTGTCGATATTCATGCAAGGAGGCCCGAGTCAGGTCGACTTATTTGATCCGAAACCAAAATTGAACGAGCTCGATGGGCAGACCTTTCCCGGGGAAATCAAGTACGACAATGCCGCCCAGGCCAGTTCCAAGGTTCTGGGGTCGCCCTGGAAGTTCAAGGAACACGGCCAATCTGGAATGCAGTTTTCGGAACTGATTCCGGAGACGGCATCGATCGCGGATGAGATCACCTTGATCCGATCGATGCACACCGGGGTGAACAATCACGGGCAATCGATCGATGCGATGAACACAGGCCGAGCCGTTTCCTACCGCCCGTCACTCGGTAGCTGGCTCGCGTACGGGCTTGGTTCGGAGAGCCAGAATCTGCCGGCGTTCGTGGTGTTAATCGATCCGGAGGGGTTGCCGGTGTTGGGTGTTCAGAACTGGTCGAATGGCTGGCTGCCGTCGTTGTACCAAGGCACGGTGATTCGACCGCGCGAACCAAGGATCTTGAATCTGGATGCGCCACCGCAATTGCAGGGCGCGCCGCAGGCCCGCTACCTGAAGTTTCTGGAATCGCTGAACCGCGAACATCTGAGCGAGCATCCAGGCGAGTCGGACCTGGAAGCGAGGATGGCCAGCTTCGAGTTAGCCGCCCGGATGCAATCGGCCGCAAAAGAGGCGGTCGATTTATCGGGCGAGACGGCCGATACGTTGCGGCTGTACGGAATCGACGATCCGGCCACCAAGGATTTTGGTGAGCGATGTCTGATTGCGCGGCGGCTGGTGGAACGCGGAGTCCGGTTCGTGCAGATCTACACCCGTTATCAGTTCTGGGATCATCATGGAAGCATCCGTACGGCACTGCCCTCTGCTTGCCGAAAAGTGGATAAGCCATCGGCCGCCTTGGTCAAGGATCTCAAGCAACGCGGCCTGCTCCCCGAGACAATCGTGCACTGGGGTGGCGAAATGGGCCGGCTGCCCGTGATCCAGAACGATACGGGGCCCGACAAGGTTGGCCGGGACCATAACACGTACGGCTTCAGCCAATGGGTGGCGGGCGGCGGATTTCGCGCGGGATACGTGCACGGCGCAACGGACGAGTTCGGCCACAAAGCGATTCAGGACGTCGTGACCCATAACGACTACCAGGCCACGCTGCTGCACCTGTTTGGGCTCGACCACAACGGCCTGACATTCCAGCGGAATCTGCAGGAAGTCTCGCTGGTCGACAAGCAACCTTGCGGTATCGTCCAGCCGCTGTTGGCTTGATTGGCACAGTGTTTGTTGTAGTAGGGTCGGTCGAGGAATTCCGAGGCCCACCGGTTGTAGGGTGGGTCGAGGTATTCCGAGGCCCACCGGTCTGGGTTGATGAAGATTCGCAAGAATCGGCAGAGAAAATCTCGTACCGGCCAGGCAAGCGGGCCAGGGGCGAACTAGCCCAGTCCGACCGCGGTTTTGAGTTGGCGCAGTTCCTCACGGAGGCGGCTGACTTCCGCGCGCAGTTCGCTGACGTCGACTTGCAATTCGGCGAACATATCGCGTGTGACCGGCGGTACGGCCGGTGTCGCCGGCGTGGAACTGCGACCTGAATGCGGGCTGGCCATCGCACTCACGTGGGCGCCGGAGTAGGTCGGTACCGAGTCACGGTTGTCGTCGTCATTGAGTGTGGGATGGCTCGCTGCCATGCTGGCGAATCGTGCGCGGATTTCCGTCATCTCCCGCTCCTTGAACAGGTTATGGGAGACAACTTGTCCGCGGCCGGCACTGGTGATTTCAACGACCAGTTTTTTCTTGATCAGCGACGCCAGGATCGGCTGCAGCACCTGCAAGTCGGCGATCGGGTTCATCCGCGAGGCTCTCCCGCGTAACTCGCCGATCGTCTGTGCGCCGCGCAACAGCAGCTCCGCCATGACCGCCATTTCCACTTCGTCGACGCCCAGCCACTGGTAGAGCAGATGTTTGAATTTCGGCACACGTCCGGACGACTGCACTTCGATGACTGCCCCCAGTTGTCGCAGGTCCTCAATCGCCTGCTGAACCTGTTCCTCGTTGAGTTCCAGCTGCGGTTCGCGGTTGTTTTTCTGATTGCAGCCGGTGATGATGGCGTTGAGCGTCATCGGATAGGAATCGGGTACGGTCTTGGCCTTTTCCACCAGTACGCCAGCGACACGCCGCAGATGCGAGCTGATCGGTTGCCAACGGGGAGCGGGTCCAGCATCGGTCTGGTCGGCGGGATTGGTATTCATCAATATTATCCTCGCGGGAACGAAATAACGCCGTCGCTGCAGTTTAGCCGTCGGAGCCAGTGGGAGGGAATCGGGCACCGCGGGCGGCGGAACGCATCGGCGGTTGCGTCTCCTGCGTGGCCAGCGCCGCCCGGTTTCCCCGACTGCCATTCTATGTAAGAATCGTAAGTATGCTGATTCCCAAGTTAACCATTCGTGGCATCCTGCTCTCGATGATCGGCTTTGGATTCTTCTTTCTGGTCATGGCCGACGCCGTGCGAGGAAGGACTTGGGCGGTCGCCACCTGCCTGGCGGTTTCGACGATCGCGATCATGGCGGTCTTTTTCGTGGTCATGTTCGGTGTGTCCTATCTGCTTGCCCGACTCTATCGCTGGCTGACGTCGTCGGGGTTACCGGCGGCGGGTTCTCCTTTCGCGGCGGAAATGCCGCCGCCCCAGATTGTCCCACCTCAGGAGGCCGCGGAATGAGACCGGTCGGAATCGTCCGCCGCGGAGCCGGCACTTCCGCGTGGGGTGCGCCGTTGCCGCAGCCGCTGTTTGGGCTGCTTTTCGTTCTGTTTTTCGGTACCACGGTTCGAGCGGAAAGCGGCCTTACGATCAGCCTGCCTGTCCCGACCAAAGTGAACCGCAGTGGTCTGTTGATTGACGTGGACTCGCGATGGGTCGAGGCGAATGGTTATCGTCCGGTGCGGGTTACGATCCGACCGACTCCGGCCCCGTATGCGGCGGCTCGTCGAGTGCAGGTGGTTCTGTCGCTGGGTGAAAACTGGGGCCCCACCAACTACAACGTGGTGGTGCGCGACTTCCTCGAGTTGCCGGCCGGTGCGACTTCGGCGGAGAAGGTCGTGCTGGTGCCCCAGCGCGGCGAAATGCCCCAGTTGAAATTTGAGTTTTACGAGGACGGGTATCGCCTCAGCGATCTGGAGTACGTGGGCGGCGGCCTGGCGATGATGCGCAATGTCTGGACGGAGGCCAGCCCGGCGGTGTTGTTCATCGACGATGACACGCCGGCCCGTTCGCAGCGCGATTCGATGGTGAAGCTTTCGGCGAGTCCTGCCGACGCGGCGGTGAAATTGCTGGACGTCAGGACGTTCGCCGCGCAGATCGCCGACCCGTACACCTCCACCAATACGGCTCCCGGGTTGTCCGCCGCGCAATTGGCCTTGAATTCAACGGCGACAACGGATTTGGCAACGCTGATCCTGATTCAGAACGCTCCGCGGCTGCAGATGTTGCCGCTGGCGGAGTTACCCGACGAGATGTTGGGATTCAGTTGCCTTGATATCGTCGTGATCGATTTTGACGACGCACAATCGATGGCCCGCCGCTATCCCGAGAAATGGCAGGCGCTTACTCACTGGATCCGGTCGGGAGCCAGCCTGATCGTACATGGGTTGGAGGACGATCCGGCGAGGCGTAGCGCGCTGGACCGTATGCTGCGCGCGTTCGACGGCGATGGGCAGTGGAAAGAACCGGATCGCGATCGTCGCGACATGAAGAACAATATCGGCGCAACGGTACAGGCCCAATATTCCGCGAATCCTTATGTGGCCAGACCGACTTCCCCCGCGACCACGACCGCCAGCAGCGTTGCGGCGACCGAGTCACAAGCCACCGCGGAAACGCCGCCCGAAAAGGCCGATTTCGATTGGCGCACCTATGGCATGGGCCGCGTATTCGCTGTGCGGCGGTCCGAGTCGCTCCGTTCCGCCTGGCAGGTCGGCTGGATGCTGAATCAGCTGGGAACGGAGCAACAGTGGTTCGAACGCCACGGATTGTCACTGAACCGGCGTAATGAAGATTTTTGGAACTGGCTGGTCCGCGGTGTCGGACGTCCGCCCGTGATCGCATTTCTGGTTCTGATATCGATGTTCATGATCGTCGTCGGCCCGGTCAACTATCTGTTTCTGCGCTCGCGAGGCAAGTTGTACTTGTTGTTATTCACGGTCCCCGCCGCGGCGCTGGTGGTCACGCTGAGTCTGTTGGGATATGCGATGCTCTCGGACGGCCTGGGAATCAAATGGCGGTGTCGCAGTCTGACGATTCTGGATCAGACACAGTCGAGCGCCGTTGCCTGGGCGCGTCATTCGTATTTCGCCGGACTGCCGCCGACCGGCGGATTGACGTTTTCCCGTCAGACAGCCGTATATCCGTTGATGTTCGAGCCTCCGATCCGGTTCCAGAACTACGGTCCAACCCGTCGCGTTGACTGGACGGACCAGCAGCGTTTGATCGCGGGCTATCTGCCGTCCCGAACCACCACGCAACTCTTGACGCTCCGCTCGGGCGAGTGCGAAGCGAAGCTGGAGATCCAGGAATCCAATTCCCCGCCCAAGCCGCCGGTGGTTGCCAACCGCCTGAATACCCGGATTCGGGCGCTGATCATCCGCGACTCCCATGGGACCTTCTGGCAAACGAACGGCGCCGCGGACGATCTGGTGCTGATGGAGGCCGGTGCTGATGAAGTGCAGAAGCAGTTCGAATCGCTGATCACATCCCGGCAGCCCGTGATCGAGATGCGCGTCGACCACACCTGGAACCGGAACCGCTGGTTCGGATACGACGTCGATTATGCGGTCGCCGCCCAGCCCCGGACCGTCTCGTCGCTGCTCGAACGCAAGTTGCTGGCGCTGGCCAATGGCGGCATCCGAACGCTCGGTCCTCGTTCGTACGTCGTCATCGTGGAACGCTCGCCGTTTGTCGAGTCGGGATACGCGACGGTCGAGGAATTGGATGGGTTTCATGTCGTGGTGGGAATGTATTGATGAGCCAGCCGATGATCGAACTCCGCCGCCTGCACCGGAATTTCGGGCGAACCCGCGCGGTGAACGATATCTCGTTTGAGGTCCCGCGCGGCACCGTACTGGGTTACGTTGGGCCCAACGGCGCGGGAAAGACGACCAGCATGCGGATCCTGGCCACGCTCGACATCCCCACTTTCGGCGACGCATTCGTGGACGGATTTTCGGTGATCAACGATCCCGATCGTGTGCGCCGGCGGTTGGGGTTCATGCCCGATTATTTCGGCACCTATTCTGACGTGAATTGCTGGGAGTACCTCGATTTCTTTGCTCGGGCCTACGGGCTGGTCGGTCCGGAGCGGAGCCGCGCGATTCGCGATGTGATGGCGTTCACGCGATTGGACGGATTGCGGGACAAGCCGATTCGCGGCTTGTCAAAAGGGATGAAGCAACGGCTCTGCCTGGGCCGGTCGATGTTGCACGACCCCAGCGTGCTGATCATGGACGAGCCGGCGGCGGGCCTCGATCCGCGGGCCCGAATCGAGCTGCGGGAGATGATCCGCGCGCTGTCCGCGCGGGGTAAGACCATCTTGATCAGTTCGCATATTCTCACCGAACTGGCGGAAATGTGCGACCAGGTGGCGATTATCGAGTTAGGTCGATTGATCGCCATCGGGACGGTGCAGCAGATCATGCGGCAACGCACATCGCATCGGGAGGTCAAAGTCCGCTCGCTCGATCCGCTCGACTCGCTGATGAACTGGCTCGCCCGGAAAGAGCAGGAGGAGTCGGTGTTTGACCTGAAACGCGACGGCGAAATCGTCCGTTTTTCGCACCGGCTTTCCGCGGACGAAGAAGCAGGCATTTTGCGTCAGATGATCCTGGACGGGATCCGGGTGTCGGAATTCGCCGGGCATGTAACGTCGCTCGAGGAAGTATTCCTCAGCGTCACACAGGGCGAGGTGCAGTGACGATGGTGAGCGACGCGGGCACACTCAGTGAAGACAAAGCGGGCTCGGGCTGGTGGGCGCGGGGCGAGGAATGGCTGGTGCGGGCCAGCGAGTACCTCAACCCGTTGCTGGTGAAGGAAGCCCGCCAGGCGTTGAAGAGCAACCAGTTTGCTTCCACCTTCATTTTGCTGATGACCTTGGCCTGGGGTTGGTCGTTCCTCGGCGTGTCGCTCAGCGAATTCCAGCTTTCGTTGGGGCCCGACGGCCGTTCGATGCTCTTTGGTTATTTCATGATACTGGTGGTTGCGCTGTTTGTGATCGTTCCGTTCTCGGCGTTCCGGTCGCTGGCGGCCGAACGCGAGGACGGCACGTTTGAACTGATTTCGATTACCACGCTATCCGCGCGGCAGATCGTCTTCGGCAAGCTGGGTAGTTCGGTGGTGCAGATGACGGTTTATCTTTCCGCATTGGCGCCATGCATTGCCTTTACCTCGCTGTTGCAGGGCGTCGACATCTACTTGATCTGCTTCCTGCTGCTCATTAGCAGCATTGTCTCGCTCACCTTTTCCTCCTTCGGTTTGATGTTTGCCACCATCACCCGGGCCCGGCACTGGCAATCGGCCTTGTCGGTATTGCTGATCCTGGCGCTTGGCTTTGCGACCTTTGTCTGGCTGGTGATGTCGTTCGAGTTTTTCATCGGTGGTTTTGGGCGAGTTGTGCTTGAGTATGAGGTATTCTGGACGTCGGTGTTGAACACGTTGACGGTGGGATTGTCATTCGTCGCCTTGTTTACCTACGCGGCGGCGGGCCAGTTGAGCTTTGCCAGCGACAATCGGGCGACGGCGTTGCGCTGCGTCATGGTTGCGCAGAACGTGATTGGTCTGGGCTGGTTTATTTACTATTGGCTCGTCACGGGAGACTGGGATTTTCTCAGTGCGGCGGTTGTCACGCTTGGCCTGTATTGGAGTGTGGCGGGCGCCTTCATGACGGCCGAATCGCCTCAACTTTCGCCGCGCGTGCTGCGTCAACTGCCCCAGAGCCTTTTGGGGCGGGCGTTCTTTTCCTGGTTCAATCCGGGCTCGGGCACGGGCTATTTGTTCGCGATGGCGAACATCGGTGTTGCCGTGGTGTTCATTCTGGCGATGTTGGGGCTTTCGACTGTACTCGGGATGCGGCAGTTCGGTATGCCGCCATTTCCGGCCGGCGGGGGCGACGATCTGCTGCTCACCTGCGTCATGGTTTGGGCCTATCTGGCCGCCTACCTGGGAATTGGCCGCCTGATTCTGGCCCTGTTCCGCCAGTTCATTTATGTTTCCTTGCCGCTGGCATTCGTGGTGTACTGCGCGTTACACGTCGTCGGCAACATCGTCCCGTACATGCTCTATGCAAGCGTGGACCGGTACCAGTCGAGTTACTCGACGATTCTTGCCCCCAGCTGGATGTTCACGGTCTACACAGCGCTGGACGGGAAATTGAACGGCGACCTGGCGATTGCCCTGGTCTCGATTACCGGTGCGGCGGTGTTCCTGGCGAATTTCATCCTGGCAGCGCCGGAGGTTGGCTACGAGAAGATGGCGGTACCAGACCGCGTAATGAAGGATGAGATCGATCTGCACCCCGAGCTGCAACCGAAAGCGGCGAAGAGTCCCTGGGACTGAGTTGTCGTTATTTCGACTTGTGCAGGGACGGATCGACGACGTGCGACGAATCGATCGGGCTCAGCGGCTCCACAATGTTCCGCCCCGCGCCGAAATACGCGGAGCCGCTCGGCGCGGCCCACTGGACGGCATTGGCCAGTACGCGCTGCACGTTCGCATCGTGATAAATCGGAAACGTCTCGTGCCCTGGCCTGAAATAAAAGATCTTCCCTTTGCCGCGGCGGAAGGTGCAGCCGCTACGGAAGACTTCGCCCCCCTCGAACCAGCTGATGAAGATGATCTCGTCGGGCGCGGGAATATCAAAGAACTCGCCGTACATCTCGGTGTGGCGTAGCTCGAAATATTCCTCCGACAATCCGTCGGCGATCGGATGGCTGGGATCGACGACCCACAATCGTTCCCGTTCACCTGCCTCCCGCCAGCGCAGCGTGCAGCTGGTTCCCATCAGTCGCCGAAAGATCTTGGAATTATGGGCCGAGTGCAGTGCGATCAGTCCCATTCCCTGCCAGACGCGCCGCTGTACGCGTTCGACGAGGCTGTCGTCCACGCGGTCATGCGCGGCGTGCCCCCACCAGAGCAAGACGTCGGTGGAATCGAGCGTCGCCGCGTCCAGGCCATGTTCGGGCTGGTCCAATGTCGCCGTGCGTAATTGCACGGCGTCACCCAGTTTCTGGCGCAGTGCCGCCGCGATCGTGCCATGGATTCCCTGCGGATAGATTGCTGACACCTGCGGCAGCAGCCGCTCGTGGATGAATTCGTTCCAGATCGTGACGCGCAATGGACTGGACATGTCCGGCCCTCCTTTCCGATCTGCGCAAGATAGTCGGTGTCCGGCTGGTCGACCATCGGAGATTGCCCCGGCTTCGCAGTCGCAGGCGCCGACGCACGGTGGCGATGATCGGGCGAGCAACAAAAAAGCCCTCGGCCGAAACCTGGCCGAGGGCTGGGAGAAAGCCTGCGTTCTCGAAAGTGCTACCAATTGAAGCTGAGTCCCGCGTACGCGCCATGCAGGATCAGACTGCCGTTGGAGTCGATGGAGTGAGCATCGCCCAGATCGCCGAAGTCAGCAGGAATCTGGTTGGTGCTGAGCGCGACTCCGGTGGCGGCGACCGCCCGGTATCCCGCGTAGGCACTCCAGCGCCGCGAAAACTGATAACTTGTCCCCAAGTCCAGTTCACCCAGGAACGACGCGCGTGTTGTGCCGTTGTGCGCGCAATAGTCCTGGCCGAACCACGGACTATTCACATCGTTGACCCAGGCATAGCCGTTCGAATTGTAGATCGACTGATTCTGGGTGATGTGATTACCGTACAGGCCCAGTTTCGAACCAGCGTACAACCGCCAGTTCTCGCAGATCCAGTAGTCGAGCCGGCCTCCGAGTTGAAATCCGATCAGGTTGTTCTTGACCTGCAAGTCATAGCACAGCGTGTCGGCGGCCGCTTCGGCATGAAAGAACATCGCTTCGTCAAAGCGGAAGTAACGTACACCTCCCATCCAGGAAAATCGCATTGGTAAGCCGCAGGAGTAACCACAGCCGAACCCGCCATCGCCCAGTGCGTAGCCGGCCCCGGCCCAACTACCTCCGCAGAACCCCAACAGGTTAATTTCGACGTTCTGGAAATTGTTGGTGTAGCGCAGGTGGTGGCAATCGGCGTTATTCACCGGGTCCGAGGCATCGGTAACGCCCGCGGCGCCGTTGATGTCCAGCGTGCTGAAGTCGAGGGAAGAGCGCAACGTTGGCAGCAGCGGGTCGACGTTGTATTCGGCGGACGTGTCGGCTGGGTAGAGTCCCCAGTAGATGCCTTCAACCGCGTTCTGCCCTCCGTTCAGATAACGTCCCAGGCGGGCCTCCATTCCGCCTGCCCATTGCATGTGGACCGTGTCGGTGGAGAGCACGCTCGCATAGGGATTATTGTTGTCGTAGGACCAGCAGAGGTAATTGGAGCGATCGCGAGTCATGACCAGACCGCCTACGTTGCCGTACCATTGACCGCACGATGCGGCCCAGGCGTCGCCGAACCATCCGTCCTCGGGGAAGCCTTCGGACGAACCTGACCAGCAGTCCGATCCCATTCCGTGCGGCCCCATGGCGCCGGATGAGTGCTCATTGGTTTGCGGAGCATGGCCCAACTCTGATTTGCGCGGACCAGCATCGCTGGGCGAAGGGGCTTCCTGCTGCGCTGACTCGGGATTGAGCGCCGGCGTCGGCTGCGGTTGATTAGGTCCTACCAGCAGTTCGGGGTCCAGGTTGCCCGGTTGCTGGTTGCGGGCCGCGGAGAAGTATTGCGGGTCCCCCGCGCGGCCCGTTGCGATCGGGCCTTGGTTGGTCGCGGGGTAGCCCCGGTAGCCGGCCGTCTGGACCCGGGGATTTCCCGCGCCGGCATATCCGGCGGATCCGTACGGCTGTTGAGCCTGAGCGAACTGTGTCCAGGCAATGCCCAGGACCCAGATCACTCCTGTTGCGTAGAACGATTTCATCGTTCGACTCCTTTTGTGACGTGTCTCCATCCGTTCGAATACCGGCTCGTGTTGCGAGCAGGTTTCGACATCGCGAGTCAACTCTCACCAGTCTCAGGGACGTCATGTCCCGCCAAAAAAGGGCATCCGTTCCACGCACGAAATATGGTCGCGGTGTCAGCAGTAGAAATCGTCCACCGCGCGGGAGCGATGCGCGGGAAAAATCGAACTCGACTCAAGAATTCCATTTCCACCGTGTTGGAATCGGTGTTCGCGCTGTAGCTGGCACCGCGGGCGCATCGGGCACCAGCGTTGGACTCCCTGGTCAACGTCACAAGCCGCACGAAAACGTGCTGTTGAGCGTGACGACCGTTAATGCCGTGGCGCGTGGAGCGATTCAGTCGATCAGAACGGAATCGTCATGACGGGCGGTCACGCGGGTTCGCGGCGCAGGATCGGATTGTGCGATTCCCAGCAGTTCTCGCGCTAGGGCAAGGTAATCCTCCGCGCCGTGGGATTGCGGCGCATACTCAAAGATCGACTGGCCGAAGCTCGGCGCCTCGGCAAGCCGAATATTCCGGCGGATCCGAGTACGAAAACTCTGCGCCCTGCCCCAAACCGGGCTGGTGCCGCTGCGCTGCTCGAAAAACGCGTCCACGTCGCGGCTGACCTCGGCGGCCAGCCTGGTTCCCGACTCGTACATGCATAGCAACACCCCGGTGAGCCTCAAAGTCGGATTCAGTCGCTGCGACACGATTTCGATGGTTTGCAGGAGTTTGCTCAGTCCGTGCAAGGCAAGAAAATGCGGTTGTAGCGGCAAAAACACCTCGTCCACCGCCGTCAATGCGTTGAGCGTCAGGATGCCCAGCGACGGCGGACAATCGATCAGAAGAAAGTCCAGCGGGTCGTCGTGATGGGCTGACAGGTATTGCGACAGCCGATCGCGCAGGATCAACTCGCGACCGACCTCGCCCGCCAGCTCCAGCTCGGCCGCCGCCAGATCGAGCTGCGACGGCATCACCACCAGACGTTCGCCCGCCGGCCGCTCGATCTCGGCTAACTTCGTCTCGGCCGTAAGTACGTCATAGATCGAATGGTCGGAGTTTTCCAGTGCAATCCCCAGATGCAGCGACGCGTGTGCCTGCGGATCGAGATCAAGCAGGGCGACGCGCTGTCCGGACGCCGCGAGCGCGGCGCTCAAATTCACAGCCGTCGTCGTCTTACCCACTCCACCCTTCTGATTGATGATGGCGATGGACCGCATCGGCGAATTCCTCCTTGTTGCTGTGCGCGGCTGGTTCCCGGGCCGCCCGAGTATAACCGTACCGGTTTGGCCTGTCCTAGGGCAATGTCACAGCTTAATCGTCGGGTTCGCGTTATTCGTAGGACGGGTCTCCCGACCCGTCCTGCTCACGCGTTATTCGTAGGACGGGTCTCCTGACCCGTCCTGCTCACACGGACCGGTCAGGAGACCCGTCCTACCGACAAGAACTTTTAGCTAAGACAAGGCACTAGGGCAATCTCGACCTGCGCCGGCGCGTCGCCGCGCGCGGCTCGCGCCGCGCTGACATCAAGCTGTTGTCCCGTTGGTTTTCCACGCCCTTTGGATTACAAAAGGGTGGCTGGCATCGGCTGGAATGCTGGAAACGGGCGGGAGTTACCTTGTGCGTGTGGTAATTGAACGGGATGCGGAATCCGTCGGCCGTAAGGCGGCACGCTTTATCGCGGAACTGGTGCGGCGCAAGCCCGACTGCGTACTGGGGCTGGCGACGGGCGGTACCCCGCTGGGCACCTACTGCGAGCTGATCCGGCTGCATCGCGACGAGGGACTGGACTTTTCCCGCGTCACGACATTCAATCTCGACGAGTACGTGGGGTTGGGGCCGACCCATCCTCAAAGTTACCGCTACTTTATGCAATCCAACCTTTTCAACCATATCAACGTCGACGCCAGTCGCACCTACGTTCCGGACGGACGCGCCTTGGATTTTGAGGCGGCCTGCCGTCTCTATGAGCAGCGCATCAAGGACGCGGGCGGTATCGATCTGCAGCTGCTGGGAATCGGCGCGGATGGTCACATCGCTTTCAATGAACCCGGCTCGTCGCTCGGCAGCCGTACGCGGCTGAAAACGCTGACGCGAGAAACGATTCGCGACAACGCGCGGTTTTTCGGTGGGGAAGAACTGGTGCCCCGGCTGGCCGTGACCGTCGGTGTCGGGACCATTCTGGACGCGCGCCGCTGCCTGCTGCTCGCCGTCGGAGCCGGCAAGGCGGCCGCGATCCGCGAAACCATCGAAGGTCCAGTGACCGCCCAGGTCACCGCTTCGGCCCTGCAACTGCACCGTGAAGTCATTGTCGTCGTCGATGAGCCGGCGGCGGCGGGCCTCCAGCGCCGCGCTTACTACGACGAGGTCGAGCAAAGTCAGCAGTTGCTGGAACGAGGCCAACTGCGCGACCTGGGAATTGGGACGAGGTAACCAACGATGCGCCAGGCCGGAATGCTGAATAATGAACTCGAAGCCCGCCGGTTCGCCGCATACCTGCTGACGCTCGGCATCCGCTCGCAAGTCGACCCGGAAAACGAAGGTTGGGCGATCTGGATCCGCGACGAGGATCATCTCACCCAGGCTCGATCGGAACTTGAACTGTTTCGCGGCGCCCCGAACGATCAGAAATACGCCGGAGTCGAACAGGCAGCCCAGGCGCTGCAACGTGAGGAACAGCGGCAGAATCAGCTGCGGCGGCGCAACCTGGTCGACGTGCGTGGAGGACAATCGGCCCCCGGCGCAGCGCAGCGCGCTCCGTTCGTGATGGTCCTGATCGGCCTTTGTCTGCTGGTGTTCGTGATGAGCGACATGGGCGAACGGGTCAATGGAGTCCTGGAACACCTGCTGTTCTGCCGCGTCAACACTGCCCAACCGCTCCCACGGACATTGTCCGAAGGCTTCCTGCAGATCCGCCAGGGAGAAATCTGGCGCCTGGTGACGCCGATCTTTATTCACTTCGGCATTGTGCACCTGGTGATGAACCTGCAGGCGCTGTACGTCCTGGGGTCGGCCATCGAGCAGCGGCGCGGCACGGTGCGACTGGCGCTGATGGTGTTTTCGATTGCGATCGTCTCCAATCTGCTGCAGTTAAGCTGGGGACCGCTCTGGCAATCGTCCACGGCCCAGGCCGTGGTGAGAATCAACCCACTGTTCGGCGGAATTTCGGGCGTGGTTTTCGGCCTGTTCGGTTATGTCTGGATGAAATCGAAATTCGATCCGACCTCCGGATTCTATCTGCCTCCAACCACCGTGTTCCTCTGTCTGCTGTTCTACGCCGTCTGTGTACTGCGGGACATGCCGGTCGCCAGCGGCATGGTCAATCCGCTGCTGCCCAACGTCGCCAATACGGCGCACACCGTGGGGTTGGTGATGGGAATCGCCTACGGTTACTTCGGCGCCACCTGGCGGCGTCGCGGCGCTTGATCGGCGCAACTCCCGGCCGAATTTGCCTCCTCCAACCCAGTAACGCGCAGTTCAGGACGCCCCCGCATGTCGGAACGGTTCTTTGTGGAGCAGCCGATCGAAGGTGACCAGGCGATCTTGGTCGGAGCCGAGGCGCACCACCTATGCCATGTCCTGCGCGCCCGGCGTGGCGAGTTCGTAACGCTCTTCGATGGGACAGGATGCGAGTATCGAGCGCGTATCGAAGCGATCGCACGCGCTCACGTTTCGTTGTCGGTGCTGGATAAATCCCTGGTCGATCGCGAGTTGCCATTCTCGTTGACGCTGGGCGTCTCCCTGCCGCGCGGCGATCGCCAAAAGTGGATGGTGGAAAAGCTGAGCGAACTGGGTGCGACGCGACTGGTCCCGCTGCTGGCGCAGCGGACCGTCGCGGAACCGGGTGCCGCGGCCCGAGAGCGCCTGCGGCGCGCGGCGATCGAAGCCGCCAAACAGTGTGGACGCAATCGCCTGCTCGAGATCGACGAGCCGGTCCAACTCGCCGATTTCCTGGCGGCGGCCTCGCCCGCAGGACAACGCTGGTTCCTGCACCCGCAAACGCCCCCGGACGACGACACCTGCGGCGCGGAGTCGCCGTCGATGCCGCACTCGCCGATACCATCGCCAGGTACCGCCGTGGTAATCGCCGTCGGTCCCGAAGGTGGCTTCACCGACGAGGAATTTCAGGAGAGTTTGACGCGCGGCTGGTCGCCACGATCCCTTGGGCCGCGCATCTTGCGCATTGAGACTGCTGCCATTGCCATTACGGCTCAACTGGCCGGCAGCGGGTACATGCCCAGGATCGCGGCGCGAGCCGTCCACCCTGGATGAGTACCCCGTCGCCCTCGTACGCCCTCTGTGGTGGGGGCTTCCAGCCAATTCTGTTCGGCACGACATTTGCTAGCTGATTTTTTTGGGGAAAGGGGCTAGCTAGCCTTGGTTTTGTTTGTCATGCTGTTGGTCATGGCGTCCAAGGATGAGACCGACAAAGTCATTAGGG
>Ga0233425_10003776_pt1 | contig 26727 bp, 23 predicted proteins | sample Watercolumn_Towu_2_FD_181712 | JGI IMG/M metagenome (GOLD analysis project Ga0233425, IMG submission 181712) | Freshwater microbial communities from Lake Towuti, South Sulawesi, Indonesia - Watercolumn_Towuti2014_140_MG | ecosystem: Environmental > Aquatic > Freshwater > Lake | place...
GCCTATCGTTTCAACCGCCGTTTTCACCTGGAGACTCTTCCTATGCGCCTCATCATCGCCGCCGCTTCCGTCGGGCCACGTCCAGAGCAGTGGCTGCGTGCAGCTGAAGTAACTTGCTAATCAAGTTCTTTTATGACACGGCAGTCGTTTTCTTTTGTCTAGCTGTAATCGCGCTAGCCGTTCAGCACGTTGCCGAATGGGCTAAGACATGTGCTGAAGCAAAGTCAGGCTGCATTCTTTGTAGATTACTCAGGAAAGTATGCGCGTAACAGACTAACGCTTTCGACGCGGCAACATCCCACCCAGAAACTGGGGCGGAAGAACAACGAAGTTGTCGTTTCCTTAAAGAAAACAGAAGCTCGCGCACGGCATAATAGATGGCATGCGCCCGTAAGAAAACGGACAAACCGCGCTGTTCGTCATCGGCAATGGCGAGGATACCGGCGTCTTCCACTTCAAATCTTCCGGTGTGGACGCAGCGGTAACATCCCCTGAATTGACCTTGCTCGGCATCCTGACTGGTATTACCGAAACGACGACCGGCGATTATCTGGCGCTGGTCTGACAACCAAGGATTTTGAGTTGGGAAGGCAGCGTCGCGATGCTTCCGGCTCCAAGGTTGAAGCTACGACACCTAACCGGGCTGAGCCCGCCGATACACCGTGACCGGCGGAGCCGGTGCCGATGTGTTCGACTACCGCGGCTCGGTCAACTGGGCAGCGAGCGGCATGGATACGCTGACCAACTTCGCCGTCGGCGGCAGCGGCAATACCCGCGCGCTGACGAACGCCACCGGCCTGGCGCGGCTCAACGGCGACGTGCTGATCTTCAACCTGGGCGACCTCCAGGACGTCGCGGGATTCACGGCCGGGGATTTCACCCTCCCCGCCGCGGGACGGTTCTCCACACTGAGCGCCACCGACCTCTCCACCACCGGTGCGGCAACCCAGGCCCGCGCCCAGTTCGTCTACGACCAGGATACCGGCGTGATGGCCTTCGACGCCGACGGCACTGGGCTGGGCGAGGCGGTGGAGATCGTCACCATCGGCAATCGCCCGGCGTTGACGACGGCCGAGTTGGTGCTGGCGGGGTAAGCCCGCGACGGTTCGATCAGGCGAAAGATCAGCACCTCACCTTGGCCTGCGCCGCTCCGGCGTTCATTTGCCGGCCCCGTCCCCGTGCAGCCGTGAGCAGGCGATCGGCCAGAGGCCGGGCTCTGAGCGGCGTGCCGTCGCGGCTGCCGCCATCCACGACGATCAGCTCGGCGCCCCGTGCTCTCATGGCCTGCAGCGCCTTGAGTTGATCCTCTATGCCGCCGGCTTCGTCGAGAGTGGGGATGATGATGGAGAGGTTCGCCATGAGAGGTTCTGTCCGCGGCCATCGGCCCGCATCGCGGGTTTCGATCGGGAGCGAAAACGGGTTGTAAGGCCTGGACGTCCCGGCGACCAATGGTCGGGTAAAGACTGGCCCGCCATCTGGCCAGATGGTATGGCCGGTACCATCGAAAATACCAGCAGGGATGATGGTATTCGATGCCAGTCCATGAGGCTGTATGGGAGAGAGTCAGACGAACAAGTCACTTAACATATTGTAAAATAATAGGTTAACAGGTTGAAAAAGTAGCGATACCGTCAAAAATACCGTCAATCTGTATGCGCTTAGGCGATACGGGATGATGCGAGCTTAGCTATTGCCTACCAGGATTGTAGGCAGCATCGCCGCGTTACCCCTTTGATCCATTCGTTACCCAACTTTTCCGGCTCACTTCCCGCCACAATTTTGCGGAAAGCTGCCGCATTCTCGCGCTACCGAAAGCAGCTCAATGTCTCCTGTTGCTCCCTCAACACCCGCGCCAGTTCCCGCAGCACTTCCCGCGTTCCACCCTTGAAGCCCCGCATTGCGGATCGCGCCTTACCCTCGGGGGACTTTGGCCCGGTCGATTTCTCCCAAGGTTTCCAGTGCCGGATTAACTCGGCTCGCAAGGCCCGATGCTCGGGCGTCCGGTAGTAGCTCATGGGTTCCCCCCTGATAGTTGGGTTTGCTCGGTTTCGTTTTCCCATGCCCGCGTCGGTGCCGCCAACCCATCGACCCAATCCAGGGTCTCCCCCGATGCGCCCGGCTCGCTCCCATCCTCCGCAGATGGATCGAATACCCGTCGGTACGTTCCCCGGTTCGGACGGCGCCGCCCGTCGGTGACGGTGCCCTTAGACACGAAATGCAGGAACACCCGGCAGGCCAGGGATTGCCTGGCGGCAGCGTGTCCCACGGCGTGCTGTGCCTAACGGCGTTCCCGACGCCGCTCGGCCGCACTTGCGGGACGGTTATTGCCTTCGGCGCCCCAGCCGTCCCCGCTCGACTCCTCAAAGTGACATTAAAGCCGTCACTTGGATTCGCTCGCAGATGACTCTACGGCCTGTTCGGGATGCCTTGCAGGTTCCCTACGGATGCAGATAAAGCCTGCACCCTCCGGGAACCCGCCCGGCCCTGGGCCTTCTGGGGGGCATGGAAAACGTCCCGCTCTTGACTCTTCGAGCCTCGAGCTTTGTTTTCCAGCCAAGCCTCGCGCCAGGTACAGCCCTCGCAGGGGCCGAGCGGGATGACGAGGGGAACCCGATCACCGGCGCGGGGATCAGCGGGCGCCGTCCGATCCGAGGAAGGATGGTGGGGATCGTCTAACATGGGCTTTTCTCTCGGTTCTCCGCCGGCCAGTCCCCTGGCCCTGGCCCGGCCGTACAACGACCCGCCGTCAGAGGCGGGGACGAACTGGAAATCCAACCCCTGCCGGGCGAAACGGGCGAATTGGGCGAAAACCCAGTCACGGCGCGGGTTTCACGGGCGTGAAAAACGGGCGATTCGGGGCGAATTTCGCCCTTTGACCGGGGCGATCCGCAGCCGGCTAGCCCCGGATACCCCAAAAACCGCAAGGCCACACTCCTCGAACGTTACCTGAATTGTACGCTGGACCGCTGATAAAACAATGACCTAGCGTTTCATGCGCCGCATCGGTAGCCGCCTGGCCAGCGCCACCGGCGCCACCGGTCGATGCCGCCCCCCTCAACCCTGAAGGCTCAAAACGCCACCTCGTCGTCGAACTCCACCGCCGGCCCAGGCTGCCGCGCCCCGCCGCCGGAGTCGCCGGGCTGCACGCTCCCAGGACCATGCCGCGCATCGGCCGCGCCGCTCCGGGCCTCCCGCCCCTGACCGCCACAGCTCGCGCCCTGGCCCTTCCGGCCGGCCGGCCGCACGGTCCGCGAACTGTGCAGGGCATCCGCCAGCAGCGACCAGGATTCCCGTTCCTGGCCATCCTGGCCGGCGTAGCGGCTCCGCGTCAGCTTGCCCATGGTGGCGATCATGTCCCCCTGCTGGTGACCTTGGAGAACCTCCGCCAGGGCGCCGAAGCACAACACGTTCACCCACAAGGTTTCGGTGCCCGGTTCCTGCCCCGCGTCCACCGCGATGCTGACCCTGGCCATGGGATTGCCAGCCTTGGTGGTGCCGGGTTTCGGATCGCGGCCGAGCCTGCCGTAGATGCTCGCCTGGATCATGTTTCCTCCCTCCCGGTAGCCGCCGGCGCCGGATTCCACCGCGCCAGCCGCTCGGCATGCTCCGTAGACTCGGCCCACACCAGCGCCGGCCGGCCCGCCAGGGTCCAGACCACCACTGCCCTCGGGAAGCCCGTGCCGCCGGGTGCCGGGATCGGCTCGGCCGGCACCGCCAGGGCACGGGCCGCGTACCGCCAGGCCTCGACCTGGCCCGGATCGCTGCCTGTGCGGATCGCCTCGCGGTCGTCGGCGTCCAGCAGCGCCAGCGCCTTGGAGACCGACAGCCCGGTTTCGCTGGCGATGTCCTCGGCCAGGGCTTCCAGGTCCGCCGGCTGCCCCGCCGTCGCGCCGGCCCCGGCCAGGGGCACCAGCCCCGTGACCTCGCCGCCGCCGAAGATGCGGTTCGCGTAGTCTCGGGCCTCGGCCAGGGTCATCCCGCTCGGGGCATCCACCTCGATGACCCGGCCATCGGGGCAGCGGATGGCGATCCGCCACCAGAGGCGGGGCGAATTGGAAATCTCACCCCCGCCAGGCGAAAGGGGCGAATTGGGCGAAAACCCAGTCACGGCGCGGGTTTCTCCGGGGCGAAAAACGGGCGAAACGGGGCGAATTTCGCCCCTGGGCGGGGGCGAATCTGCAAACAGATCGTCGAGAAGGCCATCAAGCATCGACGGTCACCCATGTCTGCGGAATGAGCCGATCGCCGCCCCCGGCGGTGAACTCCTTGGCCGGCGCCAACAAACCTTCCGCTTGGAGGATCGCCATCGCGGTATCCCGGCGGTGCTTGCTCCGCAGTGTCTTCGGCGTTGCGCGCTTGAGCATGGAGGTTTCGGTCGCGCGACCATCTGACTTGTCCCGAATCCAGAGGTATAACTGTTGCGCCCAGAGACGCTGCTCATGCTCTTGCCGGCTGCCGAAGATGCCCTGCCAGGTTTCGAGCGAATACCCCACGAGATGGATGGCGCCGGCCATGGTCGGCTTGTCGATCAGGGTCTTGCCGCCGAAGACCGCCGCCACGCCCGCGATACGAAACGCCTGCTCGGTCGCCCGAACCGCGAAGGGCTTGATGTCCACCAGCTTGCCGCCGGCACCGCGGGCCTGCTGTTCCATCCGCTCGAAAAACCGGCAGGCCAGTTCATACGCATCGGGCTCGTGCCCGATGACGGAGCGGCGGCCGGCCTCGTCGGCGGGCGCCGGCAATTTCTCCAGCAGCTCCCGGCAGCGATCCCAATACCCCTTCACCACCGGATCGTCGCCGTATTTCCACAGGCGGACCGTCCGGGGCTGCATCGGCCTCGGCCAGGCTACCAGGAAGCGCGGCCAGAACCCGATGCCGCTCAACAAAGGATCATGAAGCGCCTCCGTAGCGGCCTCGGGCTGCACCAGCCAATGCGCCGCGAAACGCTTGCCGTACAACTGGGTTCGCTCGTCGCTTCCCCGCACAATCGAAATCGGCGAGCCGTCCCAGATGTCGTTGAGACTGCCGGCCGTGTTGGCCCGCTGCTCCGCCGACATACCCCAGCCGCATAGCATCACGGCCGCCTCGGCGGTAAAGCTCCCCTGGCTCGATACACCGTCGCGGAACGAGCGCCAAATCCCCTGAGCCGTCGCGTTCTTCATCAGGACGTATGGCGGCGTCGGAATTTCCACCGGTTTTCGGTCCTTGCGAGGCTTGGTTTCCTCCTGCTTGGCCTCGGTCTTTTTCGCCACATACTCCCGATGCCGATCCACCTCATAACGCTGGAATTCGCCCAAAGCCACGCTTTCGGCCAGCGACTTGCCGTCGCCGCTCTCGCCGATGGTGAGCGCGAACAAACTCATCGGTTTGGCGCCGGTCAGGGTCTCGACATCGTGGCCACCCTGAACCGCCAGAGCGGCGGCCGCCAGGACGCTTTGACCGGCCATGGCGGGGTCTACCTGGCCCTGTTCCGCGATCGCCCTGGCCAGCACCGCCAGGGCGCCGAGCGCATCCAGCGGGTAGTCGGGCGGCGAAAACGGCTCGTTTGGGCCGGCGAGAGGCGAAATTCGCCCCGGTTCGCCCATTTTTCGCCCTGACGAAACCCGCGCCCTGACTAGGTTTTCGCCCAATTCGCCCGTTTCGCCCGGCGGGGGCGAAATTCCACATTCGCCCGAGTTCCGCATCCGCCCCTTGTCGGCGGTGATGACGGCATCGGCCAAATCATCCAGTCGCGAGGTGTCATAGGCCATACTCCACCTCCCGCTTGAGCGCAAAGAGGGTTTCGATGGCGCGGACGACGCGCTCAGCATCCTCGGCAGTAAACGGCTCGCCGGCCAGCACCGCCGACAGAGCGACCGCGCAGACGGTTGCCTCACGGACGGCCAGTTCCAGCACCTCCGCCGGCCGGAACCGCGGCGGCCGCCGGTGCGGCTCGCGGGAGTCAAAGTCGCGGCCGTTCAGGTCGCGGGGATACAAGTCCACGAACTCCAGCCCCACCGCCGCCAGCACGGTCGCGGTCTCGCACCCGGCCCAGCAGCGGAGCAGCACCCGTCCGTCGTCTGCCTCACGGATACCCAGCGACGGGCTGCAGTCGTCGTGCGCCGGACACCGCGCGATATACCGATCCGGCGCGGTCCGGCGGACACCCTCCAGCCGCGACAGCAGTGTTTCCACCGGCCGGTCAGCGGTATGATGTTGATGCGTTTGAACTTTCTGGGCCGATCGGGGGCTGCAACCCCCGGTGGCCGATGTGGATCCGGTCATGGTCGCCCCCTCATTCGCCGGCCAAGACGGCCCGTAGCGACCCGACGTTCCACGCGGTGGTCCCGCCGAACTTCACCGGCGGCGGCAGGGCGCCGGTCTTGCAGCGGCGCCAAACCGTGGCCGTCGAGCAAGCGAACAAAGCCGCCACCACCGGCAGGCGCACATGGGCGCAATCTGGCAGGGAATCGAATCCGGCCAGGGCCGTGGGGATGACGGAACGGTGGGTACTTCGGTCATCGCCGCCGCTGCCCGGCCCGGCCGATTGGAGGTGCGCGGCATGGGTGACGATGCCGGGCGGATCGGCCGGGGCGGTGGATGTCCGGCGCCGGGGCCGGGTGATGGTGGGTGATGTCGATCGCATCTGTATGCCTCGTGATGTAGTAGGACGCACACATGATTGCGGGGCGGGCGCGCCCGGTCACCCGTACGGCGGATATTGCCGGATACGGTGTGTACGGCGGGCTTTTGGGGGGCGCCCGACGGGGGGTTGGCGATTACCCGGCGGAGTTTTCCGGCGGTAGAGCGCCGGCCGTTCGGGCACGCTTGAATGCCTTATTCGCGGCATCCCATTTGATTTCTTTGCCGCCGATCCCGTCTTCCACAAACTTGGGGCGGCCGTTCTGTCGCTGCGCAGCCTTCACTGTGAAGCCAGCCGGTGGCTCTTCCAGAAAGCTCCGCCAAACCTTCGGAAAATCGGATGTTTTCAGCTTCCAAGCCCGATAAATCATCGCTTGGGAAAACTCGCTCCGGCCCTTCGTTGAGGGAACTTGTTTCTTCCCCCCTCCCGCCGCCTCGCTTTCCGGTCCTTCCACGATAAACCCGTCCTCGGCGACGCGCCGCCATTCGGCCTGCAACGCCGCCCGCTGACTATAAAGGTCGGCGAGTTCGCGGTTCTTGTTAATAATGGCCTCGCTGGGGACTGGTTCCGGCGAGGATTCCAATCGCCGGATTTTGGCGTCCAGTCCCTCTTCCCGGCGACTAAAGTCGCAAAGCCATTCCCCCAATCGTTCCCGGTCGGCGGCCGACTCAGCCCACATCGACAGCGGCGGGCGAATTCCCGGACATACCCGCTCCGCGCTCGGCCGGCTGAACAGCCGGAGCGCAAGGTCGATCTCGATGTTGAGCTCCTTATCCTGAAACCATGAAAGGGAAACCAAAGCACCTTCCGCGATACGTTCCTCCAGGGTAAGCCTCGGGTTCCCCGGTTTCTCGCGCAGACCATCCAACAACAGTCGCCCCTCAACCTATCGGTAATCGGGAACGGAGATATCGGAGATATCCAGACTCACAGATCCATCCTCGGCGACTACCTCGATCCCGTAGGTTTTTCGGTATTCCTCGATAACCTCGGGAAAATGGTTTGCCAGGTCGAATGTCTCGATATCCTTTGTCAGGAAATGACAGCGCGCCGCGATCGTCGGCAGATAATCCGATATCGGTTCGGCTTTCTGTTTGGTTAGCGCCCATTCGGCGAGCAGATGAATGCTGAAGATACGTTCGCCGCAACTCGTGTAGGAAAACAGGCGATCGTCCATGACATACCCGCAAAGCTCTCGGGGGGTGATGCCCAATCGTCCGGCCAGCAGTCGGGCGGCGTCCGAAAAAGACAGCAGTTCGTCGGCGGCTATCGCCATGGCGCCCCTCCTTCTCCAGGGCCTTGCCTTCAAGATGGGAACCACGCCAGCGGGTGAAGGAATCCCGCTTGTCGCCTGGCCGGGCTAGGCGTGGTTATTCGAAGTATACGGGTTTGTCGGCCGGTTCGATCACTCGCCAGTTCCGGTCCGCGCCAGCAGTGCGTCGGCCTCGATCACCCGCCGCCGCTTCCGGTAGGCGGCTTGCCGCTCCTCAGGGGTCATCGCCATGTTCGTTACCGGGTAACGGCGGATCAGGCGCCGGCCTTGCAGATCGGCACCACCTTCCCCTCGTCCTCCAGCCCCGCCAGCACGGCCGCCCAGGCGGTCAGCGCCTTCTCCGCAAACCCGGCGAGTTGCCGGCGTGCGTGTCACGGCGTATCACGGCGCGTCATGGTAGACTGGCAGCAGGGGTGAAGCCATGGCAACCATCGCATTCGATACGCTCAAGTTCTCCAACCGGCTGAAGGCGGCCGGTGTTCCTGACAAGCAGGCGGAAGCCGAAGCGGAAGCGCTCAAGGAGGTGTTGAGCGACTTTGCCGCCGAACGGCTGGACGATCTTGCGACGCGCCGGGACTTGAAGGAGCTGGAGCTTGCCTTGCAGCACAACGCGAAGGAACTCGAGGTTTCCGCCAGGCGCGACTTGAAGGAAGCGGAATTGCGGCTTGAGGCCAAGATGGCCGACAGCAAGGCCGACTTGATCCGCTGGGTTGTTTCCGCCGGCATCGTGCAAACGGCCGTCATCGGCGCATTGGTCATGAGTCTGGCGAAGGGCGGCTGAAGCGGCGCGCTCCCCTGCCGCCTTGGCGTCGGCCTCGATCACCCGCCGCCGAATCTCGGTCATGGTTTTGACTCCTACCGCACAGGGTGATGGTCGGGACCGGCCGGTGTGCTCAGCTTCCCGGCCGTCGGGGTCCGGCGATCACCCGCGCCGGGGGCGGGAAGGCATTCGTCAAGGGCGCCGGTTACCGGGTAACGCCCGCTCGCCATAGGCTCGGAATTCTTCGTCATCAAAGCCGCGCCCGATCCGGTCGTCTTCCGCCAGCACCAGCCGGTCCAGTACCGTTTCCAGGGTTTCGTTACCGTGTAACGCGATCCGCCGCAGGGCCTGGAAAACCTCCGTGGATAGCATCACGTCCAGCCGGCGGGCGCCGTTGTCGGTCTCCCGCCGCCGCTTCCGGTAGGCGGCTTGCCGCTCCGCAGGGATCATCGCCATGTTCGTTACCGGGTAACGGCGGATCAGGCGCCGGCCTTGCGGAACGGGATCACCTCGGCGCCGTTCTTCAGACCGTCGAGATAATCGGCCCAAGCCTGCATCATCCGCCTCCGCTCGGGCAGATACTCGGCATGACAGTAAGCCGCCTTGACGGCGTTTCTCTCGGCGTGGGCAAGCTGACGCTCGATCATGTCGGAATGGAAGCCCTGCTCGTGCAAGATGGTGCTGGCAGTCGCCCTGAAGCCGTGGGCGGTCATTTCTCCCTTGAAGCCCAGACGGCGCAGGGTGGCGCCCAGGGTCTCCCGGCTCATGCACTCGTTCAGCCGGCGCCGGTCGGCAGGGAAGACGTAGCGGCCCGATCCACTCAAGGGGTGGATGTCCCGCAGAAGTTCCACCGCCTGCTTGGCCAGGGGGACGATATGGCGGTCTCGCATCTTCATCTTGCCCGCCGGGATGCGCCACTCGGCCGCCTCAAGGTCGACTTCGCTCCATTCCATTTCAGCCAAGTTGCCGGGTCTGGCAAACACCATCGGCAGCAGTCGTAACGCCGTGCGGACGGTGAAGCTCCCTTGGTAGCCGTCGATGGTCCGCAGCAGTTCCGCCAGCCGCTTCGGTTCGGTGATGGTATGGAAGTGCCGGCGAACCGGCGACGGCAGAGCGCCTTTCAGGTCGGCGGTCGGATCGCGCTCAGCCCGCCCGGTGGCCACGGCGAAGCGGATCGCTTGCCCAACGAACTGCTTGGTCCGGTGGGCGGTCTCCAGAGCGCCGCGGTCCTTGATTCGATTCAAGACCTTCAACAGCTCGGGTGCGGTGATTTCACCGATGCCCTTGGAGCCTAGCCAGGGAAACATGTCGCGTTCCAAGCACTCCTTGACGTGTTGGTGATGGCTCTCCGACCAGCGGCCGGTGTTGTTGAGCATGAATTCGCGTGCCACGGCCTCCAGGGTGTGGGCGGGGGCTTCCTTTTCGGCCTTGCGCTTGGCCATCGGGTCTATCCCTTCGGTCAGTTGCTTGCGGGCCTCGTCGCGCTTCTCGCGGACGCGGGACAGGGAAACGTCGGGGTAGCTCCCAAGCGCCAGGGTCTGACGCTTTCCGCCGCAGCGGTAGTCCAAGCGCCACAACTTCCCCCCAGATGGAGTAACCAACAGATAGAGCCCCTTCTCGTCGGTCAACTTGTAAGGCTGCCCGTTCTTTGTTGGGTCTTTGGGATGAACTCCAGGCTTGGCCTTGCGGGCCTCGATGTCTTGCAGCATCCGGGTATCCTCCGATTTGACGGTATCGGTAATCTCGGATGACGGCATACCGCCAAATGTACCGCCATCGATGACGGTATTAGATGCTAGTTCGTGAGACGGGATGAGGCAATAAAAAACCCGCAAATCCTTGAATCTTGCGGGTTTTGAGACACCGTGAGACGGTGTGAAAGCATTGGGTGGCGGAGAGAGAGGGATTCGAACCCTCGATACGCTGTTAACGTATACACACTTTCCAGGCGTGCTCCTTAAGCCACTCGGACATCTCTCCGGAAGAGCGTCATCATATCAAAACTGCTGGGCGGTTGTCATGCTGCTGCCTTGCCCGAGGCGGCGCTCACGCGCAATGACGCTTTTGCACAGCGGCATCGACAGCGCCGTGATCGACTTGCGGCTTGGCCACCGGTCGATGGGCTCCCCCAGGATCGATCTTCACGCCAGCCTGGAGATCGGCCGGCACGGCCTAGACCAGACGCACCGACCATCGGCCACCCTGGTCGTTATCGGCCCGATGATGACTCGATGGCCTTCCTCAAGAGCCTCCAATCACGCCGAGCACGGCATTGCCGCCGTTCATGGGCGATTCATGTCGGGTACGGATAATGGCCGCCACGGCATCCCCATGGATGTTTCCCGCCCCGAGTGGTGCCGGCATGACCAGCCGGTTCCGCACCGGACCCACATTCCTTTAATCCACGAATCAAACCATGAACTCATTGAGCTACCGGATGGCACTGTCTTTCATCCTGCTGGCTTTGGCCTCGCTCAGTTCCATCGTTCGGGCAGGTGCAGATTCCCACTATAACCTGACGGACGTGCGGCTTGACCGCTATACGGCCAACGGAAATCCCAGCACCACGGAAGGCACGTTTCGCGTCAAGCAGGAAGCCGGAGACTTATACAAGAATGGAAACTTCATCCCCATTGCCGTGAATGACGACCGGTCGATCGAGATCGACCAGGCGGGCATGAATGCCATCAACGGCCGGTTCGTCATGACGCTGGCACGGTGGACGCAGCTCAGCGAAGCGGCCAAGCCGGCAGGCAATTCCAACGCCATGAAATTCTTCCCCCGGTCTGCGGCCACCTATTCGATTAACGGTATACCCCATGTGATCGTCACCGCCGGTGCCGGCAGCAATCCGGTCAAGCCGGTCGTTTCGCTCACTGCACCCCAGCCGAATGCCGCGGAGCAAGGACCTGTGGACGGGCGCTTCATGATTGCCTTGAACGCGGCCATCGCCAAGGACATCAAAGTCGGCTACGCCATTCTGGGCAAGGCGCGCAACGGCAAGGATTATGAAAGGATCGCCAAGAAGGTGGTCATCCCCGCCGGAAATGTCTCCGCCTACGTGGATGTTTCCCCGATCGACGACAGCCGTGCCGAAAGCATCGAAACGGTGATCCTGAAGTTGAGGAAGTCGCGGGCTTATCGCTTGGGCGAGTCCAGGTCCGCTACGGTCGAGGTTGCCGATAACGACTGAAACCAACGGCGGGCGCAGGTCCGGAAAATCATGGCCGTTCCCGAGGGCGTTCCCCTCGCCGCTAGTCACCCAGCAAAGTCTGCCGCTGCTCATCGCTGTCCAGGAAACGCAAGGCGATTTCGCGGAATTCCTCATGGATTTCCAGAAAGGCATCGACCAGTTCCGGATCGAAATGGGCTCCGCTTCCCTGGGCGATCAACGCCACCGCCTGGCGGTGGGGCATGCCGGGCTTGTAGACGCGGCGGCTGATCAGTGCGTCATAGACGTCGGCAAGGGCCATCAGGCGCGCTGCCAGCGGTATCTGCTCGCCCTGCAATGCGCGAGGATAGCCCGAACCGTCCCACTTTTCCTGGTGTCCGAGGATGATGTCCTCGGCGGTTTCCAGGAAGGCGTTCGGCCCCATGCGTGCCTGGATCGCGTGGACCACTTCACCGCCGATGGTAGTGTGGGTTTTCATGATGGCGAATTCGTCCTCGGTCAGCCGGTCGGGCTTCAGCAGGATGTGGTCGCGGATGCCGATCTTGCCGATGTCGTGCAGCGGTGCGGTCTTGTGCAGCAGCTCGATCATGGCGTCGTCCAGCTGAGTGCGGAACTTCGGGCTCTTGCGCAGATGCTGCGCCAAGGCCTTGACGTAGTTCTGGGTGCGACGGATGTGGAAGCCGGTTTCCGGGTCGCGATATTCCGACATGGCGCAGAAGCCTTCGATGATGGCGTCCTGCCCATCGACGATCTGGCGTGCGAGCCTTTGCGCATGAAGATGCTCGCGGCCGAATTTCAGCAGGGACAGGGCCAATAAGACGACCAGCAGTGTCACGACGGGCAGGACCGGGCTGGTGACCAGCCCGAACCGGAGCAGCAGAAATTCTGAAGTCCCGATGACGGCGGCAACCAAAACGGCAGGAAACAGGGCGCTGGCCGTGGGGCCGGCTTTGGCCAGGACGAACGACAAGTTCAGCCCCAGGATCAGAGCCACGACGGCCTCGATCATCCGGCCCCAATCGGGCCGCTGCAGAAAATCGCCGCGCAGCAGGTTTTCGGCGATCGCCGCATGGACTTCCACGCCGGTAAACAGGGGGTCGACGGGGGTGGGCCGGTATTCATGCAGGCCGGTGGCGGAAAATCCGACGAAGACGATCTTTCCCTGCAACCGCTCCGGCTCGACCTTACCGGCCAGGACGTCCGCCGCGGAAATGGATTCATGGCTGCGACCGGTGCCCCGGTAGCGCACCAGCAGGTTGCCGGAGGCATCCAGCGGCACCGCGCCCTCGCCCAGGCGCAGCCTGAGTCCGGCCGGATCGGGTTCGGCGACGAACTGCTGCAATCCCATCGCGGTCATGTAGGTCTGCAGGGCCAGGCTGGGATAAATCCTGCCGTTCCATCGCATGATCAAAGGCGTCCTGCGGTGCAGGCCATCCGCATCGGGTTGGCCGTTGGTGAAGCCCGAGGACCCGGCGGCATCGTTCAGGATGGAGATGCTGCAAAGGGCTGAGCCGGGTTGGTGGAGCCGGGGGATGCCGTGGACGCCGTTGGCTCGGGCCAGCAGCGCGCCGGCGGCGGCTTTCGGCACACAAGGAGTGGCGGCGGGCTCGCCGAAGGAGAAGTAATAGGCGAGCACGAAGGGGCCTTTGGAGAGCGTCGCCGCCAGGATACGGTCGTAATCCCGCAGCGGATCGGCGATGCCATCGAGCGCCAGATTCTGGTCGAAATCGCGTTGCAGCACACGGGCAATTTCGCTGGGGGAAGTCCGATCGCGCTCCGCAAAGAGGGTGTCCACGCCTATTGCAACGGCTCCGGAGCGGGCGATGGCATCCAGCAGGCGGGCAACCTGGTAGCGGGGCCAGGGCCACTGCCCCAGTTCCCGGAGGCTGGGTTCGTCCACTTCCACAACCACCGGTGCCGGGGATGACGCCGGCGGGGACATCAGGCCGATCTGGATGTCGGCGATGGAATTTTCCGCCCGCTCCAATGCAATCGGACAAAACAGACTGGCTGCACACCAAGCCAAGGTCAGGGCGGCTCCCAGGACCAGGGTCCGGGTCTGCTCCCTGGCGCGGCATCGCTGGTCCGGTTCGGCCGGCGGAGCCGGAGAGCCACTCGGCCGGCGCATATCACCGAATCTCGACTTCCACTCTCCGGTTCCGTGGCTCGTGGACCCCATCGGCCGTCGGGACAACCGGATCGTGCTCGCCGTAGTAGCGGATGTCCATGCAGCCTTCGGCGATGCCGGCGGTCTGCAGCACTTTGGCCACCGCAGCCGCGCGCTTGAGGGAAAGCTCGCGGTTCATGTCGGCTTCGCCGGCCCGGTCGCTGTGGCCGATCACGCTGACATCGCAGGACTTCCGGGCCTGTGCCGCTTGAATGATCCGGTGCAGGATCATTCCTGCATCAACAGGCAAATCCGCCTCGCCGGTCGCGAAGTGGATGCGGTCGCGCTGCGGCGGGATCGGTTCGTTGGCGAGCGCGGCACCGAAGATCTCGTGTATCTGTTCCTGGGACATCACCCTGGGCTCATCCGGTTTGGAGTCCGCTGCGCTAGCCCGGGTACTTTCTCCGGAGTGCCGGAGCTCCGCCTGGCCGGCTTGGGTCGCCACCGAAACCCGGCCAACCTTTCCATCGGGGTCCGGCACGAGAACCACCCGAGTTCCCGAGCAAGCCGTGAGGGCAAGCGCCCAAAAAGCGATCAGTCCAATCCTGTTCATCACCGTATCCTCCGCTCGTCGTCGGGTTTCCCGGATGTTGTGGTCGGTGGGCGGCTAGCGGACTTCCACCAGAATCTTGGTCCCCCGCAACCCCAAGGTGGCGGTCGGGGTCTTGATTCGGACCGATTCCGGCGAGATGCGGCCGATGGCGCCCGAAATGAAAGTGGCGGTGCCGCTCAGAATGGTGGAAAGAAAGGAAACATCCCGTTCGGCGGGCTTGAACAGAAAGTCGTCGACGGTGAAGCGGGTTTCCGGCCCGAGCGATAGAACTGTCCCGTCCATAAAGGTGATACCGACGGCCCCTTCGAATCGGGTGACGATAGTGTCGCCCCGGTAAATGTGGCCTCCCGGCGCTGCGGGGTGTTCCGCCCCCCGATGCACGATGGTGGCCTCGGGCTTGTAGGTCTTGATGGAACCGATGCGGCTCTGGTCCGCCGAGGCCGGTGCCGCGACCGCCAGAAGGATGACGAAGAACGCTTCGGTCCACTCGCGGTGGCCGGGGAATGTCCGCATGTCCATAGAGCTAGCCTGCACGCCGATTAGGTTGATCGGGTTGCGCGACGGTCCGTCCCAAGCCGCTCGGAGCCTGAAACAGCGGGACGATCCGTCGCCGGGTGCGAGCACTCTAGGGCAATCGCGGTAGGCGCGCAACCGCAGGACTGGCGACGGAGCGGAGCCCTTTCAACATTTCGGGACATGGGTAGCTACGCCTGTTGCAATGCGTCGACTGGTAATTCGCCGTTCAGCCCGAGAGGCCCACGGGCAGTTTCGCGCCGGCCGGTTTCCGGGGTCCGCTTCCCTTCGACGCCAGCGGGAATGGCCGAAAAGAATGCCAGCCAGCCAAGCCTCGCCGTGCAAGTGTTTGGCGGCACCTTGAGAAGGTTGGGGCGATGGCTTGCCGGTTGACAATCAAACGATTGATTGACACCATGCAATCAATCGTTTGATTTATTTCTGTGAGGCATTCATGGGTGTGGGGATTGAGGGCAAGAGCGACACCGACCGGGTCGGGGCGCGCAGCCGGCTGGTGAGGGCGGCATTGCGGGTGTTTGCGGACAAGGGGTTCGAGGGGGCGACGACGCGGGAGATCTGCGAGATGGCGGAGGCGAATATCTCCGCCATCCGCTACTACTTCGGCGACAAGGCCGGGCTCTACCGGGCCGCATTCACCGAGCCCATGGGCGACCTGCCCTGTCATTCCAAGATCGAAGCGTTCGCCGACCGGCCCCTGGTGGAGGCCCTGGAGCTGTTTTACAAGGAGTTTCTCGAACCGCTCAAGCGGGGGGAGGAACTGCAGCTGGTGATGAAGTTGCACTTCCGGGAAATGATCGAACCGACCGGGGTTTTCCAGGAAGAGATCGAGGCGGAAATCAAGCCGCAGCATGCCTCCATGGTAACGATGCTGATGCGGGAGCTGGGCGCGGCCCAGGTCGACATCGACCTGCACCGGCTGGCGGTCGCCATCATCGGCATGGCCGTCCATTTCTATGTGGGACAGGAGGTCATCGCCGTCATCGCCCCGGAGTTGACCAACAGCCCCAGGGCGGTGGACCAGCTGGCGGGCCGGCTGGCGCGTTATGCCGCCGACATGATTGAAGGGGAAGCACGCCGCCGCTGCCAGGAGGCCGGTCATGAGCCGGGTTGACGGACGCTGGCTGTTGCTGGGCGCGGCGCTGAGCGGTTGCAGCTGGCAGGGCGGCCTGCTCACCACCGTCGGGCCGGACTATCGAACGCCTGCTCCGCCAGTGGCGAGCCGCTGGCACGCGAGCGCGGATGAATCGCCGGTGGCCCACGGGGGCGACCCGAACCGGCTCCAACGCTGGTGGGAAGGGTTTCACGATCCGGTGTTGAGCCGGTTGCTCGAAGCGGCGCAACGGGAAAGCGCTTCGCTGGCCCTGGCCAAGGCGCGCATCGAACAGGCGCGGGCCGCCCTGGTGGATGCCGGTGCCGCGGGCTTGCCCAGCTTGGACACCAGTCTGGACGGCAACCACGCCGCGTTCAGCTTCGGCGGACCGGTATTCGAGCGAACCCAGTACCAGTGGGACGTTCGAGCCAGCTGGGAAGTCGACCTGTTCGGCGGTATCGCCCGCGGGCAGGAAGCGGCGCAAAGCCAGCTCGGCTCGCGTCAGGCATCCTGGCACGATGCACGGGTCGCTGTCGCTGCGGAACTGGCCAACGCCTACCTGGCGCATCGGTATTGCGAGGTACAGAACCTGATCGCCGGGGCCGACGCCGATTCGCGCCGGGAATCGGCCCGTCTGATCGGCATTTCCGGCGCGGCCGGGTTCAGTGCGCCGGCCGATGTCGCCCTGGCGCAAGCCGCCGCGGCCGAGGGTACGCAGGCGTCGCTCCAGGTTCAGGCCCAGTGCGAGCGCTCCATCAAGGGCCTGGTGGCCATGACGGGGCTGGGCGAAGGGGAGCTGCGGCGGTTGTTGACGAAGTCGCCGGAGCAGCAGGCGCGGCTGCCAGAGCCGCCGCCCTTCCGGATCGACGCACTGCCGGCCCGAGTGCTGATGCAGCGGCCAGACGTGGCGGCGGCAGAGCGCGACGTCGCCGAGGCCAGCGCCTCCATCGGGGTGGAGGAGGCCCAGCGCTATCCCAGGCTGTCCCTCACCGGCAACATCGCCCACGCCCTGCAGAATCTCAACGCAGCGTCGTTGCTGTTCGCGCGCACCTGGTCGGTGGGGCCGACCCTGAGCTTGCCGCTGTTCGACGCCGGCAAGCGGGCCGCCAAGGTCGATGCGGCCCGCGCCCAGTATGCCGCCGCCGCGGCCCAGTTCCGGGAAACCACGCGCAAGGCCGTCCGGGAGGTCGAAGAGGCCCTGGTCCGGCTGGACAGCGCCCGGCAACGCCTGCCGCAGGCGCAGGCGGCCGAGGCCGGTTACCGGACCAGCTTTCAGGCGGCGCAGCAGAGCTACCAGACCGGGCTGGGCAGCCTGCTGGACGCCGAAACCTCCCGCCGTAACACCCTCGCCGCCCGGCTTGCCGTGGCCGAATTGGAACAGGAGCGGGTCGCCGCCTGGATCGCCCTCTATCGGGCCATCGGCGGCGGCTGGGAGGAGGCCGAGGCCTCTTCCGGCGTCCAGTCGGATCATCGACCCCATCAGAAATCCTCAACGAGCGAGGGAAGCTCATGAACACAGCAAAAGTCGCCGCGGCACTTTCGGCCGCGATTCTACTGGCCGCAGTCGGGCTGGTCGTGGCGCGCGCCATGCAGCCTGCCGCCGCAGGACCGGTGGTGCCGGCCCGCCCGGTGCTGAGCGTCACCGTCGTAGAGCCGGCATTGCGGGAACTGCCCCTGGCACTGACCGCCAACGGCTCCATCGCCGCCTGGCAGGAGGCCGTCATCGGTGCCGAAATCAGCGGCCTGCGTCTGGCGGAGGTGAGGGTGCAGGTGGGCGATGCGGTGCAGAAAGGCCAGTTGCTGGCGGTGTTCGCGGACGAAACCGTGTTGGCGGAGGTAGCCCAGGCAAAGGCCTCGATGGCCGAGGCCGAAGCCACCCTGGCCGATGCCCGCATCAACGCCGAGCGAGCCCGCCAGGTGGCCGGTTCCGGGGCCATCAGCGACCAGCAGGTGGCGCAGTACCTGACCGCCGCCAAGACCGCCGAAGCCAAGCTGCAGGCGGCCAAGGCCAAATTGGATGCAGATCTGCTGCGGCAACGCCAGACCCGGGTGCTGGCGAGCGATTCCGGGGTGATCTCTTCCCGCACCGCCACCCTCGGTGCGGTGGCCACGCCGGGCCAGGAACTGTTCCGGCTGATCCGGCAGAACCGGCTGGAATGGCAGGGCGAGGTAACCGCCGCCGAGCTGGCCCGGCTCAAGCCGGGGCTGGCGGTCAGCGTGACGGTTCCCGGACTTCCCGACACCTCCGGCACAATCCGGACGGTCGCTCCCACTGTGGATGCCCAAAGCCGTAACGCCCTGGTTTACGTGGACTTGCCGGATGCCGCAAGGCACGGGCTGCGGCCCGGCATGTTCGGTCGCGGCGAATTCCAGCTCGGCTCCAGCCCCGCCCTCAGCGTTCCCCAGGAAACGTTGAGCCTCCGCGACGGCTTCAGCTACGTGTTCCTCCTGGGCGAGCCATCCGGCGACCGCGCGAAGGTGAGCCAGGTCAAGGTGCAGCCGGGCCGGCGCCTGCAGAACCAGGTGGAAATCCTGGCCGGTGTGGCAGCCGGCGACCGCCTGGTCGCCACCGGCGCCTCCTTCCTGGCGGACGGCGATAGCGTCAAGGTGGTGATGACCGAAGACAACGGCGCGGCGGCAGCTGGAGAAAACGGCGTGGTGACGCCTGGACACACTGGCGTGGTGACGCCATGAACGTATCCGCCTGGTGCATCCGCAATCCCATCCCGGCGCTGATGCTGTTCGTGCTGCTCACCTTCGGCGGACTGGTGAGCTTCTCATCCATGAAGGTCCAGAATTTCCCGGACCTGGACCTGCCCACGGTGACGGTGACCTGCAGCCTGCCTGGCGCCTCGCCTTCCCAGTTGGAAACCGACGTCGCCCGCAAGATCGAATATTCCATCGCCACCCTGCAGGGCCTGAAGCACATCACCACCAAGGTACAGGACGGCAGCGTCAACATGACGGTGGAATTCCGCCTGGAAAAGCCGGTGCAGGAGGCTGTGGAGGACGTGCGCTCGGCGGTGTCGCGGGTGAGATCCGATCTGCCGGCGGACTTGCGCGATCCCATCATCACCAAGCTGGATTTGGCCGGCTCGCCCATCCTGGCCTTCACGGTGGCGTCCTCCCGGCGCGACGACGAGGCCCTGTCGTGGCTGGTGGACGACACCATCTCCAAGCGGCTGCTGGCGGTGCGCGGCGTGGGAGCGGTGAATCGGGTGGGGGGCGTCAGCCGGGAAGTGACCATCGCCCTCGATGCCCTCAAGCTGCAGGCGCTGGGGGCGACCGCGGCAGACATCTCCCGGCAGCTGCGGATGATCCAGCGGGAAAGCGCCGGCGGCCGTACCGATCTGGGCAGCGGCGAGCAGCCGGTGCGCACCCTGGCCAACGTGGCCTCGGCACAAGAGCTGGGGCCGATGGAAATCTCCCTTTCGGACGGACGCCGCATCAGGCTCGATCAGGTGGCCACCGTCACCGACGGCGTGGCCGAGCCGCGCGCCTTGGCGCTGCTCAACGGCAAGCCGGTGGTGGGTTTCGAGATCACCCGCAGCCGCGGCGCCAGCGAAGTAGAGGTGGGTGCCGGCGTGGCGAAGGCGCTGGCCGAGCTCGAGCAGAGCTACCCGGATGTGGAGTTCACCGAGGCCTTCAACTTCGTGATCCCGGTGGAAGAGGAGTTCCATGGCTCCATGGAACTCCTTTACGAAGGCGCGCTGCTGGCGGTGCTGGTGGTATGGCTGTTTCTGCGGGACGGCAGGGCCACCTTCATCTCGGCGATCGCGCTGCCCCTGTCGGCGATCCCGGCCTTCGTCGGCATGCATTATTTCGGCTTCAGCATCAACGTGGTCACCCTGCTGGCCATGTCGCTGGTGGTCGGTATCCTGGTGGACGATGCCATCGTCGAAGTGGAAAACATCGTGCGCCATTTGCGCATGGGCAAGACACCGTACCGCGCCGCTATGGAAGCTGCGGACGAAATCGGACTGGCGGTGATCGCCACCACCTTCGCGCTGGTGGCGGTATTTCTGCCGACCGCCTTCATGAGCGGCATCGCCGGGCGCTTCTTCAAGCAGTTCGGCTGGACCGCGGCCTTGGCGGTACTGGCATCCCTGGTGGTGGCGCGCATGCTCACCCCGATGATGGCGGCCTATCTGCTGAGATCGACCGGCCACGCCGAAAAGCCGGACGGGCCGTTGATGCGCGGCTACCTGGCGATGGCCGAGTGGTGTTTGCGTCACCGCTTGTGGACGTTGTGCGGCGCTGCGGCATTCTTCGTCGGATCGCTGGGCCTGGTCCCGCTGCTGCCGACCGGATTCATCCCCGCCGACGACAACCCGCAATCCCAGGTGTTCGTGGAGCTGGCGCCGGGCGCCACCCTGGAGCAGACCCGCGCCTCGGCGGAGGTTGCCCGCAGACTGGTGGCGGCGGTGCCTTACGTGAAGAGCATCTACACCACGATCGGAGCCGGAACCGCCGGCAGCGACCCGATGGCGCCCCAGGGAACCAGCGAAGTGCGCAAGGCGACCCTGACTCTGGCCCTGGCCAACCGCCAGGACCGGCCGGTGCGCAAGCAAGCGATCGAGCAGGACATCCGCCAAGCCTTGCTGGAGCTGCCAGGGGTGCGGACCAAGGTAGGGTTGGGCGCTTCGGGGGAAAAATACATCCTGGTATTGAGCGGTGAGGACCCGCAGTCGCTCAACGCGGCGGCCCGCGCCGTGGAGCGCGATCTCAGGACCATACCCGGCTTGGGCAGCATCGCCTCCAGCGCCGCCCTGGTGCGGCCGGAGATCGCCGTGCGTCCCGACTTCGCCCGGGCCGCCGACCTGGGGGTGACCGCCGCCATCGCCGAAACCCTTCGCATCGCCACCGTGGGCGATTACGAGGTGGACCTGCCCAAGCTCAACCTGGCCCAACGCCAGGTTCCCATGGTGGTCAAGCTGGCCGCCGACGGCCGCCGCGATCTGGCGCTGCTGGAGCGGCTGGCGGTGCCGTCGAACAAGACCGGCGTTGGCGCGGTGCGCATCGGCCAGGTGGCGGAACTGGCCTTGTCCAGCGGCCCGGCGGTGATCAACCGCTACGACCGCTCGCGCAACGTCACCTTCGAGATCGAACTGTCCGGTGTGCCTCTGGGCGAGGTGGCGAAGGCGGTGCAGCAGCTGCCCAGCATTCGCCAGCTGCCGCCGGGCGTGAAACAGGTCAACATCGGCGACGCCGAGATGATGGCGGAGCTGTTCGCCAGCTTCGGTCTGGCCATGCTCACCGGCGTGCTGTGCATCCTCATCGTGCTGGTGCTGCTGTTCAAGGACTTCCTGCAGCCGGTTACCATCCTGGCGGCGCTGCCGCTGTCGTTCGGCGGCGGCTTCGTGGCCCTGTTGCTGACCGGCAAGGCACTCTCCATGCCGTCCCTGATCGGACTCATCATGCTCATGGGCATCGCTACCAAGAACTCCATCCTGCTGGTGGAATACGCCATCGTGGCCCGCCGCGAGCATGGCATGGACCGATCCGAAGCCCTGCTGGACGCCTGTCGCAAGCGCGCCCGCCCCATCGTCATGACCACCATCGCCATGGGCGCCGGCATGTTGCCCATCGCCTTAGGGCTAGGCGCCGCCGACAACTCCTTCCGCAGCCCCATGGCCATCGCCGTGATCGGCGGCCTGGTCACCTCCACCTTCCTGAGCCTGCTGGTCATCCCCGTCGCCTACACCTATCTGGACGATCTCAAGTCGGTGATCCTCCGCAACTGGCTGCGGTTCGGGCAGGCGCCGCAAGAGGAAAGGACAGAACGGCCCGGCGACCCGCTGTTTCAAGACGAGGGTTGAATCTGAAATACACAGGGTAGATGGAACTAAACCGCTATCGCGGTGGAAATAAGGCCCGCGCAGCCATCCCGCCCTTCCGGTCTCGGCCGATGACAAGTTTGCACTTCCATCTGACTGGGCTTTCGGGGTGGGATCCCGCTCTGTATCAAACCATCCCCCAGCACACCTTTACCCGCAGATTCACCGGACGCGCCAAAAAGCAAACCGGCTGGCTCATCCCTGAACCAGCCGGTTTAACGTTGAAGTCGTCCCTGAAGAAGGCCTCCGCCTCCTCTAAAGCTCCCTCGGCATCCTCATACCGCGCGGCGATTTTTCCGCCAACCTCCTTGCCGCGCCGACGGCTTCCTTAACAAACTCAATAGCCCGATGCGAACACCGAAAGCGGACCATCGTAGGTCTGGTTGCCGACCGTCCAGGTCGCCGGCAGCCCGGTGAGCGAACTCTGGCCGCTCTTCTCGATAAGGCCACCACTGGCCGCCGAGACATCCCGCAGATACACGACCGGAGCGCTGGAGACCTGCGGGCTGAGAACGGCAAGCCAGTACTTGCTGCCGCTGGCCACTGCAGCCCCTGCTATCGGGATGGAGTTCCAGCGTCCCGCCTGGGAACTCGCGATTGCTGCCTGCGCCAGCAGGGTCCCCGGATGGCCGGCATTGTCGCTGTAGACCCCGACGATCACCTTCGAACTGCTCGAACCTGCATCGATATAGACCGGCACGGCGGAGAGCACGCCCGTCTTAGCTGCTGTGGCCTGGAAAGCATGGGCAACCCCCATCGGCAGCGGGTAGAGCACCGAACCGACCCCTGCCTGTCCAGCCAGGTACTGCGAAGGACTGGTTGTGACCACGGACTGCTTGAGGTTGGTCTGGATTGCCGCGGCAGACAACGCTGCATTGAAGATGCGCACCTCGTCCAGGGCACCGTTGGTCGGTTGATTGCCCATGGGATCCAGTCCGATCCGGAGCGCGGTCGACGCCGTCGGAATCTTGAAAGTAGCCGCCGTGTTCAGTTTCAGAACTCCGTCCACGTAACCCTTCACGGTTGCGCCGTCGTAGGTGAAGGCGATGTGGCTCCACACCCCCAGCGGCGCCACCATGTTATAGCGATGGGGAACACCTGAGGTATCGGCAAGGTACAGAGCGAATGCCTTGGCAGAAGTAGAGTATTCGACGCCGTACTGGTACCAGGGATAGGTGAAACCGGCATTGGCAGGCTTGCCCAAGAGCACCTGATCCCTGCCATAGTCGGTAATGTTGGCGTAGAAGGAGACGGTCAGGCCGGTCCCGCCGATATTCACCGAAGCCGAGTTCGGCACCGTCACATACTTGCTTCCGCCAAACCCAAGGCCGGCGCCGAATTTACCGCTCCTCCACGTCGGGCTGTTGACCAGCGTACCGGTGTTGCCCCTGGCGGATGCGTCGGCCGCCTTGGAGCCTGCCGCTGCATCGAAGGAGTAGGCAGCCATCAGCGGACTTGATGCGGTGACCGATCTCGCCAAATCCGCTGCGATCACCGCACTCGGCTGCGCCTTGTTGTAGACGCGGACCTCGTCCAGAGCGCCGTTGGCAGGCTGGTTCCCGTTGGGGTCGAGCCCGATCCTGAGCGCCGTAGCAGCGTTGGGAATTGTGAAATTGGCGGCCGTATTGAGCTTTAGAACTCCGTCCACATAGCCTTTCACAGAAGCGCCGTCGTAGCTGAAGGCGACGTGGGTCCACACACCCATGGGAGCCGCCATGTTGTAGCGATGGGCGACACCGGCGGTATCGGCGAGGTATAGAGCCAGCGCCTTGGCCGAGGTGGAGTATTCGACGCCGTATTGGAACCATGGGTAGGCGAAGCTGGAATTGGCAGGCTTGCCGATGAGCACCTGATCCTTGCCGTAATCGGTGATCTTGGCAAAGAACGAGATGGTCAGGCCCTTGCCCCCGACATCGACAAAGCTGGAGTTTGGTACGGTCACATACTTGCCAGCGCCAAATCCGAGCGCCTTTCCGAACTTGCCGCTTGCCCAAGTGGGACTGTTCGCCAGCGCAGCGGTATTGCCATTGCCGGAAACATCACTGGCGAGCGTGCCTGCTCCTTCATCGAAGGAATAGGCCGCAACAAGATTGCTGCTGGGAACCGAAGGTGTGGCCGCGGGAGGTGTCGTCACCGCCGCTGCAGAGACCGTAATCGTCTTGGTCGCGCTGTTGCTGCTGCTGAGCCCTGCACCAGACACTTTCAGATTGACGGTGTAGGTGCCTGCAGCACTGAAGCTGTGGGAGGGATTCTGCAAGGTACTGGTGGAGCCGTCGCCGAATGCCCAGGTCCACGAGGTCGGACTCCCCACTGAGTTGTCGGTGAAATTGACCGCGAAAGGCGCAGTTCCCGAAACGGAACTCGCCGAGAATCCTGCGACCGGCAGCACGGTGATCACCTTCGATTGAACCAGCGATCCGACGGTGAGAGCCACCGTGTAACTACCCGCCTTGCTGTAAGACTTGGTCGCCACCGGCACCGCCGAAGCGGAACCGGAAAGGGGGGTACTGCCATCGCCAAAGTCCCATTTCCAGCTCGCTGCCGTACCTGTGTACGACGGGGTCAGGGTAATCGCTGCGGATGCGTTGACCGTGGTGGCACTCGCGGAAAATGTGGCCGTTGCGGCGGCGGGAAGTGTGGTGCTCACTTCGTTGGAATACGCGCTCTTATTTCCCGCGGCATCGTAAGCCAAAACGGCGAAATAGTATTTGGCCCCATCCTGCAGATTGGTAACCATCACGCCGGTCGTCTTTCCCGCATCGACGTTCGACGTATATACGCCGCTGGCGTTTCCATAATACATCTTGTATCCCGCGACCGCGCTGCTGGGACTGCCTGCCCATGCCAAGGAAACCTGCCCGGCGTGGGCGCCGACGCTCATCAAACCGAAGAATCCGGTCAACACGCACCAAAGCGCCAGCGCAATGTTTGACCTCAGACCAGAACATAATTTAGTAATCATGGTAGTACCCTCATGTGCCGCACGAACCGCTCGGCACTCGAGGAGATACCGTGTTCGCCTGGCAACTCTGCGACCGTGTCCCGAAATTTCGGAATTTAGGCCAGAAGTTTTGCGCCCCACGTTTTCGCGTGGTTTGCCCTTATCAGCCGATTCAAAATCTATACGGCATTCCACCCAGCTTCTGAGAACTGCCTCTCCAATTCCGTAAGAATGAAGCGGGAAAAACGCCTACCAGGGCAAAACCCGCCACACACTTTTCAATATTTATCAACCACTTAAAATCATATCGCAGATAGCCGCCGGTTGAGCCAAGGGGTATTCGCGCCAGTGCCGTGACGCCCTATCCGATTTGAATTGACAGTAACTGGGTGTGATCTCGGACACACAACGCGGGTGGCGGTCGTTGTCTGCCGGCGATTTGATATTCGCGTATGGATTCCCAAGCCAAGGCACATTAGGCAAATAAGGTGCCATAAAAACCAATCTTCCTGGGCCGTTACCCGCAGCCCGCGACGATCCCCTAAGCGGAGCCCGGTTTTGCGCCACCCCTTACGTAAAGCAACTTCCACGTTGCCAATGAGCACATGCACGCACAAAATTTACTCGATGTTCGAAGTCGCTCGATCGGGGGACCGACTGTCGTGGATTGACGTCACCGGATCGGGGCGATGACCCCATCGAAGCAACAGACGAAACCGCAGCAGGAGCCGCAAAATCGGTGCGTCGCGGCAGTTCTGGCGCCGGCTTGCGCCGACATGTCCGGCTCCGGCGAGCGAGCCAGCTACGACGCGCATCCGCAGTGCATCACACGCAAAGAACACTTGAAGAATTAAGGGGATAATCGCAAATTGTTCCGGCCCAGAGTCGGAAGTCACTCGCAAGCGACAGAGAAAGGCTGAACCCGGTGATAATGCCGCGATCGGCGGCAACACCACCCCGACACACGGGCACCGCACCGGCGACGGCAGATAGCGCCGCGCCGGCAAGGTCTACCCCCAGACCGTCTTCGAATCCAGAGGGCTTTCCATGATCAACTACTTCATTCTGGCCTTGGTCGCCACCATCACCATGGTGGTGATCGACGACGATCCGACCAGCGTCTCGATGCAGGAGTGGGCGTTGTTCGGGGTGCTGATCTACTCGGCTGTGTCTTTCTTCAAGCGGCTCTTCAGACAAATCCGTGGGTGAACGGTGGTTGAGGTAGTGCACCAAGCGCATGATACAAGGTGACTTCCTGTGCACGAAAAGTTCGAAACCCGTAGGCTTTTCTGGTAGTCAGTTTAGCCTTGGCGTTGAACCCCTCCACGACGCCACTGGACAGTTGGCCTTTGGCACGGAACCAGTTCAGCAGGAGGTCGCGGTGTCCTCGCAGCATGCGGGCCACTCGCTTCATCGGCTCGATCCGGGATCGCAGGGTGGCGCTGCACCAACGATCGAGAAAGCGCCCGGCCCAGTAGGGCGATCGATAGCTCCAGAAGAACTGGAAGTCTTCCTTGAGCAGACAGGCACGAACCGTTTTCAGGTTGTGCCGCAACAGATCGGCCAGCCGGCCGCTCTGTTTTTCGGTGAGCCGCTCGGGGCGTTTGAGCAGCAGCAGCGGCTTTGGGTCAACACGGGCTCTTCCCCTTGGGCCTTGAGTTCGCGCGCCTCTTGGGCACGCACTTCGTCGATGGCTTGGCTCAGATGCGCACAGATGTGAAACCGATCAAGCACGTGAAGGGCCTGCTGCGCCTTCCTGGCGATCACCTTCAGGTAGG
>Ga0233425_10003778_pt1 | contig 26713 bp, 25 predicted proteins | sample Watercolumn_Towu_2_FD_181712 | JGI IMG/M metagenome (GOLD analysis project Ga0233425, IMG submission 181712) | Freshwater microbial communities from Lake Towuti, South Sulawesi, Indonesia - Watercolumn_Towuti2014_140_MG | ecosystem: Environmental > Aquatic > Freshwater > Lake | place...
CCCTCGACTGGCTCGAAAGCAACCTGAGCGAGAAGGACGTGCTGTTCGACGTCGGCGCGAACATCGGACTCTATTCGCTCTATGCCGCCAAGATCAGCCCCCAGTGTCAGATCTATGCCTTCGAGCCCGCCGCCCATAATTACGTGCGATTGTGCCGGAATATTTGTCTCAACAAGGCCCGCCAGATCGTGCCGTGCAACTTTCCTCTTGCTGATCGTGAAACATTCGCCTTTCTTCATGTGAGCAGTCTTGAAGCCGGCTCGGCGCTGCACTCGTTCGGCGAGCCGAGCATCTATGGGAACGGATCCGTCCCCGTCGCCATGAGGCAGGGCGCGCTCTCCACCACCCTGGACACTCTCGTCCTCAAGCACCAGGTTCCGCAACCTACGCTGCTCAAAATCGACGTAGACGGAACCGAGGAGCACATTTTGCGCGGCGCACAATCCATTCTTGAGAACAAAGCGCTTCGCTCGGTCCTGGTGGAAGTCAACCTCACAGACTGTAAGGAAGCCGAATCCTTGGCAGGCAAGATGAAACGCTTCGGATTTACGCTGGCCAAACGCAGTGAGTGGCTTTCGGATCTATACGGGGTTCGAAGTCAGAATTACGTGTTTGACCGGCAGTGACTCGCAAACCGTTCCGGTGTCGGCCTGAGCGGGGTGGCGGGGCCAAAGGGGTTGTCTGAACATGGGACGAATTGTCTGCATCATTCCGGCGAGAATGGCGGCCTCCCGTTTTCCGGGAAAGCCGCTGGCTCTTCTCCTGGGCTTGCCGATGATCGAGCACGTGCGCAGGCGGGTTGCCTTGTGTGACTTGCTCGACGAGGTCATCGTGGCGACTTGTGACGAGGCCATCCGTGATGTGGTGCAAAAGGCCGGCGGAACCGTTGTCATGACATCCGCGGCGCACGAACGCTGCACCGACCGGATCGCCGAAGCCGCAAGCGAAGTAGATGCGGACATCGTGATCAACGTGCAGGGGGATGAACCGCTCGTCCAGCTGCATATGTTGCGGGACGTGGTGGAGCCGTTGCTGAAAGACGAATCCCTGCCCGCCGCAAATCTTGTGACGAGAATTACCGCCGCCGAAGAATTTCTGAGTCCGAATGTGCCCAAGGTTGTCACCAACCGACTCGGGGATCTGCTGTATATCTCGCGAGAGCCGATCCCCTCGAGCAAGAAGGCGGCCTCGGACGATTACGTGAAGCTCAAGCAGCTGGGAATCATCGCGTTTCGTCGCGAGTTTTTGAACCTGTTTGCAAAGCTTCCTCCTACTCCGCTCGAACAAATCGAATCGGTCGACATGATGCGGGCGGTCGAACATGGCTATCACGTGCGGATAGTCGAAACAGCCGGTACGATGCTCGGCGTGGACGTGCCCGGAGATGTCCAGCGCGCCGAGGCGTTGCTGGCACAGGATCCACTTGTGCAGCGGTATCTCTGATGGCCCGGGATCGACTTAGAATCGGAATCGCTGGTTACGGCGTCGTCGGCAAGCGTCGCCGGGAATGTATTGATCGGCATCCGCGCATGCGGACGGTCGCCGTCTGCGATCAGAACTTCTCCGAGGCCATGACACTGCCCGATGGTGTGCGATGTTTCCCTGACTATCGGCGGCTTTTGGACGAGCCGCTCGACGCGGTGTTTGTCAGCCTGCCTAATTACTTGGCGCCCGAGGTCACTGTGGCCGCTCTAGAGAAGGGGTTCCACGTGTTCTGCGAGAAGCCGCCCGGCCGGGACGTGGCCGACGTGGTGCGTGTCATTGAAGCTGAGAAGCGGCATCCGGACCTGTTGCTGAAATATGGCTTCAATCATCGTTATCACGACTCCGTGCGGGAGGCGCTCCGAATCGTTCGGCTGGGAGAGCTGGGCGAGATTGTGAATCTGCGCGGGGTGTACGGCAAGAGCAAAATCATACCGTTCTCCGGAGGATGGCGAGCTGAGCGAAAGTACGCGGGAGGTGGCATTCTGCTGGACCAGGGCATCCATATGGTGGACCTGCTTCGTCTATTCTGCGGCGAGTTCGTCGAAGTCCGAAGCTTTGTATCGAACGGGTACTGGCATCACGATGTGGAGGACAATGCGTTTGCGTTAATGCGGGACGTCAAAGGGCGAATTGCCATGCTCCATTCCAGCGCGACCCAATGGCAGCATCGCTTCAGCTTGGAGCTTGCCCTGACCAAGGGATATTTGGAGCTTCGGGGGATCCTGTCCGGGTCCAAGAGCTATGGCCAGGAACGGCTCGTCATCGGCCGGCGTGACGAGGCGGACACAGGCGCCGCCCGGGAAGAGATCGTGACGTATCTCGAGGACAACTCATGGTCGGACGAAGTCAACGAATTTGCGGATGCCATCTGCAACGGCGGGCGAATCGTTTCCGGCAATAGCGCAGACGCCCTGGCTACGATGAAGCTGGTCTGTCGAATCTATTGGGCCGACGAGGAGTGGAGAAAGACTTACAATATTACATGTCCAGATTGACGCAACCTGAGGGAACCTATCCATGAAAAATCTTGCAGGCATCATTCATGACGCGGTCAATCCCACGGAGTTTGCTGGCGCGTATTTAAAATACCTGTCCATATTGCTGGACCGGGTAGACGCAAAAGCGATTGCGGCGTTCATCGGAGAGCTGGAGTCGGCCCGGTTAACGGGTAACACGGTGTTTGTCATTGGGAACGGCGGGTCCGCAGCCACCGCCTCGCACATGGCCAATGATTTTGGAGTGGGCACGCGCGCCGCCGACACCGGTACGCCGCTGCGCGTGCTGGCCTTGACGGACAATGTCGCAGCCATGACCGCCGTCGGCAATGATGACGGGTATGAGAACCTCTTTCTGTCCCAGCTTCGGATCCATTACCGGCCCGGTGACAAGCTGGTGGCGATTTCGGCCAGCGGCAACTCGCCTAACGTCGTGACGGCGGCAGAATGGGTGAAGCAGCGAGGGGGGGCGGTGATCGGCCTCACCGGATTCGACGGAGGCAAGCTCAAATCCCTTTGCGATGTCGCCATCCATGCCGAGACCCCAAAGGGTGAATACGGTCCGGTGGAAGATATTCATATGATCGTGGACCATCTCGTCTATACCTGGCTCCTGACCCGAGGTCTCGGAAGAACGTCGCGATGACGGATTTGGCTGGGACGAAAGTTCTGATCGGGCCGTCTTCGTTCGCCGAGTTGGATGAGACGCCGGTCAATCGGCTGGTCGAAGCGGGGTGCGAGATCATAGGCAATCCGTTCGGGCGCAGGCTGACTAGGGATGAGCTGACAACGCTCTTGGATGGCGGAGCCGTCGGCCTAATCGCTGGCCTGGAACCGCTTGACCGAGAGGTGTTGCAGAAGTCACGGCTAAAAGTCATTTCACGATGCGGTTCGGGGCTCTCCAATGTGGATCTCGCGGCGGCCAGGGAACTCGCCATCGAAGTGTGCTCCACGCCATCCGGCCCAACTGTCGCTGTCGCGGAGTTGACGCTGGCAGCCATGTTGAGCTTGCTGCGGCTGCTCCCTCAAATGGATCGAGACCTGCATGAGAAACGCTGGACGAAAAAGATCGGCCATCAGCTCGAAGGCAAGACGGTGGCCATCGTCGGGTTCGGTCGGATTGGACGACGCGTCGCTGCATTGCTGGCCCCCTTCGATGCACATGTCTTGGCCGTGGATCCGTACCTGGAGCCAGCGGCCGATCTTCCGCTGGTCTCGCTGGAGGAAGCGCTGCCACGCGCCGACATATTGACCCTCCACTGCAGCGGCGATTTCTGCCTCTTGGGTGAGCGGGAATTGGCTCTGCTAAAGCCGGGCGCCTTTGTCTTAAATGCCGCTCGGGGCGGATTGGTTGACGAGGCAGCGTTACTGAAGGCTCTCGGAACCGGCCGGATCGCGGGTGCGTGGCTAGATGCATTTGAGCAGGAGCCGTATGACGGCCCGCTCGCCTCCTGTCCGAACGTGCTGCTGACCCCACATGTCGGTTCCTACACGCGGGAATGCAGGGCGCGGATGGAGGCCGAGGCGGTCGATAATCTGATCGCCGCGCTGCTGCGGCTGCGGAATAGATAACATGCGACTCGACTTCAAGGGACAGGTGGTGCTGATTACCGGGGCCACGCGCGGTATTGGCCGACAGTTGGCCGCGGACTTTTCTAAGCTTGGCGCGCGCCTTCTCCTTACTGGTACGAATGAGGAACAGATCAAATCCTTGCGGTTCCACGCAGGCTATTCTAAAGATCCAAAGATCCGCTACTTCTGCGTAGACTTTACAAATGCCAAGAGCACCCGCATGTTCTTGAAGGAGCTCGGGGAATTTAAGAAAGTCGATGTGTGTGTGAACAATGCCGGAATCAATCGAGTGAACCTCCTCGACGAAAGCAGAGAAGAGGATTGGGACGATATCCTGGCGGTGAATCTTAAAGCGCCGTTCATGATCATGCGGACGGTCAGCAAGGTGATGAAGCGGAATCGCTACGGTCGCATCGTGAATATTGCCTCGATTTTCGGACTCATCAGCCGGGAGAAGCGCGTAATTTATTCCGCCAGCAAGTTTGGATTGCGGGGAGTGACGGTTTCGGCATCGAACGAATTGGCCCGGCACAATGTGTTGGTGAACGCGGTCTCACCGGGGTTCGTCCGCACGGATCTGACTGCACGCATGTTGAGTGATCGGGAAATCGCCGAGTTAACGGAGCAGATTCCGATAAGACGGCTGGCGACTCCTCAAGAGATTTCCAACGTAGTGCTGTTCTTGGCCAGCTCTCTCAATACGTATACCACCGGGCAGAACATTGTCGTGGACGGCGGGTACGTGAATGTCTGATCGTCTTGTGGTCCGATCCCGGCTCCGTGATTATGAAGTTGCATTCGACGAGGACGCGTTTGTATCGCTACGGAGTTTTGGCGATTCGGCGTTTTTCCTGGTAGACCGGCTGATAGCGGATCTATACCGCGATAAGTTCGAGCCCCTCCTGCCTCCCGGCCGCGCCATCCTGGTTGAGGCAACCGAGCTGTCAAAGACGATGGACCACTGCCAGCGGCTGGCAGTGGCTCTCATCGAGGCGGGCATACGGCGCAACTCCACGCTGGTCGCCGTCGGAGGCGGGGTCGTGCAAGACATTGCAGCATTTCTGGCGTCGATTTTGTACCGCGGCATTGGATGGGTGTTCTATCCGACAACCCTGTTGGCGCAAGCGGACAGCTGTGTCGGCAGTAAAAGCTCCCTCAATGTCGGATCGTACAAAAATTTGCTGGGGACCTTCTGCCCCCCTGCGAGGATCGTGCTGGACGTGCAGTTCCTCAGAAGCTTGCCGGCTAGCGAGGTCAGGTCCGGGATCGGCGAAATCCTGCACTTCTATCTTGTGGATGGCTCTCCCAATGCCCCTACGCTCATGAGCCGGTACGAGGACTTCTTGCGGGAACCCGTTGGGCTCGTGGACCACATTCGCGCCAGTTTGGAAATCAAGAAGCGAACCGTAGAAGTCGACGAGTTTGATCAGCATCAACGCAACTTGTTCAACTATGGCCATACCTTTGGACATGCGATCGAAAGCGTAAGCGATTACCGGATTCCTCATGGTCAGGCGGTCACTATGGGCATGGACATTGCCAACTATCTCTCGCGTGCTCAAGGACTGCTGGACGAAGAGAAGTTTCTTGCCATGCGCGGCTTGCTGATCAAAAACCTTCCGCACTTTACTTTGGAGGCGGCCGGCATGGATGCATACATCGGAGCGCTGGCTAGGGATAAGAAGAATGTAGGCGGCGATCTGACGTGTATCCTGACCTCAGGTCCCGGCCACATGAGAAAAGTGCGGCTGCCGTTGGACCAGACTTTGAAGAACCTTCTCGAGTCCTACTTCCAGGCTCAGCCGGTCAGCGGACGGTAGCTGCAGGACGTTTCACCCCCATCATGACGCCCCAAGATCATGTAGCGTGTCCCAGGTCGCTATGGGCCTGCTGGGAACCGCCTGTCACCCTGCCCACGGAGCCAGATGCGGTAGTGCTCAGTTTCTTGCCCCCGGCGGTCGAAGAAAGCCTGGAACGTGAATTGGGGGAGCGGTTCATTCGCGCGCGGGAAGCGTCACGCGAGGTTAGGGCTGAGGCGCGACGCGGATACCTCTCGTGCGTGTCACGAATCGGCGCTTGTGTAGGTGTGACCGGTCGTACGTTGCGCCAGGCGCTGGCACCGACAGGCCAGACGAGTCGGTGGTGGTATCATTCGGTATCCTTCCGAGACTGCGAGAGCGACCGAACGTTCCGTAGCCTGATTGCAATTCATACGATCCGGACCGTTGCTGCCAAACACGGGGCGACACATTTGGTCTTAGTGGGGGCGCCCTGGGAAGTGGCGGCGGTCCTCCGAAGCGGCTTCCCTGTAAAACAATATAAGGTCCAGCGCCAAACACCGCTTTGGTGGACCCTCGTGCGCGGCTTCGGTGAAAGGGTACGGTATGCGATCCGGGCCCTACGCTATTGGGCGGCCGTGCGCCGTCATGCAGCCCCCCCCGGAGGGCCTTTCACGGTTGTCTTTTCGGGGTTCTGGGACTGGAGCGTCCGGAAGGACGAGCGGGGAGGGGTTGCAGACCGTTATTTCATGGCGCTGCCGGACGAGTTGATCAGGCGGGATCTTGGGCGGGTAGGCTGGTTTGCTTGGTTCGATCCGCACTATGAACCAGGCAAAGCCGGGCGATCGCTTGCAGAGGTTCTGGCCCCTCTCCGGAACTGCCAGGAGGTAGTTCTGCTCCAGCAGCTGCTTTCGATGGGCGATTTCCTGACCGCTCTAGGCGATTTTGGCTCTCTGGGAAGCTTTCTTGGGATGCGACGATGGCGGGATTTCCGCGCAGTATTTCGTCATGATGGACTCGATCTGTGGCCGCTGTTCGAACACCGGCTGCTCCATGGATTTATCAATGCCGACCTCCCTCATACTGAGCTCGTGGCCCTTGCAACCGAGCGGGCATGCCGTCGTTACCGTCCCAAGGTGACGCTGAGTTTCCTGGAGCACTTCCCCTACGCACGCGCACACTACGAAGGGGTGCGACGCGCGGATATCGGGGCCTTGCGGCTGGCTGTGCAACATTGCAGTTGGTGCCATGAAAAAACTTTCTTTTTTCTTGATCCAAAATCGGAGCTTGCGGGGGAGCCGGACGGCTGCGCCATTCCTCAACCCGACTTCGTCTGTGCCATGGGGACCTTCGGCGAGGAGCTCTTCATGGAATGCGGATATGCCAGAGAGCGAGTAGTCCTGACGGGGTCGCCTCGTTACGATCATATCGGTTTGACCGACAGGGCTCGGCCGGGGAACGTCGGGAACGGTGGGCGTAACGTGCTGCTGGTTTCAAGCTTGGATGTGGAGACGGAAATCGATATGGCCGAAGCTGTCGTTGAAGCTGCGCGCGGCCTCCAGGGGATGACGGTGCTGCTGCGCAACCATCCCTTTAGCAGAATCGAAACCCATCCCCGGTTTCAGCGCCTCAGAGACAGGCTGAGCATATCCGAAGCCACGCTTGCCGATGACCTGAAGTGGGCCGATCTGATCATTTACACTTACTCAACCGTGGCGGAGGAGGCGTTGTTGCAGGGCAAGCCAGTCTGGCAGTGGCTGCCGCTAGACTTTAACGGTTCGGCACTCGTTGAGGTCGTGAGCGTGCCTCAGTTCGGGTCGGTGCCGGCATTGCGGGCAGCGTTGCAAGCGTTTGGGGCGAATCCAGAGGCCTTCTTGCCACGGGAGCAGGATCGCCGGCTTGTGTTGGAGCGGCTGTTCTATCGGGGTGACGCCGGAGCCGCCTCGCGGGCTGCGGAGGCGGTAGGTCGGTTCTTGTGCGACTCGTCGACAATGCCCCGGTTCGTCGCGCGCTCGGTCATCGGGAGTGCCTCAAGTGCCGTGGAGAGATGAACGGCACTCTTCAGCATGCCCCTCTCCGTTGATGCGCGCCATAATGTTCGCAAAGGTGGACCTGTGACAGAGCGGACCGCCCCTCAGGTGTCAATCGTCATTCCGGCCTTTAATGCGGCCGCATTCATCGAGCGGACGCTGGACTCCGTCCGCGCCCAGACATGGCGGGAGTATGAAATAGTTGTTGTTGACGATGGCTCCTCCGATGAGACGGCGGGAGTGGTTGGGAGCTACCTGTCCCGCCATTGTCTCAATGGCCGATGCCTCAGGCAGAAGAACAGAGGGATCGCGGGGACGCGAAACGCGGGCATGGAGGCGGCCGGAGGGACGTTCGTCGCTCTGCTCGATCACGACGATATCTGGTATGCAGACAAGCTAGCTGTCGTGATGCGGGAATTCGAGGGGTACCCCGAATCCGACCTCGTCTATCACAGAGAACACATCGTCCGAGACGGCAAGGTCGTGCGCGTTTCCCAAAACCAGGGGACTTCCGGAGACATGTATCGATTCCTTCTACTTTCGGGCAACCGGCTGTCTCCATCTGCGACGGTCTTTCGCAGGGACAAGGCGCTCTCGATCGGAGGCTTTCGAGAAGACCGTCGGTTCGACACGGCGGAAGACTATGATTTTTGGCTCCGGTTCAGTCAGGTGGGGAAATTCCGATTCGTTGATCGCGTGTTGGGGGAATACCAACTCGTCGACGGCGCCGCCTCTGGACGGGTTGAGTATCATCATGCCAACCTGGAAAATGTGCTCAGGGATCACTTCTTGAGCTATTTGGGCGCCTCGCCGAAACTGCTCGACCGCTGGAGAATGAGGCGTCGGCTGTCTATGGTGTATCGCTCCGCCGCGACCCATCTCCATGGGTGCGCGGGGGCGTCGCTGAAGCAACAGGAATATCTCCTCAAGATGATGCGGGCCTTTCCGTTCGAGCCCAAAAACGTGGCCCGATTCCTGACCTGGGGGGCGAGATGACGAAGACGTACCGAAGGATGATGCAGCCGCAATGGAGACCGACCGTCGGGTGAGACTTGACCCGATCCAGAGAGCGCTCCATGACGTCCTCTGTTGCCTCCGATGCAGCGGGTAGCTCGTTCTTGATGAACGCGCGTCGAGCGTTTGCTGCGTCAACTGCCAGGCCACCTATCTTGTTCATGATGGCATTCTCCTCCTGGTCAAAGACCACGATCTGGTTCAGCGTGGGGAACAGGCATTCAGGGATGCACTTGCGGCCCGGTATTTTGACAGGCATCCCGAGGAAGTGCTGGACATCGTCAGGGAGCATCATTGTTCTGAAGTGATGGGTGTGCGCGCAAGCCGGTTCTGGAAATCATTCCGGGATGGCAATTGGATATTGGATGTGGGGATCGGTTTTGGTTGGCATTGGTTGGAGGCCGGTCTCCCTGGGATGGTGCTAGGCATCGATCTTTGCCTAGGAAATCTCCGGCTGGCCAGCCGCTTGCTGCAAAACCGCCGGGACGTAGTGCTCGTCCTGGCCGACGTGGCCGCGTTGCCGTTGCGCGATCGAACCATCACGGGACTCTGGAGCGTGCAAACGTTTCAGCACCTCCCCGGTCCCGCTCTGGAGTCGGCGCTGCGTGAAGTGGATCGGGCCATGCGGGACGAGTTTCAAATCGAGGTGTACAACCTCAATCCGTCTCTCGCTCGTCGTATTGGCTATAGCCTTAAAGGCACTACGCTGCGCCGTCGGAGTGCGAGAGAACATTTCTATATGAATTGGCTGTCCGCTAAACAATGGGCGAAAGTGTGGTGCAAAGTCCGTGCGGGGGCCACGACTATCAGCCGCGGCTACTCTGAGCTCTTTTTTCATCCCGAGGTCAGACTCAGGCCCAAGCCATATCCGGTTTGCTTGGAGCAGAGCATCGGAAATTATGGCTTGGGATTGGCCGCGCTGTTCGCCCGGCAATCCTACCTCAACATTAGACCATCCAATCAGGCCGTCTCCTCATAGTCTGAAGATCGAAAGCCCGCCGCAGATCATGACATTCTACCCATCGAGCCAGCCGATACGCTCATCTCCAGGGCGAGATTCTGAAACGGGTGCTACCGTACGACGGAGGCCCGAGAGCGGTGTGGCAGCAACTCCTCAGCGGCTGTTCCAGTCCGTTTATCTTCCGCCTACCACCGATCGAGGCTGGAGGCTGGAAGAACTGCTCGGCGTCTCCGAGATCCGTTATTTCAGTTACGGGCGGCGTGCCTTTGTCGAAGCCCTCAGGATTGCCGGAGTTGGTCCCGGCGACGCGGTGGCTTTGCCCGGACTGATCTGCCGGGCCCTGTTGTCTTCGCTCCGTGCGCTCGATGCCCAGCCGGTCTTCTATCCCGTGGGCCCCGAGCTTACGCCGGTGCTGCCACCGGCTGAGTGGCCTGGCGCCAAGGTCATCGTGGCGGTGAATTACTTCGGGTTTCCGCAGGACCTTGTGCCGTTTCAGCAGTACTGCATACGAACGGGGGCAATATTGATCGAAGACAACGCCCATGGGCTGTTGAGTCGCGACGAGGATGGGCGATGGCTCGGCACCCGAGGCGACATAGGGCTGTTCAGTCTGCGCAAAACGTTGCCGCTTTCGAGCGGCGCCGCGCTTTCGGTGAGCAACGAACGGTTCAAGTTGGGCCCGCCGCAAGCGTTCGGGCACGATCGGGCTCCTCTGTCATTCCATATGAAGCAGGCCCTGAGGAGACTCGCTCCAATCGTTGGCTCTCCGAACTTTTTACGCCTGACTCGACTAGTCCGGGGCATGAAGGGGATGACCGGATTGTCCGACTGGTCCAATCCGGAAAGAGCGGAATCTGAACTCCCGATGCCGGCGCTCCCCACTCGGCTGCTGGCCGCTCCCTTGTGTGTCGATGGGGCCCAGGAAAGCATGCGCCGGCGGGCACTTTACAGTACAGTTGGATGTCTGCTGGCCGACTCCGGCCTGGATATCAGACCGGTCTTCGCGTCCTGGCCCGCACAGGTGGTGCCCTACGGCTACCCCTTCTACGCCGAGGATTCAGCCTTGCGCGGCATCGACGCGCTGTTCGATGCCGTAGGGTTGAGTTGGAGCAACTGGCCTCATTTGCCCCGGGCCATTGTGGACTCTGCGCCCAGGCACTATAAGAATTTGCGGCTGGTCCATTTTCTATGGTGATGTGGGAACAAGCTTCGGACGCGTGGAGCCGGGAACAATGGGACCGGACCCTTTGCGAGGCCCACGATCGCAGTGTCTTCCAATCGTATGGATGGGGTGAGTACAAGCGAGCGTCGGGATGGGCGCCGATCCGTTGGGTGGCCCGCGATCCCGGCGAAGAGCCGATCGCCGCGGTCCAGTTTCTGGTCAAGCCGGTCTTGCGGGGTGTGATGGTTGCCTGGGCGCCCGGCGGTCCGGTGACGCGATTTCCTCGGAGCTCCGAACATGATTTGAGCGACGTGCTCGCGTCGATGCGGGAGCAGTGCGGCACCGGCGGGGGGGTGAGTTACGGACGGATCTGCAGTTACCAAACCGGCAGCGAAGTTCTGGCGCACACCTTCGGGCGCACGTTCCGGAGGCCGTTGTGCAGGCTGACGAGCGGCCATACGATCCGGCTCGACTTGACGCAGACATTAGAGCGGCTCATGGGGCGGATGAGGGCAAAGCACCGCTACTATGTGAAACAGTCTCTGACGGAGCGGATTCACTGGGTGGCGGGTAACGATCCGGTTCTGGTGCAGGAACTCGGCCGCCTCTATGCGGAAATGGCGGGCGACAAGGGATTGAATCTGTTGCCGTCGAGCGCCGCCGACCTCGCCCGCCTCTGCGACACCTTGCGGGAGCATGCACTCGTCGTGGCCGGATTCGTGGAGGGGCATGCGGTAACGGCGTGCCTGGTGTTGACGTTTGGCGGGAAGGCATTTTACTGGCGGGCCGCGACCGGGCGTGCGGGACGAGAACTCAGCGCGTCCTACGCCATGATCTATCAGCTTCTGGAACATCTTCAGAAGCTGGGCGTGGCGGAGCTGGATTTTGGCGGCATCGTCCCCCGGTCGGCCGCCATGGCCGGCATCAACCATTTTAAGCAGGGATTTGGGGGCGAACCGGTTCAGTACTTGGGTGAGTGGGAGTGGGCGCATTCGTGGTGGCTGCGGTGGGGGGCGAATCTGGCCATCCGCCGACGGAGAGACCAACTATAGGCCTGGAGCTTCACGGGGTGTCTCGCGAAGCTCCTGTGACGAATAGGCAGATCGTGGCAACGCAGAACAAGGCGGCACAGTGGCTATCCCGCGCACTAGGCCCATTGACCACAGGGCGTCGGTCCGATGGACTGCGTGTGTTGCTCTACCATTCCGTCGGCACAGGCCTTCCCGGACCGGCGGCCGGTCTGTCGGTTCCAGCGGAGCGATTCCAGGAACAGATGCGCTGGCTGCAGAGGGAGTCAGGGTGCGAGGTGGTCAGCCTGGAGGACGGCGCGCATCGCATGGCTGCCGGGAGCAGGGCGTCGCTTGTCGCGGTGACATTCGATGACGGATTCCGGGATAATCTCCTGGTCGCCGCGCCGACGCTCTCGTCCTTGCGCATCCCTTTCACGGTGTTCGTCACGGCCGAGCATGTAGAGCGGGCCGAGATGGGAGAAGCGCGCTACCTTGGGGTGAAGGAACTCCAAAATCTCGCGCGTGTGGACGGAGGCAGCGTCGGCGCCCATGGGTATACGCACCGACCGTTGACCCGCCTTATGAATGATGAACTGGAGCACGAGATGCTCGGAGCAAAGCGATATCTGGAAAACATCGTTGGGCGTCCGGTCACCACGATCAGCTATCCGCATGGCGCCGTGAACGATCGTGTCCGCCGGGCCGCCCTCTCCTCCGGGTTTCAATTTGGGGCGACCAGCTTTGTTGGTTTGAACCGTCGTGGCACCCCGCCGTTGATGATCCGCCGGACCGAAATCCTCGGCGATGACGGGCTGCAGGAGTTTCAGCTCAAGATCCGGGGCGGATATGACTGGTACGGAGTCAAACAGCGGCTCTATTGGCCGATCCCTTCCTACTGACGCTGGTTCATATCCTGGAACCGTATGCTCATGACGAGGCGCCTGCCGATCATTGATGTTTACCGGGGTTGCTCGGCCTTGATCGTGACGGTGGCACATGTCAGAGGTATAACCTTCAAGGTAGCTTTCCTTTTGAAGAATTATTCGTCAACATCATTGGGTTGCAGCATTGGTTTCCTGATGAAAATAAGTATCTTGATTTGGGCCGATCTTTTGGTGGGAATGGACCGTTGTGGACTCTGTCGTATGAAATCTGGTTCTACGTCATGATTGGCGCCGCCTGTACGCTCTATGCCAGGCGCAAGCAGTCTTTTTGCACTATCCAGAATGCCAGCTTGCCTCTCGCGCTATTTTTCTTTTCAGTGTTCGTCCTCTTCTTTAATAAGAAGCTCGATTACGTGGCTGCGTTGGTCTTTGGCTCCGCCCTGTACTTTGTTGAATTGAACGCGAGGTGGGCGAAGGTGTGCCGCTGGGGCGGCATGGTTGTATTGATTCCATCGGTCATGATTTCCCAGCTGTCGACGGATTCGATGTCTATTACTCCCATTCAATTCGATGAACGCATTGCGACGCTGTTGGTCTTCTCGTCTCTTGGGCTGATTTTGCTGGGCTGCAAAAGCAGTGGATGGTGTTTCCCAAAAAATATTACATGGATGTCATATTGTGGAAGCCAATTCTCGGACTATCGACCATTTCCTACTCGCTCTACTTGATTCATTACGTGGTATTGGAGCGGCTATTTGGAGGCGCCAAATATGACTCCGTCTCCGTGTCTACGGTGTCGGTCGCCTTGGGCAAGTTGGGCGTGTGTCTCTTGTCCGGTTGGGGCCTTTATTTATTGTTTGAGCGGCATACCTACAGGATAAAGGCTTTGCTCCAGAACAAACCTCTCAAGCGTGTCGATTCCTCTGGCGTCATGACTGTCGGTTCGCAGCCGTAGCTAGGAGTCATCACTGGTCGGGCCTGCATGCTGAAAGAAACCTATAACATCGTCTGTATTTCCACGATCGATTGGGACTTCGTGTGGCAGGGGCACCAGGAAATCATGTCCACGCTGGCTCGGGAGGGGCACCATGTCTTGTTCATCGAGAACACGGGCGTCCGGAGCGTGACGCTGAAGGATCTGCCGAGGCTCAGGCATCGGCTGCTGAACTGGCGTAGAGGGATCAAGGGCGTTCGCAAGGTCATGGACAATGTGTATGTGTATGCCCCGCTGGTGCTGCCGTTTCCCTATTCACGGATCGCACGCGCTATCAACAAAGCGTTGATGATCTGGACGCTGCGCAGTTGGGCTAAGTCCATGCGATTCGACAGCCCGATCATCTGGACCTGGCTCCCCACCGCGCTGACCCTGGAATTGATCGAAGTGCTGGACGGCAGGCTTGTGATCTATTATTGCTGCGACGATTTTCAGGTCAGCTCGTCGGGCAGTCGGCGAATCAGGAAAACCGAAGACGTCCTGCTCCGGAAGGCGGATTTGGTCTTTGCACATTCCAAATCTTTGTTCGACCGCTGCAGCCAATTGACCGACCAGGTTCATGTATTCCAGTATGGGTTCAATCGCGACGTCTTTGCTCGGACCGGTGAACAGCCTCCGAAGGATGTGGCATCCATTCCTCGCCCGATTCTGGGCTATGTGGGCGGGGTGCACCGGCACGTTGACCTCGATTTGCTCGACGCGGTGGCGCAGGCCCATCTCGACAAGTCGCTTGTGCTGGTGGGGCCGCTCCAGATGGACGTCTCCCGTTTGGCCGGGCGGCCGAACATCCATTTCCTGGGTCAGAAGAAATATGAGCAACTGCCGATCTACATCAAGCACTTTGACCTTGGCCTCATCCCCTATGCGCTGAACGAGTACACGCGGAGCGTCTATCCGACGAAGCTGAATGAATACCTCATCATGGGCAAACCCGTGATTTCGACGAATTTGCCCGAGGTGGAGTATTTCAACCAGTGTCATCATGGCGTCGTCTCGATCGCCGCCGACCGGGGGGATTTTGTCAGCCGGATCACGAGCGAGCTGGCGGACGACAACGAAGCGCGTCGTGCGCAGCGGGTCCAGGAGGTCGAAACGAACGCCTGGCATGAAAAGATCGCTGCCATGGAAGAGCTGATCCAGGCCAAGCTGGAAGAGAAAGCCAAGCAACGGGAGGTCAACTGGCAGCAGACGCTCGGCAAATTCTATCGGTCTTCGCGGCATCGGGCTGCGAAGCTCGCGGTGGCGCTGGTGTTGCTGTATGGCCTCCTGTTTTATACACCGGCCATCTGGTGGCTGGGGACGCCGTTGCGTATGGCGGATCAGCCGGCTCCGGCGGATGTCATCGTGGTGTTGGCGGGAGGGATCGGGGAATCGGGCGAGCCGGGCGAGGCGTATCAGGAAAAGGTCCAGCAAGCCGTGGAATTGTACCGTCAAGCCTATGCGCCTACGCTCATCTTTTCGTCCGGGGTCGGGTATGTCTTCGAGGAAGCGCAAGTCATGAAAGCCCTGGCTGTGTCCTTGGGGATTCCGGAGGGCGCCATCATTCTGGAGGAGCGGGGTGGTGGCAACTATGGGAGCCTGCTCAACATTAAACGGATCATGGACTCGAACGGGTGGCACCGGATGCTGCTCGTGACCTCTAGGTACAATACGGTTCGCAGCCGCCTGGTTGTTGGGAAGAACCTCCCCGATATCGACGTTCGATGCACTCCGGCGGCGCGCAGCATCTTCTTCGGGGCGTCCGACTCCGTCAATTGGATACAGACGCGCGCGATTTTGCACGAATACGGGGCCATCGCCTATTACTGGCTGAAGGGATACATCTAAGGACTTCATGCAAAGTGTCGTTCGGCAGCGAGACGGGTTCGTGCGGAGCTTTCTCAGCGTGACCGTCGGCAATTATGGCGCGATCGGGCTCTCCTTTGCGCTGAACGTCATCCTGACCTGGCGGTTGGGCGCGGAACAGTTCGGGCGGCTTGCCTTGCTCATTATGGCCATGCAGGTCCTCACCTGTTTGATTTCCAATTGGACGGTGACGGCCCTGGTCCGATTCGGCGCCAAGGAGTATGCCCGAACGGGAACCATCGCGGAGAGCTTCTGGGCCAGGACCTTGGTTGTCGCTCCCTGGGCTGGAGGGGCCGTCCTCGCCTTGGCCGTCTGGCAGGAACAGGCGGCAACCTATCTGGCTGTATCGACGGGCGCCGTCTGGCTGATCTTCGCCTATTTCCTGCTCTCGAGCCTGTTGCTGACATTCGGGTCCGCGTTTCAGGCCTCCCAACAGATGGACCGCTACGCAGTGACGTTGTTCGCGGACAAGGCCCTGGTGCTTCTGGGGGTTCTTCTGCTCCCTGTCCCGTATGACCGTGATCCCGTCGCGGTGATCGGATGCTACGCGCTGAGTTCCCTGGTGGTCTCTCTCTGGGCCATGGCCTCACTGGGGCGCCGCCTATTGCTGCCGGCCCATGCGGGCCGTGCGGCGGTGGCCGATATCTGGAAGTTTTCGCTTCCGATGATCGTTTCGACCTGGGCCGGGATCGTCGGCACCCAGTGGGTCACCTACGCCATCATCAAGCATTACCTGCCCTTGTCAGACCTCGGGCTGTACTCGCTAGCCAACCAGGTTGCCGGGGTGGTACAACAAGTCACGATCATCTCGTCTTCGCTCTTGTTGCCCCATTTCTCGGTCTTGGTGGCGAATCAGCAAGAGGGCGAGATTCGGGCGCTGTTGGAGAAGGTCGTGCCCTACGGGATGGTGGGGTTCTCTCTGATGCTTAGCCTCTGCGCCCTGCTGGCTGGTCCAGTGATCCCATTGCTCTTCGGGCCGACTTTCGCCGGGGCGGTCCCGCCGTTGATCTTGCTGTTGGTCGCCACTATGGCCCTGGCCCTGTTCAGCACGTGTATGCCCCTGGTAAGCGCCTACGGCGAGACCTGGGTGCTGACGGGAGTCACGCTGCTCTCCGCGTTGGTAAACCTTGTGGCGGCCTTGCTGCTCATTCCCGCGTACGGGATCAACGGCGCGGCGCTGGCCACCATGCTGACCTACGCGACCGCGGCGGCCTTGCTGCTGGGGCTGATCCACAGACGCCTTGGCGTGGCGACGTGGCGTTTGGCGGCGATGGGTTTGCCGGTGTTGGTGGTCGCGCTCTGCTCGGTCTGGTTGGGCGGCGTTTCTTACTATCTCGCGGGGGTGCTGGGCGCAGCCGTCAGCGTCTGCGCGCTGAGCATGGCTTGCGGCCTCTTCGAGCGGGACGACCTGGCGATGCTCGTGCGTGCGGATATGCCTTTATGCATCAAGTCCGGTCTGATCAAGGTCTTTTCCGAGAAAACAAGCTGACGGCTCGACATCGGGCCGGTGAGGATGGTCGCTTCCTATCGGAAGGCCCATCCGACCAAGGAAGGGAGTGGAGCGCATGAAAGTGGTGTTGCTGGCGGGCGGACTCGGGACGCGGCTGTCGGAAGAAACGGACGTCAGGCCGAAGCCGATGGTGGAAATCGGCGGACACCCTATCCTGTGGCACATCATGAATATCTATGCCGCAGCGGGCTTGAGCGACTTCGTGATCGCGCTGGGGTACAAGGGCGAGCTTATCAAAGAGTATTTCCTGAATTTCCATCCTCACAACAGCGACTTGACGGTGCATCTGGGATCGGGGCGGGTGGCTTTCCACGATAACAAGGCGCCAGATTGGACCGTGACCCTGGCGGACACCGGCATGCACACGCAGACCGGGGGACGGGTGCGACGCCTTCGGCCTTGGCTGGACGGCAAGACCTTTATGATGACCTATGGAGACGGGGTGGGCAACTTGGACCTGAAGGCGTTGCTGGCCTTTCACAAATCGCATGGGAAGCTGGCAACCGTAACGGCGGTCAGACCTCCGTCTCGTTTCGGCAGCGTCGTGCTTGCTGAGCATCGGGTCGTCGAGTTCACGGAAAAACCGCAAACAGAGGGCGGCTGGATCAATGGAGGATTTTTTGTCCTAGAGCCCGGGGTCCTCGATTATGTCAGCGGCGATTCGGTGGCGTGGGAAGCGGAGCCGCTGCACCGGATCGCGCAGGAGGGCCAGCTCATGGCGTTTCGCCACGAGGGCTTCTGGCAGCCCATGGACACGCTTCGTGAAAAACGGCTGTTGCAAGACCTCTGGGAATCGGGGACGGCTCCCTGGAAGGTGTGGTGAGCGCGTGGTGCCAGACGAACAGGGGAGAGGAGGGTTGTGCCGAGTCCGGGTGTGATACTGTCCCCGATTGTTGAACAGGACATCGCGCGTATTCTTGAAGCGGTCGGCGGCGATTTCCGGCGGTTCAGCGGACAGCCGCTGTTGCTTACCGGCGGGACCGGTTTCGTCGGGCAGTACCTCCTGCGGACGCTCTTGGCCCTGAACGATCGGGTGTTGTCGGAACCCTGTCGGATCTATGCGGTCACCAGGAACCCGGGTTTGGCTCAGGCCCGGCTTCCGCATCTGGCCCATCGGCCGGACGTGGTGTTGCTGGAGGGGGATGTGCGGTCGATCCGCCTGCCCTCGGTCCCTTGGCGGTTTGTCATCCATGCGGCTGGCCCCTCCGACGCACGAGTCTTCTCGACGGATCCGTTGGGCACGGTCGATACCATCGTGGAGGGCACGAAAGCCATTTTGAGGGCTGCCGGCGAAGCCAAGACGGATGCGTGCCTCTTCGTCAGCTCGGGCGCCGTGTATGGAGTGCAACCGCCGGACCGCGCGCGGCTGGATGAGGCGTATCAGGGCGGCCCGGACCTCATAAGCGTCAAGTCGTGCTACGCGGAAGCCAAGCGATATGCGGAAATGCTGTGCCGGATCCACGCCGAGCAGCAGGGGGTCCCGGTCTCGATTGGGCGTCTCTTTACACTGGTAGGTCCGTATCAGGAGCTGAACTCAACCTCGGCCGTGGTGGATTTTATCCGGCAGGCGCTGGACGGCGATACCATACGGATTAAGGACGACGGGCAGACGGTTCGGTCCTACTGCTATATCGCCGATGCAGTGATCGGGTTATGGAAGGTGCTGCTGAGCCGGCCGGCCGGCGGGGTCTTCAACATCGGATGCGATATGGAGGCGGTCACATTTGTCGAACTTGCGCAGCGCATCGGACGATGTCTTGGAAAACCCCTGCAGATCGTCGTGGAAGGTGCGCCGGCATCCGGGATTTTGGGCCGGCGTTATGTCCCGGACGTGACGCGGTTGTCGCGGGAGATCGGATTCAAGCCGGCGACAAGCCTCGATGAAGCGCTGCGGCGCACGATCACCTGGATGCAAGGACAACGCAAGGGTAGCCAGCCTTATGCCACGCCCGGCGCTGAGACGCCGTCGGCTGGTGTGCATGTTGAATAGTCGCACGCTTGTCATGTCTAACGCGAGTCACGAACAACCACCGATTCCGAAGGTCACCGTCTGTCTGCCCACGTATAACCGTTCTGGTTATTTGAGCCAGTGCCTGGCCAGTATCCTCACCCAAACCTTCCGGGACTTCGAAGTGATTGTGTCGGACAATTGTTCGCCGGACGACACCGCCGAGATCGTCGGTGCGTTTCGCGATGCCCGTATCCGCTACGTGCGGAATCCCAGAAACATCGGAGTCTTTCCGAACATGAACCAGTGCCTGGAATTGGCCCGCGGGCAGTATGTCTGCATCGTTCACGACGACGATCTTTACGAGTCTCGTTTTTTGGAGCGGGAGGTCGAGATGCTTGACCGGCATCCGATGGCAGCCTTCGTGCACTGCGCCACATGGGAGATTGATAAGGACGGACGGCGTGTCCGGCTGGTTCAGGCCTACTCCGGAGATTGCCTGCTTGAGGGCAAGGCCGAATTCATTTGCTACCTCGGCGGCCACAATGTCTGTTGCTCGACCGTAATGGTCCGTGGCGACCTCTACCGGAAGATGGGGGGGTTCGACACCTCCCTGATGTGCTCCGACTGGCTGATGTGGCTTCGCCTCTGTCTCGAAGGTGATGTTGCCTATCTGGCGGAGCCTCTGGCTTCCTTGCGCATCCACAAGTCGGCACTGTCTTCGGGGATTGATCCTGCGCGGTGGTGCCAAGAGTTTCTCACGGTCATCCGACGCGGCCTCTCCGTTGCGGAGGCCGCGAGTCCTTCCCTCACCACGAGACGGAGCGAGTTGATTCAAGGAGCATCCCAAACACAGGGAAAACGTTTTTTTATCGCAGCGGTGGCGGCTCTGTGTGAGGGCGACGACAAAGCCGTCAACGGTTTCGTGGCGGTGCTCCGCGAGCTTGAGCGATATGGGCTGTCCCGCGCCTATGCGCGCTGGATTTCGGCGTTCCGAAATCCGGTGGGGCGGTGGGGGCTGTCCTGGGTCCGAAGACTGCGGCGGCTCTGGGCGGGTCAAGTCCTGGCGGGGAAAGGCGGCTCCTGATGGGGTCCCGGCCGGTTGTCGGCTCACAGCGGGATTCCGGGCATAGCGGGATGAGGCCTTGCCAGTGAAAGTGCTCTACATTTCCTATGATGGCGTGTTGGAGCCTCTCGGCGAGTCCCAAGTGGCCGCCTATCTCGTCAGATTGGCGCGAGACTCGCAGCCGACGCTGCTGACATTCGAAAAGGGGCGTGACCTGCGGGATCGGCCCCGAGCCGGTCGGATGAAGACGATGCTCGGAGAGGCTGGCGTCAGGTGGATTCCGTTGCGGTACCATAAGAGACCGCTTATCCTCTCCACCCTGTGGGACGTGGTTGTCGGCATCCTTGCCGGTTTGTCTGTCGCTTGGTCTCAACGGATCGAGATCGTCCATGCCAGGAGTTATGTGCCGGCGTTGATCGCATTTTGTCTGAAGCGGATCGCCGGCGGCAAGGTCCTATTCGACATGAGAGGGTTTTGGGCGGATGAGAAAGTTGATGGCGGACAGTGGACGAAGGACAGTCGGATCTATGCGCTCACCAAGCGATGCGAAAAAGTTTTCTTCGAGTCGGCTGATGCGATCGTGTCTTTGACGGCGGCCGGTGTGGAGGCGATCCCGGAGCTCGGCTGTTGGGTGCCGCCGCAGACCCCCATCCTCGTGATCCCGACCTGTACGGACTTGGAGCGGTTCTTTCCGGGCCCGAAGGATCCATTGTTGCTGGCGCGGCTCGGGCTAGACGGTCACCGGGTCATCGGCTGCGTCGGCACGATGCACAACTGGTATTTGCGGCAACCCATGCTGGCGTATCTGGCCTACCTGATGAGCCAGGACGACAAACTCAAGGCCCTCATCGTCACGCGTGACGATCACGCGCAACTTCGCGCCGACGCGGTCACAGCGGGCGTGCCTCTCGATCGCTTGGTGCTGACGGAGGCGGCATTTCCCGCCATGCCGGCCTATATTCGATTGATGGACGTCGGCCTGTTCTTCATCCGGGTCTGTTTTTCGAAGCGGGGATCGGCAGCCACCAAGCTTGGCGAGTTCCTGGCCTGCGGGGTGCCGGTGATCATCAATGACGGGGTGGGAGACTCCGGGGACATTGTTCGAAGCCATCGCGTCGGCGTGGTGCTTTCCGACACGAGCCCAGGCGAGTTCGAACGCGCATACCATGAGGCCCACAAACTTCTAGCCGAGCCCGACGTGGCGACGCGGTGCCGGGAAGTGGCTGTGCGGTATTTCGATGTGGACGCCGGTGCCCGGCGTTATCTGGAGTTATACCGGACGCTCACCGGCAGTCTGGCGCGCTCGGTGGCCGATCATGCGTGAGAGTCTTTCGGCATATTCCTCGACTGCCTGGCGGCTGGTTGCCTGCTATGTGCTGGCTTATGTCGCGCTCCTCTATTGGAACTATCCCTTTGACGGGATGGTCGTGAATGAGAGCTGGAATTTCCACGACAACGAGGTGCAGCAATTCCGATTTCCCGGCTATGGCGACTCGACGAAGACCGGCGCACCCAAGACATTTCTCTACAATCCGGACACCGGCCGATACGATTTCTCCTTTGTGCATTCGCGACGGGGCCTGGTGCCTATCATTTACCTGCTCTTCGAAAAGCTCTCGGTCGGGAATCACGTGGTTTTCATGAATGTGGTCTGCGTCGCGGTGATTGCGGCGAATCTTCTGCTGTTCGCCTACGTGGTCTGGCGAGTGGCCGGTCCCGAGTTGCTCCTGCCGTCCGTTCTGATGTACAGCCTCTATCCGTTCGCAGCTGCCAGCCATTTTCTCCAAGTCATCGTGGTGAACAATCTTGCGGTCACCTTCCTGCTCCTGTCGTTTGCGTTGTATTTAAAGGCGCTCTCCGTGCGCGACGCGGGCGCAGGACGGATGCTTGTCTGGGGGATTCCCGGTCTGGTTTGGTACTGGTTATCCATCTTCAATCATGAGTATGCGCTCTTCCTGTCTCCCCTCTGCCTCTACGTCGCCCTGTACCAGCACCACAGCCACACCACGCTCTGGCGGTTCAGCCGTTGGCGGACTCCGGCCGTCTTTCTGGGCGGTGGTTATCTCCTGATCAGCGTCGTCGCCAGCGGCTTTTTAGTCTCGGATGTCCCCTCGCTCCTGCTCTATGCGCCGCGTTTCCATGAGCTTGCGACGGCGCTTCATGCGCCGGAATGGCTTGTCTCCATCCTGACCGGCGCCGTCAATGCCCTGCTCTTCTATGCCTCCGCCGTTTTTTCCAACTCCATCGGATACCTGCTCTATCCCGCGCTGCTGCTGTGGAAGAATCTGGCGGCGCTGCCGGCACTGTGGCTGGCATTGTTGGCCGGCGGCCTGCTGGGCGCGTTGGCGGTCTGGGGGCTTATGGTTGCCGTCCGAAAGTCGCCATCGCAGCTCTCGTCAATCCCGGACCGGCAGGCGAACGGGTTTCTGCCCATCTTCGGCGGGGTCTGGGCTGTGCTGGCTTATCTGCCGTTCTCCACGTCGATCGGCTATCCGCGCATTGTCGGGATGATGGCGGATCGCGTCAATATCCTGGCCGCCTGCGGGATCGCGCTCATGTTTGGGTGGCTCCTGCGCCGCCTGTTCCTTGCGATGTGCGCCGGCGCCATGCCGAGGCGGACGGTGATCATCGTGGCAGTGTGGCTGGCGGCCGTCGTCTTGATGCTCAATTTGTACATGCAACGTGCCTACTATGAGGACGCGTATCGGAAGGAACAGGAGATAGCCCAACTGGTCCTTGCCGCAGGGGAGGAATCGAGGCGGGTCGGCCGCGAGGTGGTCGTCCTCCTTGACCGATCCACCAAATCCACATTCCCGCGGGCGCAGCTGATGGCCGCGCTCGGGGAGCCGGGGCTTATGGGGAAGGCGCGGCGGATCGGTGAGTTTCTCCTGGATCGATATTTCAGGCAAGAAGTGGTCAGTACCAGCTTCCATCTCGACGGCCTCTATCTCTTTGGCTGCTGCCCGGACTCCGGCCATCAGACCTTTGATGGGTATGCCAAGCTCTGGTCCCGGAATCGCGTGCCCGTCTATAAGTTGGAAGAGCCGTTCCGGCTGTACGAGGACGAAACCATGTGGAAGATCGGCTATCGGGATATCCTGGCCTGGTCCGACTCGTTCGGCGCGGACAAGCTGACGACGTATTCCAAACGAGGCTACCAGTTGATGGTGCTGGATTTGGATGATTCGATGTTTCGGTTCGGGGGCGCTGTTGCGTATCACCTGCGGTCTTACCCCGAGGCTCTTGTTAAATTCGATAGAGACGGGCGCTTGATGTGAACGCGATGGCATGCTCCGGGGAGCGTCGGCATTTACTTCACGGAGCATCGGACTTGCCGTTTGTTTCCCCGGTCCGTTCTTGTATACTGGCCCCTATTTTCAAGCGGGCTGCGACATCGGTTAAGGAGGATCGTACGTGAGGGCAGTGACGTGCAGAGTGTGTTCCGGTGGGCCCCTGGCCGAAATCCTGGATTACGGTCGGGTCGCACTGGCGGACGGCTTCCTGGAGAGCCAAGATGCCATCAAGGACGAACCGACCTACCCGCTTGCCTTGTGTCGGTGCGAGGCATGCGGTCATCTCCAGATCAACGAGATTGTCAGCCCCGAGGCCCTCTTCCGGAACTATATCTATCTCACCGGAGTCGGGGATACGGTGCTCATGCATGCACAGGAGCTGTATGGCTCCATCCTCAAGACGCTGGGCGCGCCGGCCGGGTCTCGGCTCAAGGTCATCGAGGCGGCCAGCAACGACGGCACGGTGCTGTCCGTCTTCCAGCAGAACGGCTGCCAAGTGCTCGGCATTGACCCTGCCCGCAACATCGCAAAAATTGCGAATCAACGAGGTGTGGAAACCGTGGCGGAGTTTTTCAATCGCGAGACGGCTGCGGATCTTGTCAGGCGTATGCCGGACGCCGATGTGGTGCTCGCCCGTAATGTCCTTGCGCATGTCGCTGATTTGCATGGATTCGTGGAGGGTATTCGTATTGTGCTGGGTCCGCAGGGGGTTGGTGTGATCGAGGTGCCCCATGCGCTGACGATGTTCGACCAGCTTCAGTATGATCAGGTGTTCCACGAGCACATCGGATACTATACGGTGGACCTGCTGATGACGCTCTTCCGAATGCACGGGCTGCAGGTTGTTCGCTGTGAGGGCGTTACCATGCATGGCGGGTCGGTCCGTATCTATCTTGCGCATGAGGCCGCCGCGCGCCAGGCGGATGAATCGGTCGCGCGCATCGTCCACGAGGAGCGGAAACGAGGTTTGGATGGACTGCCGGCTTGGCGCCAGTTTGCGCAGCGGGTCGAGAAGCAGAAGGTGGCGCTGTTGGATGAGTTGCGTGCGGTGAAGGCGCGCGGCCAGCGCATTGCGGCGTATGGGGCATCCGGGAAGGGGCAAGCCATGCTGCAGTTCTGCGGCATCGACAGTCGCCTGCTCGATTACGTGGTGGACAAGAGCGCTTGGAAGCAGGGCAAGCTGACTCCAGGCACGCATATTCCTGTGTATGCCACGGAGCGGTTGATGTCGCACCGGCCCGATGTGTTGTTGCTTTGCGCCTGGAATCTGGCCGATGAGATCCGGAGGCAGCAGAGCGATTATGTCCAGCGTGGAGGCCGGCTGCTCCACCCCCTTCCCCTGCCGCATTACTTATCATAAGCGCACGATTGCGCTGGAGGTCTGTCGGTTGATCGGCGCGAGGGCACAAGTTGGTTTGCTCGTTATGGATGGGAAAGGGGATCACGCGGCATGGAATTGAATGCGAAATTTTGGCGGGACCGCCGAGTGCTGGTCACAGGGGCAACGGGTCTGGTCGGTACGTGGACGGTCAAACGGCTTATCGACGCGGGGGCGGATCCGGTATGCCTGCTACGGGACTGGGTTCCCTATTCCGAATTCGTCCGGGCCGGACTGGCCGACCGCTGCAGCATGGTCCGGGGGGAACTCTGTGACCAGCCGCTCATCGAGCGGGCGCTAGGCGAGTACGATATCCGGACGGTGCTGCACCTGGCGGCACAGAGCCAGGTCGGCGTCGCGTGCCGAAATCCCATCAGCACGTTCGAGGCCAACATTGCCGGAACTTGGCGGTTGCTGGAAGCCTGCCGTCGCTCGCCCACGGTCGAGCAGATCGTCGTGGCGTCTTCAGATAAAGCCTACGGCGACCAAACGGTGCTGCCCTACGATGAGACGTTTCCTTTGCAGGGGCGTGCGCCCTATGACGTAAGCAAATCTTGTGCGGCCCTGGTCGCGTTCTCCTATGCGCAGACCTATCGCTTGCCGGTGTGCGTCACGATGTGCGGAAACTTTTACGGGCCGGGTGATCTCAACTGGAAGCGGGTGGTGCCCGGAACGATCCGTTCGGTTCTGCGCGGAGAACAGCCGATCATCAGGTCCGACGGCACTTTTGTCCGGGACTATTTCTATGTGAAAGATGGGGCCGCGGCCTACTGCGTGCTGGCCGAAAAGATGAGCGAGTTGCCGAGGATCCATGGCCAGAGTTTCAATTTTTCGAACCAAAGACCCTCGACGGTTCTCGAATTGGTTCAGCTCATCCTGCGGCTGATGGGGCGAGAGGATCTGGCCCCGATCATCCAGAACGAAGCGTCCAATGAAATTCGGCGTCAGTTTCTGTCAGCCAAGAAAGCCCATGAGGTGTTGGGCTGGAAACCGACTTGGGATATCGAAACCGGCTTAAAGGAAACCATCGAATGGTATCGCAAGCTGCTGGGGTAGGCGGCTCCACCATCACCGCCTGCCAGATCTGCCAAAGCAGCCCGCTGTTCGAAGTGCTGGACTTGGGCCGCCAGGCGCTGGCCAATGCTTATCTGCGCGACGAGTCCGGCATCCCCGGGGAGCCGACCTTTCCGCTTACGTTGTGTCTGTGCGAAGCCTGTGGCTATGTGCAGATCAACGAAAAGGTCAGTCCCGAGGTCCTGTTCAAGAATTACCTGTATGTCACAGGGGTCTCGGAGGCCGTGCAGCATCACGCCGCGCGGCTTGTCGAGCTGGTGACTCGGACGGCGGGGAACGCGTCGGGATCCATCCTGGAGGCGGCGAGCAACGACGGAACCGTCCTGGCCGCCTTCCAGCGAAGGGGTTGGAAGGTGATCGGCGTGGACCCGGCCGAGAACGTCGCCGCGATGGCGAACGCGCGCGGTATTCCCACCGTTGCGGACTTCTTCGGGGTCGCGTCGGCCGAGCGTCTGGTGGGGCGCAACGGGCCGGTGGACGTGTTTCTTGCCAGGCACGTGATCGCGCACGTGGCCGCTCTCCACGACTTCGTGGAGGCCGTCAACGTGGTACTCCGCCACGACGGTGTGGCGGCCATCGAATGCTCGCACGTCCTCCCGCTGTACGAAGGGCTTCAGTACGATCAGGTGTATCACGAACACCTCGGATATTTTTCGGTCACCGTGCTCCGCCGGTTGCTGGCGATGCACGGATTGGATCTGTTTGCCGCGGAGC
>Ga0233425_10003779_pt1 | contig 26704 bp, 24 predicted proteins | sample Watercolumn_Towu_2_FD_181712 | JGI IMG/M metagenome (GOLD analysis project Ga0233425, IMG submission 181712) | Freshwater microbial communities from Lake Towuti, South Sulawesi, Indonesia - Watercolumn_Towuti2014_140_MG | ecosystem: Environmental > Aquatic > Freshwater > Lake | place...
ACCAGGAGTGAACCTGCAGCCACATCCCACGGACTGAGCCCATATTCATAGAAACCATCGAACCGCCCGCAGGCCACCCAGGCGAGATCGGCGGCAGCCGAACCTAACCTGCGGATCCCCCGCGAATGCTGCATCAGGAATTTAAAGAACTCCAGGTATTCCCCGAGCCGGCTGTAGTCGTAATACGGAAACCCGGTTGCGAACAATCCCTGGCCGATATCACCGGCCCGGGAAACGGTAACCTTCTTTCCGTTCAGTAAAGTGCAGTGACCGTCCCAGGTATAAAACATCTCATCCTGACAGGCTTCATACACCACCCCGGAAACAAGATTATTTCCGTGCGACAGGGCCACACTGATGCTGTACAGGGGTATTCCATGGATGTAATTGGTAGTTCCGTCAAGCGGATCAATGATCCATGTGAACTCACCGGTCAGAAGCTGCGGACTCTCTTCTGCGATGAATCCGCTGCCCGGGATCAGGCCCGACAATCCTTCCATCAGCCGCTGTTCCGCCTGTTCGTCCACGTAGGTTACATAATTGGCATGGCTTTTTTCCCGGATGTCAGGTTCATTCAGTCTGGTTCTTTCCTGCCGGATGAAGCTCCCGGTTGTTTCACAAAACCGGCAAACAGAACGGGTTATGGATTCCAGGTCAAGCATAATATAATCCAGGTGAAAAAATGGTTTTACGTGTTACCTGGCTGTCCGGGATTCTGGGATGCCTGGTGCCAACGGGGGAACGGTAACTCATGATCACGTAAACCGGTAAGAAAGCCCGGTCCCTTCAGTCTCCTCGTGGTAGTTTGGTGGATTGCAAAGATATATATTCCTTTGAGATCACCAAGGAAGAGGATTTAACAGGATTGCCAGAATTGCCAGGATTGCACAGGATTGCGCAGGATTGCCAGGATTGCCAGTATTGCCAGTATTGCCAGGATTGCCAGGATTGCCGTTGACGGGTACGGATCAGTGTCTCGGGGAGGAGGGGAGCCAGAGATAGGAATGGTCGGGGCAGAGCTCTTCCAGCATAACAGTTCTGATCTCATTAATGAGCGATGGATCAAAAGGGGTTTTCACACGGATATAGTTTCCGGTGAATCCGTGCATCATTCCCTCCTTGCGGTCCGATTCGAACAGCACACTCGCCGGTTTTCCCCGGTTGGCAAGGTAAAAAGCCATCTTCTTCTCATCTGAAAGATGATGCAGCATATCGCTGCGCCGCTTTTTCTCCGCACCTGGAACTGTTCCTGACGCGTTCGATGCCGGTGTGTTCTCGCGCCTGCTGTACGTAAATACATGCATATAGGATACCGGAAGCGATTCCAGGAAAGTAACCGTTTCAAGGAAATGGTTTTCTTTTTCTCCCGGGAATCCTGTGATAACATCAGTCGCGACACAGGCTTCGGGCATATGCGCTCTGACCTTTTGAACCCTGTCGGCATATAGCTCCCGGGTGTATTTCCGGTTCATCGATCTCAGGATCTCATTTGACCCCGATTGAAGCGGAATGTGGAAATGAGGAAGGATTTTCTCTGAGGCAGCGATGAGTTCGATGATCCCGTCGGAAAGGAGGTCGGGCTCAATGGAGGAGATCCGGATGCGGGGTATATCAATTTCCCGGTTAAAACGGCTCAATAGTTCCAGGAATGTTTCTCCGTTTTGTTTCCCGAAATCCCCGATATTCACTCCCGTGAGAACGATCTCCCGGATCCCCGTGGCAAGAATGACCCGGGCCTCCCGGAGCAGGTGTGAAATGGTGTCGCTTCGGCTTGATCCCCGGGCAAGGGGGATAGCGCAATAAGCGCAATGATAATCACATCCATCCTGAATTTTCAGGAACGACCGGGTGCGGTCGCCGACCGAATAGGAGGGGATAAAATCCGGATTCTTTATCGGTGTACCCTCCCTTTCCACGGGATTCTTCCCTTCCAGTGCTTCCAGCAGCCGGAACTTACCCTGGTGCCCCAGCACAATCTCAACTCCCTCCATTCCGGCAATCTCCTTATGATTCAATTCGGGGAAGCAGCCGATCACGGCGATCCGGGCCAATGGATTCAGCCTGTGGGCCTGGCGGATGGCCGCTTTGCACTTTTTTTCGGCAGTTGAAGTCACTGCGCAGCTACTGATTACATAGATATCGGCTTTGTCATGGAATCCGGCCAGGCGGTAACCTTTCGCCAGAAATTGCCGGGAAAGGGCAGATGCCTCGGAAAAGTTCACCTTACAGCCAAAATGATGGAATGCTACCGTGGGCATCATCGCACAAAAGTAAGGAAGTAATCACTTCCGGAGGTATTGCTGGAGGAGAATCCCAACCACTATGAGGGCCAATCCGGTCACAGTTGACAGGAGGATGGGCTCTCCCACGGCGAAACGGATCAGGATCAGCGACAGGAAAGGGGAGAGGTAAATCAGATTCGACACCTTTGCTGTGGTCGTGGAATAGTTCAGTGCCTGCATCCAGAGGAAGAAGGTAATTCCCATTTCGAAAAGACCCAGGTACACAGCTCCGGCAATACCCTGCCAGGGCACCCGGAGTGTTTCACCGTTCCCCAGGAAAACGATGGTGACGTAAACCAGGCCGAAGAGGAAATTGAAAAACAGCTTCACCGTGTTGTCCCGGGGATCTTTCATGTTCAGAATCCAGTACACTGCCCAGAAGACCGCGCTACCCAGTGCCAGCGCAACACCGGCCGGGCTGGAAAAACGGAGCCCGGTAATATCTCCGTGTGTGGATATGATCACCAGTCCTGTGAAACTGATCAGAATGGCTGCGATACTCCATGGACTGATTTTCTGGTGCAGCATCGGGACTGAAAGGAGGACCAGCAGGACAGGCCAGAAATAGTTCAGGGTTCCGGCTTCCTGTGCCGGAAGCCGGTCATAGGCCGCAAACAGCACAAGATAATAGAGGAATGGGTTCAGCAGTCCCTGGAGAGCCGAGCGTCTCCAGACGGGCCCTCCCGTGGCAGCCAGTAAGCGGAGTCTTTTTTGTGCACACAGGATGGCGAACAAAACAAGCACGGCCACAAGGTTGGCCAGAAAAAGCAAGGGAATGACGTCGATAAAACGGAGGGTTAGCTTGGTGGCTGAACCGATCGTGCACCAGCAACAAATAGCGCTGAAGGCGTACAGGTAGGCTTTCCGCTGGTTTTTCACAGTGGCGAAATTACGGAACTTGATAGATAAAAATTTCTATTTTTGCAATACATACAGGAAACTCTCATGAAACTTGCTGTGGTTGCCCTCGGAGGGAATGCATTGCTGCAAAGCGGTCAGAAAGGCACTATTGATGAACAGGAAGCGAACGCAGCGGCAACATCCGAATGCCTCGTCAAACTGATCAAGCGCGGTTACAACATCGTGATTACCCACGGGAATGGCCCTCAGGTGGGAAACATCATGCTGGCAAATTCGGCGGGTGATAAGATGTTCGGTATTCCCGAGATGCCCCTGGATATATGTGTGGCCTATTCCCAGGGTTTTATCGGTTATATGATTGAGCAGCAGCTGAAAAACGTACTGCAGGCACATGATATAGAGCTGGATATCATCACCATAGCAACCCAGGTTCTGGTGAATAAGGATGATCCTGCTTTCACGAAACCTTCGAAACCCGTCGGCCCTTTTTATACCGGGGAAGAAGCAGCCAGGCTGTCGAAGGAATCAGATTCTGTTTATGCCGAGGATCCCCGGGGAAGGGGATGGAGGAAAGTGGTGGCTTCCCCGACTCCACTGGTGATCATGAACCGCAAAACAATTGAACGCATTGCCCGCCAGGGACAGATAGTCATTGCCGTCGGCGGTGGCGGGATCCCGGTGTTCTACGTTGCACAGAATAAACTGCAGGGGATCGATGCGGTTATTGACAAGGACCTGGCTTCTGCTTTGCTGGCATCACAGATCAATGCGGATAAACTCTTTATCCTCACAGATGTGCCGAAGGTATGCCTCAACTATAACACTCCCCGGGAGAAAAGCCTGGACAGGATAACCATAGCGGATGCCAAGAGATACCTGGATGAAGGCCAGTTTCCGGACGGGAGCATGGGGCCGAAGATCCGGGCAGCCATCCACTTCGTGGAGCGGTCGGGGAAAGATACCATCATTACCAAAACCACCATGCTGGGTATCGACAACGGAGGCACGCGTATAACGCTCGTATAAATCCCAGGTTGTTCAGCGTTAAAATGATTTATGGGCCGGCACGATCGGGCACCGGATCCTGAAGGAAGCTCCCTTCCCGTTGCCGATCTGTATCTGTGCGTTCAGTTGTTCGATCAGCAGCCGGGTGATGAACATACCCAGACTGGAAGCTTTCTGGAAATCAAAATGCTTTGGCAATCCGATGCCGTTATCTGCGATGAGGAGTTCCACCAGATGGGAATCCCGGCGCTTAAGGTCAATACGGATATTTCCCTGTTGAACATCAGGAAAAGCATATTTGACCGCGTTCGTGATCAGCTCGTTGGTGATTAGTCCGATCGGGAGAGCCGTCTCCAGGGATACATTCACAGCATCCAGTTCCAGATCAAGTTCAATGCCCGGATGGGAAAACGTTCCCAGTATGATGGTGGAAAGAGATCTCAGATACTGATCCAAAGGGATCCGGTCGAGATTTTCCGACCGGTACAGATGTTCGTGGATCAGGGCCATAGACCGGATTCTCATCTCGATATCCCGGATGATCTTCCCGAGCTCAGGATTGGGATTGTTTCTTGCCTGGAGACTAAGCATGCTGATGACTATCGCCAGATTGTTCTTGACACGGTGATGGATCTCTTTCATCATGATCACTTTCTGCTGAGAAGCTTCCATCAGTTCTTTCTCCATGATGACTTTCTCCTTGAAGTCACTCATTAACTTCTTGTACTGGGAATCCAGGGATTTCTGGTGAATGAAGTTTTTACGATTCAGGATCTGGAATGTGTAGGCAATGAAAAAACCGATAGTCAGTGCGGAGATGATAAAGAATAACTTATTCAATGATCCCGGGAAATCAAGGGTGAAGGATTGATTGATAAGCGATGCCACCAGGTAGGCAACCAGCTGCAGGCCCGCCAGGATCATTAATGTTGGCGGCCGGAGCCGGTAAAAGGTGAAGAGCCCAATGATCATCAGGATGACCCATGCAAAATAATATTCGTAACCGGGTTGATGGATATCGGAACTGACCCCCACCCAGAAAATGGCTCCACAGAGCAGTACATTGTTCCCGACCAAGATGGCAGGCAGCCAAGGTCTTAGGCGCCGTATATGAAGAACCACTATGGCCAGAATGAAGAAAGGTATGATGATGCCGAACTTCAGAAAGAACTCCTGGCTTTTTGGATCAGGAATGAACATTTTACTTAACACCGCAAACAAAAGGAAAAGCGCGAGGTTGGTTATCAATCCCCACTTCATGGAAGGAATGGAAGAAACAAGGTAGAAATGAAGAAATTCCTTGTTTAGTTTTTGTTTGTCGTGGTTCACACTTCAATGGGATTAGCAGAGGTGAGTTAAAAATAGATGTCCCGTTTCCCCTCCCGGATCTCTTTGAGCCTCCTGGAAACCTGATTTTTGATGTTTTTTTCCTGCATGGTTCCCAGTTTCGCTCTGATCAGCCGGTATCCCTTTTCTTTGATGGCGGGGGGAGCATAATCCTCCAGGTATTCGGCAAGGGTCAGGAGAGCGTTTGGCTGGCAATACCGTTTGATGAATCCAGGCACTGAAAATTCCATGAAATGTTCCCCGGTACGCCCCGTACGGTAACAGGCAGTGCAGAATGAGGGGATCAAACCTTGCCCGATCAGTTCATCAATGATCGTGTTCAGGGGGCGATCATCATGGATCTGGAATTGCTCCAGTTCAGGATCCTGCTCATGGGCAACCGGGTTGGTATACCCTCCCATCTCGATGTTGGTGCCACCGTCGATCTGGGAAACTCCGTACTGAATGAGTTCATCGCGGAGTGCAGCCGGTTCGCGTGCTGTGAGGATCAATCCGGTATAAGGAACTGCCAGCCGCAGGATGGCGACCAACCGGGTAAAGTCGAAATCACTGACCATATGGCTTCGGTCGAGTTCGAAGTGCGAGGCGTGCTGCACCCTGGGGAAGGAAATCGTGTGGGGGCCCACCCCGTATACCGATTCCAGGTGTGCAGTATGACGTACCAGTCCGAGCACCTCAAACCGCCAGTCGTAAAGTCCGAACAATGCCCCGATGCCCACGTCGTCAATCCCTGCCTCCTGAGCCCGGTCCAGGGCTGTAAGCCGCCAGTTATAATCCTGCTTGATCCCCGCAGGATGCACTTTCCGGTAAGTTCCTTCGTGATATGTTTCCTGGAAGATCTGGTACGTGCCGATCCGGGCATCCTTCACGATCCGAAAACCTTCGATATCCAGTGGAGCAGCGTTTACATTCAACCTCCGGATCTCGCCCCTTCCGGATTTCACTGAATAAACGATCCCAACCGTTTCGGCGATGAAATGCGCATCATAGGCCGGGTGTTCGCCATAAACCAGGATCAGCCTTTTATGGCCGGCGTTTTCCAGTGCGCTGACCTGCTGGATCAGTTGCTCCCTGTTCAGCGTGATCCGTTTGACCGACAGATTACTGGCCTTGAATCCGCAATAAACGCAGTTGTTTGAACAAAGATTCCCGATGTACAGGGGAGCAAACAGTACGATCCGTTCCCCGTACACACGTTGCTTCAGGGTACGGGCGCCATCTTTGATCTCCTCAAGTAACTCAGGTTCTTTTACATTAAGGAGAACAGCGGTTTCTTCCAGGGTCAACCGGTTTTTGTCCAGACTTTTGGCGATCAGGCCCCTGACACGTTCTTTTGGAGCAGGGGTTGACCGGAGTAAATTCCACAACTCCTCCGGATCCAGGAACGGTTCCATCCGCTTGTCTTTAATACGTACCGGTTCGGCGGGCGCCAGCATGATGAGGGCAGATCTGAGGCTCCGCAAAGGTACGAAATTCAGCGCCAATCAACGTCTTTTCCCCTTCCAGGATACCTCTGAAAGGTACACCCCGGCAACCACCACTGCCATGCCGGCAATTTTGCGTAATGTCAATTCCTCCCCGAGCATCACGAACGAAAAAATCGCGGTGAAAACCGGAATGAGGTTACTGAAAATGTTTGTCTTGCTGATCCCCAGGGTGCGGATCGCGGTGGTATAGAACACAAACGCCAATGAAGAAGCAAGAATTGACAGACACAGGAAAGAAGTGATCACTTCGGTTGTCGCGGGTAGAGACAGGCCGTTCTGCAGATCTAAAGCCAGGAACAAAGGCAGGAAAAAGATGGAACCGATACCGTTTTGAACCGCGATGATCTGCACCGGGGGGTAGCGAACTGTCAGCTTTTTAAGGATCACCGAATAAAAAAGAGCGGAGATGACGGCTCCTGCCAGGCAGAGGATTCCCGAAACGGGTATCGCCAGGCGAAACCCTCTGGTCATTAAAATGATAGTGATCCCGGCGAACGAAATAAGGATACCCAGGAAATTGAACCACCGGAGTCGCTCCCGGTAAGCCAGGAAGCCGGCCAGCGGGGAAAACACGGGGGTGGTTGCAATGATTACCGCCGTGTGGATGCTGGAAGTGAGCTTCAGGCCGTAGGTTTCCCCGAGAAAGTAGAGGAACGGATTGCACAGGGAGCTAAGGAGGAACCATTTCAGGTCGGCCCGGCGCAACCGGAGGAATGTTCCGGATATGAAACAAACGGCCGACAGGAAAAGGGTGGAGAGGATCAGCCGGAACAGGATGATGGTCACCGGCTCGTAATACCGGAGCAGAACGGAAGACCAGATAAAGGACATCCCCCAGAAAATGGCGGCTGCAACAGCAAGAAAATGAACAGGAATAGGTGCTTTTTTCAAGGGAGCTAAATTACTTTTTTAAATATTTTTATAAAAATATTGTAACATGCAGTGAGGGACAGAGTCCTTCGCCCAAATTCCATTCGTTGGAAAGTACTGTTAAAAATATCCACCAGGAACTGATCGATTCCTGTAAGACCGGGGATCGGGATGCCCAGTACGAACTCTACAAATTATACTTTAAAGCCATGTATAACACCTGCCTGAGAATCGTGAACGATACAGCTGAAGCGGAAGATATCATGCAGGAGTCCTTCCTCGATGCGTTCAGAAATATAAATAACTACACCGGCCAGGGTACATTCGGTTCATGGCTGAAACGGATCGTCATCAACAACTCGCTGGATGTACTGCGAAAAAAAAAGGAAATGACCTCCCTGGAGGAAGCGGGCATTGATCCTGCGGATGAGATGGATGGAGCCTCTGAAAGTGATATCCAGTATCGTGTTCAGGAGGTCAAACGGGCGATGCAAAAACTTCCGGAAGATTCCCGGATTATCCTGAGCCTGATCCTGTTTGAAGGATATGATCACGAGGAAGTATGTGAAATCCTGAACATATCGTATAACAACAGCCGGACCCGTTTTTCCAGGGCACGCCAGCGGCTGCTGGACATTATCAGGGAATCCCGGTTGCTGGGAAATATGATCTATAACTGAAGCTATGAATAACCTGGAGCATTTTATCCGATTGAATCGTGAACAGTTCGACAGCGAAGAACCCCCCGAGGGCCATTGCGAACGATTCTCCGACAGGCTGGAGGAACTCCACAGGGGAACTGGCAGGAACCGGAATGTTCGCTTGTGGCTGAAAGTGGCTGCCGGATTCCTGATCTTTATCACCGCCGGTCTTGCTATTCTTGAATTAACAACAGGAGGTCTCACCAGAGCAAAAGAAGGCCGGTTCGCTTCCGATGCTCTGCCCTCTGATATCCGCGAAGCAATCCTCTACTACCAGCAACGGACGGATCAACGCCTCCGGGAGATCGATCAATTGGCCCTGAACTGCCCTGATGCTTCACAGTCGGAGAAACTCAGACGCGAAGAACTTGCCCTTCTGAATCAGAACCTGGATGACCTGTTGGTCGCCTGCAGGGAAAATCCGGGCAACAGCCGGATTCAGGCCGCCCTTGTTCAGAATTACCAGGCGCAGGAATCACTGCTTGATAGCTATCTCCTCGCTGCCACGTTCGAAAACTGCAAAACAAAAAAGTAATATGAGCGCACATATGTTATTTCGGTTTTTTATCCTGTGTTTGCTGGCGGTGCCATTGATGGCCGGTGCAAGAACCCGTGACGGAATTGCACGGAAAATCCAGAAACAATTCCCGGTCAGCCAGGGGGCCACTCTTCTGCTGAACAACAGGTTCGGGGATATCACCTGTATAAACTGGGATAAAATGGAAATTTCGGTGGAAGTGACCATCACGGTAGAAACCTCCTCTGAAGAGAAAGCGCAGAAGATTTTCAACGCCATCAACATCTCCTTTGTGGCAAGCCCCGGCCGGGTTGAAGTAAGGACGGAGTTCCCCGAGGATTTGAATACAAGGAACCCGGTGAACGTGGATTACAGGATATGGATGCCGGCCTCAGTTTCCATGGACGTGACCAACAAATTCGGAGATGTGTTCGTTCCCCGACTGGATGGGAAAGGGATATTTCATATAGCATACGGAAATGCCAACCTGGAGAAATTGAACCACCCGGACAACCAGGTTGACGTGAAATTCGGTTCAGCCACCATAGGAACGGTAACAGGCACTGTCATCCGGATCCAGTATTCCCGGTTGAATGTATCCTTTGCCGGTACCCTGAAAATGGATTCAAAATTTTCGGATATGCAGATTGACAGGATCGATCTGCTGGAAGGGACCTTCGAAGGAGGCCAGATCGATGTGGGGGAAGTATCCGCCCTGCTCATGACAACAAAATTCTCCGGCGTGGAAATCAGGTCCCTCGGGAAGAACATTAACCTGGATTGTAAATATGGAAGCATTGATGTGCGTGAGGTCTCTTCCGGATTTCAATCAGTGAAGATTTTCAACAAGTTTGGGAACGTCAGTTTGCACCTTCCAACCGATGCTAGGTACACCCTGGATATGGAATCCAAATTCAGCGGGATCAAGTTCCCTGAACACAAAGCCTCATTTACATACCGGGAGATTTCCGATCAAGGCCAGGTGTACCGGGGTTCCATCGGGGATAAACCCTCAGCCGTGGTGGTCGTTCGTACCGAATTTGGCAGTGTTTCACTCTGGTAGTCACCATTAAATATATATCGCTATGAAAACAATGAAAAAAATCACGATGCTTTCATTCATCTTTATTCTTTCTGCATTACGTGCCCTGTTTGCCGCATCCGAAGCCCCCTGGCCTGCAACAGATGATCCGGTGATCAGGGAGACGCGCGAAGCCGGTGCATTTACCGGGATTCAGGTCGGTGGTGCCTTTAAGATATTTATCACCCAAACGGGCACTCCTTCCGTGGAGGTGGAAGCTGATGAGGAGATCATGCCTTACATCAGGACCGAGGTAGTGGATGGCATCCTCCGGGTCGGATTGAAGAAATGCCCGGAGGTTTGTATGAATCATGTCAAAGTGCTTCATGTTTATCTTACCGTTGCCGATTTAAAGTCCCTGGATCTCAGTGGCGCAGTGGAAATAAGTTGTAAGAACCAGATTGCCGTAGACAACGTGAGAGTGGATATGAGTGGCGCCGTGGAAGCTGATCTCAACTTCGCTGTTACCGGTCTGGAAATGGAATTAAGCGGTGCCTGCGAGATTGATCTGAAAGGCACCGGACAAAATCTGAACATCCAGGCGTCGGGAGCATCGGAACTGAATGCTTTTGACTTTGCTGCCAAAGCCGTTAACGTGTTTGCCAGCGGTGCAAATGAAACCAATGTCCATGCTTCCGGAACCCTGAAAGTCAAAGTGAGCGGTGCATGCGATGTTCGTTACAAAGGGACCGCAACAGTCGACGTTTACAGTTCCGGTGCGAGCAGTGTCAGAAGGGTTGAATGATCATATTTTTTGCTGCAGCATCCCGAGAAAATCATTTTCGGAAAGAAGCGGAATACCCAGGGATTCCGCTTTTTTTAGTTTCTCAGGGCCCGGCGAGGATCCGGCCAGCAGCCAGGATGTTTCCCGGGACAGTGACCCGGTTACCCTGCCGCCGTGGTGCTGGATCAGCCGTTTGATATCATCACGCGACCGGGTGCCGAACACGCCCGTTATCACAATGGTCTTTCCATGGAGGATCCGGCTGCCTGAAGTGACCTCTTCCGCCGCAAGTGAGAAGTGCACACCGGCATCGCGGAGACGGGAGATGATGTGCCGGTGGGATGGATCCCGGAAATAGGTGAGAATACTGTTCGCAATCTTATCTCCGATCTCGGGGACGTCCGTCAGGGAGGTATAATCCGCCATCATCAGGGCATCGATGGAGCGGAAATGCGACGCCAGTTTCTTCGCCACGGTTTCACCGACAAACCGGATTCCAAGGCCAAACAGAACACTGTCAAATTCAATACTTTTAGAACGTTCAATACCCTGCAGGATGTTTGAAACCGTTTTCTCCCGGAAGGTGACGGTCCTTACCTTCCCCGAAACGGGATCGGTATAGGATTTCGATAATCCGATAAGGTCCTCCTTTTTCAGGGAGTAGAGATCGGCGATAGTGTGCACCAGTCCCTGGTCGAATAAAAGCCCGATCTTTCCCTCGCCCAACGTATCTAAATTCATAGCCTTCCGGCTGATAAAGTGTTCCAGTCTTCCTTTGATCTGCGGTGGGCATTTCTCATTGTTGGAGCAATACCAGGCCGATTCTCCTTCCTTCCGGATCAGGGGAGTGCGGCATTCGGGGCAATGGCTTGTGAACCGGATAGGTGAAGCATCCGGTGGTCGCAGGTCCAGGTTCACTCCGGTGATCTTGGGAATGATCTCTCCTCCTTTTTCAACATACACCGTGTCACCGGTTCGTATATCCAGGGAGGCCATTATATCGGCGTTATGCAGCGAGGCCCTTTTCACCGTGGTTCCTGCCAGTTGCACCGGCTGAAGAATCGCCACAGGTGTTACAGCTCCGGTGCGCCCCACCTGGTAATCCACTGAGATCAGCCGGGTGGTCGCTTCATCGGCCCTGAACTTGAATGCAATGGCCCAGCGTGGCGATTTGGCAGTGGTTCCAAGTAACTCCTGCTGTCGGAAGGAATTGACCTTAATAACAATCCCGTCAATGTCGAAAGGTAACTGACTCCTGTTTTTTTCACAAAGGGTGATGAAATCCTGTATCTCGTTCAGCGAAGAGCATTTCGCCATGTACTCCGAGATATGGAATCCCCACTTTTTCGCTGCCTGAAGGCTCTCGTAATGTGTTTCATACCGGGCAGTTCCACCTGGGATATAATACAGGTAGCAATCCAGCCGGCGCCGGGCCACTTCCGTCGAATGTTGCATTTTGATACTGCCGGAGGCAGCATTCCGGGGATTGGCAAAAGGCTCTTCCCCTTCTTCCAGGCGCATGATGTTCAGCTTTCGGAAACTGGCGCGGGGCATGATGATCTCTCCCCTGATCTCAAACTCGTCAGGATAACCGCTCCCCGTCAGTTTCAACGGAACGCTGTATATCGTCCTGGCATTGGCGGTGACATCATCTCCCCGGGCCCCGTCGCCCCGGGTCACAGCCTGAATGAATTCCCCGTTTTTGTACGTGAGCCCGACGGCAACTCCGTCGAATTTCAGCTCACAAACGTATTCCAACGGCTCCCGGATGATCTTGTGTATCCGTTCCTCCCATTCAAGGATCTCTTCCTCCGAATAACTATTGCTCAATGAGAGCATGGGGTACCGGTGCGGAACCTGAAGGAATTCCCTGGTGATATCTCCCCCCACACGCCGGGTTGGTGAGTCGGGAGAAGCGAACTGTGGGAATCCGGCCTCCAGCGCTTCGAGCTCATGTATCAGCTGATCGAAAGCCTGGTCGCTGATCGCGGGCTTCGAGAGGGCATAGTAGGCATGATTATGCCGGCGAATCTCTTCGCGCAAAGCAGCAATCCGTTCGTATGCATGATCAGCATCCATACCACTTAGTCTCGGCGAACCGGGAAAAGATCAGTGTTCCGGTAAATGATAATCACGTTGTTCTGGTTGATCGGATTAAGCCGGTGAAGTACCTGATCGATCAATCCCGGTTCGATAGTCGTTTCATAGACAATGCCAGGGAAACTTTCGCGGATCTTTGCCACACGTTCCGGCAGCCGTTCATTCCCCGGAAACAGGATAAAGCCGGGCCGGTCATTTTCCGGAGCCTGCCTGGCTCTCGAAATGGCACCCTCCAGACTGTCACGCCCCGAAAATGTATCAAACATAACCGGCCACTGACCAAGGTAAAACCTTGGGAAAAGCTCCGGTGCATCATCCTCATCAGCAACCAGAATTCCGCCGATCCCGGCATACTTTGCAAGGTAACACATGGTTTCCGCACGGGATCTTTTGGAATAGTTGACAGTCGCCACCGCAAGCAGCAGGAGATTGATCATCCAGAAAAAGATCCAGCAGCCTTGTAACACTTTCCTTTGAATAGTCCGGAGCCGCAGTTGCCTGATAAACCGGTTCCATCCGATGACACCGAGGAGTATCACAAACGGGATAACCGGCAGGATGAACCGTTCCTGCCTGTTGACAAATATCATATGGAAGACCAGAAATAAAAGCGCCGGGATGGAGATCAGAGGATACCTGGCACCGGACTTAACTGCCCCGAACAGGAAAAAAAGAGAAACCGGAGGGATCAGGATTCCGGCCAACAGTGCCAGGTAATTATACCAGGGGAAGGTTGTAAAACACTCTTTGTCAGCAATGTTCAGGGATATGTATTCAAACAACTCGGCAAACGGAGTCCCCCATAACGCAAGATCTATGATCCCCAGCACAAGGAAAATGCCGGCAACGGTTCCTGTCGCAAGTCCAAGGAGCGGAACCCATCGGCGACTTAAAAGCAGCACAACACCCGCACCCACCGGGAACAGGATTGACTGCAACCGGATATCTGCAGCCAGCCCGAACAGGAGACCGGAGAAAAGAAATGCCTGGAACTCATACCTGTGCTCTTCTTTTCGTACCATTATCCAGAATCCGGCCATCAAACAAGGGACACAGACCGCTTCAACCAGGTTCCTGACACTAAGCCATGGCATGAACCACAGGATAGCCAACAGCAGAGCACACAGGCGTGCCGATGATCTTCCGTCCAGTTTTTCCGCGATACGGTATCCCAGAATGATGGTCAGCAGGGAGTATGCTCCATGCAGCAATCTGACAACGATCATTTTCCCCTGGGGATCGGTAAGTCCAAGCAGTTTCAGAAAAGAGAAAAGCAGGTAATGTAATCCCGGGTATAGCAGCAAATGGCCTGTTGGTCCGTGGTTTGCCAGGCCGGACGGCAGCCACTGATTGGCCTGGGCGTGGTCAACCCAGGATTGTGCTGACTCAATGACCAAAAAATGATCATCAAACATCCCCCATCCCCGGGCAAATATTGCGGCAACCAGCCGGCATACCGCAGCCATTACCAGAATCAGCGGAAGCGGGTGGTTATCCCAGGTTTGGCGGATCCGGGAGATCATGTGAAACAGATAAACTCTAGAACTGAACGACCCAATCCCAGTAATAGGAAGATATTTCTACGGGGTTTATGCACATGACCGGAACCTGGGCTTCATTGAACATCAACCGTTCATCCCAGCCGGATAAGCTGAATCCCGGAATATCTATGTTCGGACGGGTCATGATCATAATAAGGTCGGCATTGTTTACCGCTGCATAGCTTATCACCTGATCTGCAAAATTTCCGGGTTTGTCGGCGACTTTAACAAGGTATTTCACTTTTTCCCCGCTGAAAACTCCGGTTAGCTGCCGGGTGATGATCTCCAACCGGTCATTCATCACAGGATCCTTTTCCCGGCTTCGGAAAATGTGCAGCTTTGCCTGGAAAAGCTTCGCGATCAGTCTTGCCCACTGGACCTCCTGGCGGGATTCCACATCATTGCTGACCGGGAATACAATGTTCTTATATCCCTTGCCGAACGATTTCTTTTGCACAACGATTACCGGGACGGGAGATTCCAGTACCACTTTCAAAGCATAGCTTCCGAACAGATGCTGCAATCCTTTTTTCCCATGAGTGCCCAGGATCATCAGGTTGACCTTGAGGTCCTCCGCAACTTTCTTGATCCTTGAGAACAGATTTCCTTTCACCCATTTCGTTTCGATTTCGACCCCGAACTTTTTCTCAAACTTCTTTTTGTATGCAAGCAGCTTCATTTCGATGGAGGAGATATCCTCATCCTCTTTCCGGAGTTTCGACCGGGTTTCACGGTTTACAACATGCAGGATACATACCTTGTATTTCAGGGAACTGGCCAGTTCAATCCCATGTTGGACGGCATTGTCGCACACTTCGGAAAAATCGGTAGGGATCAGTACGGTGTTGTTGAATTTTTTATCGCTTTTCGTCTTCATTTGAGTATAGTTTTGATTTTACTGGAGATGATGTAAAAGTTCAGTGATCTCGGTAAGATGACGTTTTTTTCCTTGTTCACGCTCCGACCGGGCTGTGGCTGTGAAATATCTGTGGGAAGAAAGAAATTTCTGCTGTAGCTCAAGCCATTCGCGGAGTGTGTAATCCCGGACCCCGAAGAGTTTCCACTCCAGTTTCAGTTTGAAGGAATTGACAAAAAATTCATCCTGCCCGAGATAATAGAGGTCGGCGTCACAAAGGATCTGATCCAGCCGGGATTCAGCTTCCTGGGGAAGCCGGGTGCACCGGATCAGCTTCCTGATCTTTCGGATCTCTTCTTCCGGGAAACCGAATCGCGGCAGGTGTTCCGCGGCATATTCTGCCGATTTTTCCTCATGATCGGCATATCCGTCGAGTAGCCCCGTGTCATGGAATAATGCAGCGGTTTCAAGAGTTTCCATCTCACCCGGTGATACTGATTCACGCACTCCGAGCTCCCGAGCCGTATGGCAAACATCCAGAGTGTGCTGGTAGCTATGGTAAATCATTCTGGGATCGAGCCCGGTGAGCAAACGCTGAAGGATAAACTCTCTGGCAGCAGGCAGATTCATCCCCGGAAATTTTAGTAAAAGTACGAAAAAAGGAAGAGTTCGAAATCCACGCAGGAAAAGTGATTATTCAGGCGTGTTTCAGCAGGTGGATCATTTGAAGTGGATCACTGGCGGAAAAGACCGTATTTCCTGCCACCAGAACATCCACACCGGCATTCAACAGTTCGCGGGCGTTCTCGAGGGTAACTCCCCCGTCGACTTCAATCAATGCCCGGGACTCCTGATCCAGAATCATATCTTTCAGTTCGCGGGCTTTTCGATATGTTTGCCCGATGAAACGCTGGCCGCCAAATCCCGGATTTACCGACATCAGCAATACAAGGTCAAGGTCTTTTAAAATGTCCTTAAGCAAGCCGGCGGGTGTATGGGGATTAAGGGATACACCTGCCATAGCTCCGGTCTGCCGGATAGCCTGAACCGTCCGGTGCAGATGCTGACAAGCTTCGTAATGCACAGTGATCACGTGAGCTCCGGCTTCGCGGAAACGGTCGATATACCGGTCGGGATCCACGATCATGAGATGCACATCCATCGGCTTTTCCGAGCAACGCTTTACATGATCCAGCACCGGGAAGCCGAAGGAAATATTCGGGACGAACAGGCCATCCATGATATCGAGATGCAGCCAGTCGGCTTCACTCCTGTTCACCATCGTTATGGCTTCATCAAGGTGAAGGAAGTCGGCGGAAAGTAGGGATGGCGCTACGAGGCAGTTTCCCATTTGCTACCCAAGATACGTTTTCAGAATCTTACTCCGGGAGGTGTGCTTGAGCCGGCGGATGGCTTTCTCCTTGATCTGCCGGACACGTTCACGGGTAAGATCAAATTTCTCACCGATCTCTTCCAGGGTCATGGGATGACTGCCGTTCAGGCCGAAATACAGGCGGATAACATCGGCTTCCCGCTGGGTGAGTGTGGAAACAGCCCGTTCGATCTCCCGGCGGAGGGATTCATACAGGAGCCCGTTCTCGGGTGTAGTGGCCTCTTCCCCCTTCAGCACATCGTACATGGTGTTGTCTTCATCCTGTACAAGAGGGGCATCCATGGATACATGCCGGCCGGCATTCTTCATGGATTCCTTCACCTCGTTTTCCGAGATCTCCAGCAGTTTAGCGATCTCCTCCACGTTGGGCTCCCGCTCGTATTTTTGCTCAAGTTGCGCGTAAGCCTTGTTAATTTTATTGATAGAACCAATCTTGTTCAACGGAAGCCTGACGATCCGGGATTGCTCCGCGAGCGCCTGAAGGATGGACTGGCGGATCCACCAAACAGCGTAGGAGATGAATTTGAATCCTCGGGTTTCATCGAAGCGCTGGGCGGCTTTGATCAGTCCCAGATTCCCTTCGTTAATCAGATCAGGAAGGCTCAGACCCTGGTTTTGGTATTGTTTTGACACGGAAACCACGAAGCGGAGGTTTGCTTTGGTAAGCTTCTCCAAGGCAGTCTGATCTCCCTGCTTGATCCGTTGTGCCAGAGCCACCTCTTCATCTGCAGTTATCAATTCAACCTTGCCGATCTCCTGAAGATACTTGTCCAGGGAAGCGGTTTCACGGTTAGTGACCTGCTTGATGATCTTGAGTTGTCTCATCCGGTGTATGTTGATGGTTGATCCTCGCCCCGAGGAATAATGTGTTTGTTCTTATACGTTGTAACCTGGCAAGGGGTTTCACGAATTTTCGTGGAACTTCTTCGGCCGGGATTCATGAGGATGGGCTGGTTTTTCCAGCAATACCTTCCGGGAAAGTTTCAGCTTTCCGGTCTTGGCATCGACATCGATCAATTTAACCTCCACCTCATCTCCAACCTTCAGGGCATCCTCTACCTTGTTCAGTCTTTTCCAATCGATCTCCGAAATGTGCAGCAGACCGTCCTGGCCAGGAAGAATCTCGATAAAAGCGCCGAACGTCGTAATATTTTTAACTTTTCCCTTATAGATTTCACCTACCTCGGGTACGGCGCAGATTCTCCGGATCTTTTCCACCACCGCATCTTTCGATGCTACATTGTTTGCCACGATATCCACCACTCCATATTCGCCGATCTCTTCGATCACAATGGTAGTGTCGGTTTCACGTTGCATTTCCTGGATCACTTTTCCTCCGGGGCCGATGATAGCTCCGATGAATTCTTTAGGTACCTTCATCTGGAATATCCTTGGGACAAACGGCTTATAGTCTGCCCTGGGCGTGGAGATGGTTTTCATCATTTCCTGGAGTATGAATAACCGTCCTTTTTTTGCCTGTTCCAGTGCCTGGGCAAGAATCTCGTAGGGAAGCCCGTCCACTTTGATATCCATCTGGCACGCAGTGATCCCATCGAGTGTACCGCAGACCTTGAAATCCATGTCTCCCAGATGGTCTTCATCACCCAGGATATCCGAAAGCACTGCGAACCGGCTATTGGCATTATCGGAGATCAGCCCCATGGCAATGCCGGATACGGGTTTTTTGACCTTCACTCCGGCGTCCATTAGTGCAAGGGTGCCTGCGCAAACGGTAGCCATGGAGGATGAGCCGTTGGACTCAAGGATGTCGGAAACCACCCGGATCGTGTACAGGTTGTCTTCAGCGATGGGAAGCACGAATTTCAGTGCGCGCAGGGCCAGGTTTCCGTGACCGATCTCACGCCTGCTGGTGCCCCGGATGGGCTTTACCTCACCGGTGGAATATGGTGGAAAATTGTAATGCAGCATGAAACTGGATTTCTCTTCAATGACCGCACCGTCGATGATCTGTTCGTCCAGCTTGGTGCCCAGGGTTACCGTCGTGAGGGATTGTGTTTCCCCGCGGGTGAAGATCGCTGATCCGTGAGCGGCAGGGAGATAATCCACTTCCGACCAGATCGGACGGATCTCATCAAGTTTCCTGCCGTCGAGACGGATGCCGGTATCCAGAGTGGCATTACGGATCGCATCACGCTCCACTTCATGATAATACCTTGAGATCATCATCTTCTTTTCTTCCTTCATTTCATCGGATAGGGTGGAGATGAATTCCTCCAGGATGGCCTCCAGGATTCTCTTTCGCTCCTTTTTGTTTGCAATGCCTGTGGTCGCCATCTTGTATATCTTGTCGTAAGTGGCTTCCCTGAGAGTTTCCCTGAATGCCGGATCCTGGGTTTCATGACAGTAATCCCGCTTCAACCCGCCGTTTTTTACCACCGCCGCCAGCTCGATCTGGGCCTGACATTGCAGCCTGATAGCTTCATGGGCAAATTTCAGTGCAGCAATCAGATCAGATTCACCGATCTCTTTCATCTCCCCTTCAACCATCATGATGTTATCCATGGAGGCACCAACCATGATGTCCATATCCGAATCGGGCAACGCAGAGTACCCCGGATTCAGCACGAATTCGCCACCGATCCGGCCAACTTTCACTTCCGAGATCGGACCCTGGAACGGGATATCGCTTATAGTAAGGGCTGCAGAAGCAGCTAAACAGGCCAGGGCGTCGGGCAGAACATTTTTATCCGCTGAGATGAGGGTTATGATGACCTGCACCTCGGCGTGGTAATCACTGGGAAACAGCGGACGCAACGCGCGATCCACTAACCGGGCGATCAGCACTTCATAATCCGACGGTCGTGCTTCACGTTTGAAAAAGCCTCCGGGAAACCTTCCTGCGGCTGCATATTTTTCACGGTATTCCACACTCAGTGGCATGAAATCCACTTCTTCGTCCGCCTCCTGACGGGCAACCACTGTTGCCAGCAGCATTGTTCCGCCCATTTTTACCACGACGGCTCCATCGGCCTGGCGGGCCAGCCTTCCGGTCTCGATCGAGATCTCCCGGCCGTCGCTTAACTGGAATTTCTTCACAATTGCATTCATTTTTTCCAATGTTCGGGCAGATGTGAAAAGAGGCAATCCGGAAATTGCCTCTTTCAGTCACGCCCATAGTATTTCTATTATTTCCTGATTTTGAGTTTCTTGATGATCGTACGGTACCGTTCAATGTCTTTTCTTTTCAGAAAGTCCAGTAACCGTCTGCGTTTCCCTACCAGCCGTACGAGCGACCGTTCGGTCACGAGGTCTTTCTTATTGACCTTCAGGTGTTCGGTCAGGTGGTGGATCTTCATGGTAAACAAAGCGATCTGTCCTTCGGTAGATCCGGAGTCGAACTCTGACTTGCCATACTCTTTAAATGCTTGCTTCTTAACTTCCGGAGTAAAATTCATGACTTTTATAAATTAATTTCTGATTGATGCCTGGATATCGTTCATACGGGGGTGCAAAGTTAACTTTTTTCCTGGAACATGCAAAGGAAATTTGAACTTCCTGTATATTTAGCCCTTCTTAGAAATCACGGATCATGAATCCAGTCTTACAGACAAGTGAAAGCCAGCGAACCTTTTTCAGGTCTCAACAGACCATTGACGTGCAATTCCGCCTCCGCCAGCTGAAGCAGTTGCGCAGGGCTGTCCTGGCTTATGAGGAACGGCTCTATGATGCCTTGTGGAAGGATCTCCGGAAGTCGCGGTTCGAGGCCTATACCTCGGAGATCGGGCAGGTACTTTCAGAGATATCGTATCACCTGAAAAAGCTTCGTGGATGGTCAAGACCGATCCGGGTTCGCACGAACCAATTGATCCATTTGTGGTCGCAGTCCCTGATACAGCCGGAACCATACGGAACCGTCCTGATAATGGCTCCCTGGAATTACCCCTTTCAGTTGCTCATCCTTCCGCTGATCGGTGCCATCTCGGCAGGTAACTGCGCCACCCTGAAAGCATCGGAATATGCTCCCGAAACCAGCCGGGTGACCGGTGAAATGCTGCAGGAATATTTCCCGGCCGGATATATCAAACTGATACAGGGCGGGATTGCTGAAGCACAAGCGCTCCTGGAACAATCCTGGGATTTTATTTTTTTTACTGGAAGCCAGCAGGTCGGGCAGCTGGTGATGACCGCTGCGGCGAAAACCCTTACGCCTGTGCTGCTGGAACTTGGCGGGAAAAGCCCGTGCATCGTCGACGCGGATGCCAACCTCAGGCTCGCTGCCGCCCGCATCGCATGGGGAAAGTACCTTAATGCCGGTCAAACCTGCATTGCCCCCGATTATCTTCTGGTGCACCGGACCGTAAAAGAAGAGCTGGTATCCCTGCTGATCAGATCGATCCGCAAATACTTCGGGGAGGATCCGGCCGGCAGCCCTGATTTCGGCCGGATCGTTACAGGTCCTAAAACCGAACGGCTTGCCCGGTTATTCAACGGTGCAACCATCCTCCACGGAGGATATGTCGATGTGCCCGGCCGGTATATATCCCCGACGCTTCTGGAATGTGCTTCAGGTAAGGATGCCATCATGCAGGAGGAGATCTTCGGCCCGGTTTTACCGGTGATTTCGTTTGACGGGATGGAACAGGTCTACTCCTCTCTTGCCGGCCAGCCGAAGCCTCTGGCCTTATATTATTTCTCGGAAAGCCGTTCAAAACAACGTGAAGTACTGCGGAAGACAACCTCCGGCGGAGTTTGCATCAATGATGTGATGATGCAGTTCGTCAGTAAACACCTCCCGTTCGGAGGGGTTAATACCAGCGGAATGGGTTGCTATCATGGCAGATTCAGCTTCGATGCCTTCTCGCATCACCGGGCAGTCCTTAAAAAAACCACCCTGTTTGATATCCCGGTCAGATATCCTCCCTACCATAACCGGTGGAAGTTCATGAGAACCCTGATTCACTGAAGCGGGGAGCCCGTAAACAACCGGAATGCGAGCTCCGCCTGAATTTGCAGCATCGCAAAGCCCGATTGGATCCTGGCACCTTTGGCAGCTCCTTTCTTCAGGAATACTGTTTCATCGGGATTGTACACCAGGTCATACAGGAAATGACCGGGAGTGATCCATTGATATGGAATTGGCGGGACGGAACCGATTTCAGGATACATTCCGCAGGGCGTGCAGTTAATGATCAGGCGGGATTCACCGAATAAAGCCGGCTCCAATTCAGCGTAACTCAGGATGCCCGGCTGCACCGGATGCCGTGATACCAGGATTGGGGTGATCCCAAGCGATTTCAGTGCATGGCAGATGGCCCTGGCAGATCCCCCTGTGCCCAGCACCAGTGCCTGGGTATACCCGGAGAAGTCGGCCGACTGACGGAACCCCCCGGCATCGGTGTTGTGACCGTGCAGCAAAACACCGTCCTCATTCCGTCGGATGAGGACAGTGTTCACGGCGCCGATTTCTTCCGCTTCGCAGTCCAGGCTATCCAGGAACGGGAGAATGCGCTCCTTGTGCGGGATGGTGACATTAAAACCGGCCAGCCGGGGATGTTCCCGGATAAATCCCGGAAATTGTTTCAGATCGGGGAGTGGAAACAAATGATATGTATAATCGTCCAATCCTGCTTTCCGGAATCGCGCGGAAAAGAACCTGCCTGACCAGGAATGGGAGAGAGGAAACCCGATCAGTCCGAATTCTTTCATAACCGGCAGGGCATCGGTTCAGCCTTTCCGGCAGGAGGCGATCATGTCTACCACTGCAGGATGTTTTCCGGCTTCAGGGAAAGTGGAAAACAGGCGTTTATAGCCTTCCGCGTCCATGCTCATCGCACGGGAAAGCCATGATTGTGCCTGTTTGTTTTTCCCTTTCAGGATAAGCATGTAGGCCATGCTGTAATACAGATCCGGCTGGTTGCCGTGATGTTTTAATCCCTCCTCCAGGGTTTGAAGAGCCTCGTCGTACTCCTGCAGGTTGGCATAGACAATGGAGAGATCCATCCATATATCAGGATCAGCCGGGTCGAGCTCGATCACTTTCCGGTATGAATCGATGCCTTCGGTGTAGCGGTTCAGCTTGATCTGGATATCCCCCAGGATGAACCAATATTCGGGAAGGGTAGGGGATAGAGCTACGGCTTTCTTCAGGTACGGATAGGCTACTGCAGGCTTATTCATTTCGTCGAAACAAATGCCGATCCCTACCCAGGCATCCGCAAACTCGGGATCCATATGAACCGCCTTCTTATAGTGGTCAATCGCGAATTCGAATTGCCGCTGCTTCTCATAACATTCGGCAATGTAATAATATGTAAGCGGTTCAGGATCCTCATACCTGAAAGTTTCCAAGTATGTTTCGATCGCATTGCCGAACTGGTTCAGGTTTGCATAGCAGTTGGCCTTATTGAAATACGCCGAGGCATAGGTTTCATCGATCGCGATTGTAAAATCGTACGCCTCGATGGCTCTTTCGTACAGTTCCTGGTTACTGTAAGCGATGCCCAGGTTGAACCATGCCGATTTGTTGTATGGATGAAGATCCAGGAAGGCCACCAGGTAGTTGATTATTTTATCGGTCTGCTGGTTGATCTCGCAGCAGAAGGAGAGTTCAAAAAGGGCTGCCTCATTCTCAGGATTCAGATTCAGGGCCATAATCAGGTATTCCATGGCCTTATCGAACTTGCCCAGGTTTTCGTACTCAAACGCAATGTTTGTATAGATCTCATCCTGGTCAGCCGATTCGTGATTCCCTTTTTTATATTCACTAATTGCCTTTTCGTGTTTATTCAACTGGCTGTAAAGGGATCCACGGAGGAGGTGAACCTCACGATCGGTGGAAATGTGCCCCTCCGTGTCGGCCAGCAGTTTAAGCGCCGATTCCTCCCGGTTTATGTTTATGAAGTACTGGACCTGCTTCAGTAACAGAGAAAGGGTCCCGGGGTGCTGCTTTAATCCGGCGTCCAGCGCTTGATTGAAAAGATCCGGATGATGATGGAAAAGGGCATATTCCAGAATGTCCTCAAACTCATCCAGATCGAAAAACTGAGCCCGGTTGGTGCTCAGCGTTTCCTGGAACCGGTGTACCAGTTCCTGCAATTCCGGATCGGCAAACGATTCAAACGGATCTTCCATGACGCGCAATCACTGCAAAAGTACAAAAAATCAAAGTTTCAATAGTTATTAACAGCCGCGGAATACACGACGGTTCTTCCCTTACATTTGCCTCGCTTACAACTGTTATGACACTGCTACGGTCAGTTTCCGGCATCCGGGGAACCATCGGAGGGGACCCGGGAAATAACCTGACACCCCCTGATGTGATCCGGTTTACATCGGCGTATGCACTGCTATTATCCGGCAGGTTTCCCGGAAAAAAACTTAAAGTAGTGGTTGGCAGGGATGCCCGGCCATCGGGATTAATGGTCAGCAATCTGGTGACCGCCACCCTGATCGGGCGGGGAATCGATGTGATCGACGTCGGACTTACCACGACACCTACGGTGGAAATAGCTGTGACCGAAACCAGGTCCGACGGAGGGATCATCATTACCGCCAGCCACAATCCCCGTCAATGGAATGCCCTGAAAATGCTGTCGGAAACCGGGGAATTCCTGTCCCCCGGCGACAGCGAGGCACTGTTTCGCCTGGCTGGGGAGGAACAACAGGCATTTGCCGAGGTGCACCAGTTAGGTACCTATTCATCCGGAGATTCTTTTATCCTGCAGCACCTGGACAAGATACTCGGCCTCCCCCTGGTGGATCCGGAAGCCATCAGGAAGGCCAACTTCAGCGTGGTGGTCGATGCGGTGAATTCCACGGGAGGTATTGCGGTTCCGCTGTTGCTTGATCGTCTGGGAGTGAATTCCGTTCACCGGTTATACTGCAATCCGACCGGGGACTTCCCGCACAATCCTGAGCCCTTACCCGAACATCTGTCCGACCTGTGCAGCGAAGTCAGGAAATGCAATGCAGATGTGGGATTTGCGGTGGACCCGGATGTCGACCGCCTGGCCATTGTCGACCAGATGGGGGAACCGCTTGGAGAAGAATATACGCTGGTTGCGGTTGCCGATTATGTGTTGCAGCACAGGAAGGGAAACACGGTTTCGAACCTTTCCTCTTCCCAGGCGCTCCGGGATGTGACCCTGCGGATGGGAGGGAAATATTTCGCCTCAGCAGTGGGAGAGGCGCATGTGGTAGAAATGATGAAAGCCAAAAAAGCGGTGATCGGCGGTGAAGGCAACGGTGGGGTGATCTATCCCGATCTGCATTACGGCCGTGACGCCCTGGTAGGCATCGCCCTGTTCCTGTCGCATCTGGCCCGCTCGGGAAAGCGCTGTTCTGAACTCCGTGCCGGATACCCCGGTTATTTCATTTCCAAGAACAAGATTGAATTCTCCCCGGAGGTGCAGGTCGACCATATCCTCCGGGAGATTGTGAAGAGATACAAAGGACACCGGATCATCCGGACCGATGGGGTTAAAATCCACTTTGATAAGGAATGGGTGCATCTCCGGAAATCAAATACCGAACCGATCATCCGGATCTATGCTGAAAGTGATATGATGGAAAAGGCCGACCACCTGGCGGGAAAAATACTCAGGGATATCAAAGAAATCATCAACGGGTAAACCGGATGCCAGCACTTAAGGGGAAAAAGAAGCGCAAACCCGTCCGGTACAGGACTGTCACCCTGAAACTATCCGCAAGGCAGAAACGCTCCCTCGACCGGTTTGCCAGATCCCGGCGCACAACACCAAATAAGCTCATCAAAAAAGCTATCCGCCCTCTTCTGGAGAATTATGCCGATCTGGAAGTGCGCATCACTTCCCAGAAAGTAAACCAGCTTCAGTTGTTCGGTGAGTAGATCCAGTGTTCCGCGCCTGCCGGGCACTGATTCCAGGGATCATTTCATACCTTCATAGAGCGTCCTGTGCAGGATCGACCGGCCCAAAGTCACTTCATCGGTGTGTTCCAGCTCATCCCCGACGGAAACTCCCCTTGCGATCCGGGTTACTTTCACGTTCAACGGTTGGATCTTGCGGAAAAGGTAAAAATTAGTGGTATCCCCTTCGATAGTGGTTGGCAGGGCCAGAATTATCTCCCTGACTTCTGTAGTCGCGATCCGGGTGAGCAGTGAAGGAATATTCAGGTCCTGGGGCCCGATCCCTTCTATGGGTGAAATGATCCCCCCGAGCACATGGTAATCGCCCGAATACTGTCCGGTGTTCTCAATGGCCATGACATCACGGATGTCTTCCACAACGCAGACCACCGAATGATCCCTGCGCGGACTTGCACAGATCGGGCAGAAGTCGCTGTCGGAAATGTTCCCGCACTGCCTGCAGTATACCACTTCCCTTCTCATGCTGATGACTGCTGAACCGAAGGCATCCACTTCTTCGGGAGTGAGCTTGAGAAAATACAATGCCATCCGCAGAGCAGTTTTCCTGCCAATCCCCGGCAGCCGGGCAAGCTCGTTCACGGCATTCTCAAGGAGTTTTGAAGGGAGAGTGTACACCGATTGAACCGAATGTTGTTATTTTGCAAAGATATAGAAACCGGGAGATGCTGCGACTTACCCTATTCTTCAGTATCCTTGCTTCCTCTGTCCTTTGTTTCGCACAGGATACGGTCAACCAAACGGATCCCCGGGGGAGGAAACAGGGTTTCTGGACACGGTCCGGCAAAGAAGGGAACCGTATATATGATGGATGGTTCCTTGATGATATTCCTGTCGGTAAGTTCACTTATTATTATCCCAACGGAATGATCCGGACCGTATCATGGATGTCGGACGGAGGAACGGTTGCCCGTACCACCTCCTGGTTCCCGAACGGAAAACTGATGGCCCGTGGTAATTACCTTCATGAGAAACGGGACAGCATTTGGCAATTCTTCAGCGAACTGGACGGTAGCCTGGTTTCGGAAGAAAATTACTGCAACGGAGTGAAGAATGGTGCGGAGAAATTATACTAT
>Ga0233425_10003780_pt1 | contig 26701 bp, 21 predicted proteins | sample Watercolumn_Towu_2_FD_181712 | JGI IMG/M metagenome (GOLD analysis project Ga0233425, IMG submission 181712) | Freshwater microbial communities from Lake Towuti, South Sulawesi, Indonesia - Watercolumn_Towuti2014_140_MG | ecosystem: Environmental > Aquatic > Freshwater > Lake | place...
CCGACTACCGGATGTACTTGTTCCTGAATGCGTACGCCCTCGACGCCGAGACGCGGGCCGCCATCCGGCAGCGAACGGCGCGGCCCGGCGTGTCCTCTCTCTGGCACTGGGCCCCCGGCTACTGCTTTCCGGAGGAGCGGAGTCTCGCAGCGTTGAGCGAGATGGGCGAGTTGCTGGGCCTGCAACTGCGGCGCGTGGACGAGGTCCTGACCCCGGGCTTCTCCCCCGACGGCGCCGCGCCGCGCTACGCCGAGCGGATCGCGACGCCCGACGCGGCCGCCAAGCCTCCTCGACCGCTCGGGCCGCTGTTCATCCCCGAGAACGGTGAGGTGCTGGCCTACCTTGAGCCCGGCGGACACGCGGGCCTCGTGCGCGGCAAGGTGGGGGAGGGGACGACATACCTCTCGGTGCTGCCGGACCCGGCGCCGACGATCATCCGACAGATCTACCTCGACGCCGGCGTCACGCTGCACGCCGACACCGACGACTGCGTCTACGGCGACGGCCGCTGGCGCGCCGTTCACTCGCAGTCCACCGGCGTCACGACGCTCTCCGACGGCGCGCGGCAGGTCCGGTAGGAGCCGTCGCCGGCCACTGACCGACCATAGCCGGGGAATCACACCATGCTTCGAGATCTGGACGGGATCGTGTCGCCCTGGGCGGCCGCGTCGCCCTTCGGGCTCAGTGCTCCCGACCCCCCTGGCCCGAACGAGACGGAGCCGCTCGCCGAGACCGGCGCGAAGTGGCTGCGCCTCGCGTGTACCCCGGAGGGCGACCGCGTGGCGCTGATCGAGGCCTGCCACGAGGCCGACGTGCAGGTGCTGGGCGTCCTGACCTACGTTGCGCCGGCCCGTCCGGCGCCGACCGCCGAGGAGTGCGCGGCCTTCGGGGAGTTCGTGCGAGCGACCGTCACGCGCTATCGGACGTGGACCCGGCACTGGGAGATCGCGGCCGGCCTTGCCGAGCCGGGCACGCGTCGGGCGAACACGCTCCCCGACGCCCATCTCGAGTGGCTGCGGGCTGGGTACGCGGCGGCCAAGGGCGCCGACCCGGGTTGCACCGTCGTCGGCGGGTCCATCCCCGGCGAGGGCCTGCCGTACCTGGAGCGCTTCCTGACCCTCGGCGGCGCGCGCTGCCTCGATGCCCTCGCCTTGCACCTGCCTCCCGCGCGCCTGGAGTCGCCGTCTGAGGCCGCTCGCTACGCGACGGGTCTTGAGCAGACGCGCGCGCTGGCCCAGCTTCATCGCCGGGGTCTGCCTCTCTGGGTCACTGAGGCCGGCCGACCGGTCTCCTCCTGGCCGGGTCGCCCCGCCGCCGCCGCTGAGGCGCAGGCCGAGCACCTCGTGCGGCAGCATGTCCTCACCCTCGCGGCGGGCGTTGAACGCATCTTCTGGCACTGCTTCCGCGACGACGGTCGGTGCGGGCTTGTCCAGGAGGACCTCACACCGCGCCCGACGCACGCCGCCTATCGCACGATGACTCGCCTGCTGGAAGGAACCGAGTGCGGCGGCCCGGTCAGCGCGCCCCCCGGCGTCTGGGCTGCGTCGTTCACCCGGCGCCGGCAGGACACCCTCGTCTGCTGGGCGCTCGGGGGTCCGGTCGAGGTCGAGCTGCTCGGCAGCGGGATCTCGCGCTGGACCCACACCGGACAGACCGCCCGCCCGGCCGACGGCCCTCTCCGTACTGTCCTCGGCTCCGCGCCGCTCTACGTCGTCGGACACAACCTTGCTCTGGCCTCCCGCTGAGCCCATCGAAACCCCACAGCGCCCGCGGCTGTATGCCCGTGCAGACGTGCCCGACCCGCGACCACGGGAGGACTCGACGATGTGCCCCTTCGCAGCAACCCTTGCCCTGCTCGCCGTCGGGGTCCATGCCCAGGCCCCACTGGCGGAGTGGTCCTTCGATGCGGGGCTCGGCGACTGGACGTCCCTCGATCCGCGGGGCAGCCTCTCCACGACGACCGACGCGAACGTCGTGGGGGAGCCGGGCGGCGCGTGCCTGGAGTACTCGTACACCCCCTCCGCGGGCACGGTCGCCGGAGCGCTGGTCCCGGTTACTCAGCCGCTGACGGGCGCGCAGGGCCTTCGATTCCACATCAAGACGAGCGAGTACGCTTGGGCCGCGGCGGCACTGGCGGAGGCCGATGGGAGCGCGTACCTGACCACGTTCTCCTCCCTGCCGGGCGCCTGGCAGGAGGTGGCGCTGGGGCTAGGCGAGTTCCGCCTGATGGGCGACACCCAAGATGAGAACGGCCGGCTAGACCCCGGACAAGTGAGTGCAGTGGTGTTCGGGGACGCGATCTACCTTCTGGACGCCATCGCCCAGCAGCTGCCCTTCATTCAGCCACCGGAGCTGGGACCGCGGATGCTGTGGCTGGACGAGGTGCGCATCGAGACCGAACCGGTGCCGCCGCGCTGGACCGAGGCGCAGGTCGCCGGCGTGCGGGCGGTGCGCCTGGAGTCCTTCGAGAGCGCGCCGTTGCAGTGGCTCACCCTGACGGGCTCGGGCCTCGACATCTCCTACGACGAGGAGCGCAAGGTTGATGGGGAACTCAGCCTGCGCCTCGCCTACGACGTGCCGAGCGACAAGGTCTTCGGCGTGCTGACCGATCTGGGGGACGCGCCGCTGGCGGGCCTGAACCGGCTGCGGCTGTCGCTGCAGACCGAGGTCCCGGTCACGCTGCTGCTGGAGCTGAAGGAGCTGGACGAGTCGAAGTACCAGGCCCGCGTTGACATCGCGGCAACGGGGCAGTTCGAGGAGCTGACCAAGCCGCTGTCCGAGTTCGCGCTGGCCGGGGACTCCACCGATGAGAACGGCCGCCTCGACGTGGGGCAGCTCAAGGAGTTCCTCCTCGCCGACCTGGGCGCGGCGCTGGGTACGCCGACGGGCGCGAACACGCTGTGGCTTGACAATCTGCTGTTCACCGAGTAGGAGGTCTGGCATGAGGACGCTCGCTGTGACACTGGTTCTTGGCCTGAGCCTGGCTGTTGCCGTGGCGCAACCGCCCGGGCCCGGCCTGAGCATGGTCGCCCCGTGGACCTTCGAGGAGGGCCCCGGCCCGTTCGGCTCGGCCGACCCCGCGGCCGCGATGACCACCACCGTCGACGCGAACATCGTGCGGGGCGCAGAAGCCGGCGCCGCGCTGGAGTACGCCTTCACGGCGGCCGCGGGGCAGTTGGCGGGGATCTTCGGGCCGACGGAGGGCGACCTGACCCTGCTGAAGACGGTGCGGTTCTACCTGCGCTCCAGTGAGACCGGGATCATGCTGGTCGCGCTCAACGAGGCCGACGGCTCGAACTACCACGCCGCCTTCATGAGCCTCCCCGACCGCTGGCAGGAGATCGCGCTGGACCTGAGCGAGTTCACCCTCGGTGACGACTCGACTGACGAGAATGGCCGCCTCGATCCCGGCCAGATCGTGGGCTTGGGCATCGTCGATGCTACGGGCTTCATCGCGGCGATGGCGCAGCAGATGCCGATGCTGGTCCCGCCGGAGTTGGGCCGGCGGGTGTTCTGGCTGGATGACGTCTCGCTGGAGGCCGACGGCATCCCGCCGCGGTGGTCGGAGACACAGATCGACGGCAGGCGCGCCGTGCGGCTCGACTCCTTCGAGGTCAGCCCGCTTCAGTGGCTGGCGCTCGCGGGGCAGGGCCTGACCATCGACTATGACGACGAGCAGAAGGCCGAGGGCGATCTCAGCCTCCGCCTGCAGTACGATCTCCCGCCCGGGAAGATCCTCGGGATCCTAACGGCGCCCACGGGCCCGGACCTGACCGGCTTGACGTGCCTGCGCGTGTGGTTGATGAGCGAGGTCGAGGCGACCGTCATCATCAGCATGAAGGAGCGGGACGGCTCGGAGTACACCCAGTTCATCGAGCTGACCGCCGGGGACGAACTCCAGCCCTATGAGTTCGACCTCGCGAGCTTCACGCTGAGTGATGACTCTCAGGACGAGAACGGGCAACTCGACCTGACCCAGGTCAAGGAGCTCTCCATCGCCGACGTGTCCGTTCTCTCAGGCAAGACGGTGCCCACCAACACCCTTTGGCTCGACGACCTCACCTTCATCGAGTGACGGCGATCTCCGTCGCCGCAACCACGCCGCAACGGGAGCCCGGTAGGTGGCACGCGTCCATCCGACAGGGGCGAGCGCGGACATGCTGGGGCGCCGATGCCTGCCCATGTGCCTCGCCCTGCTCGCCCTGGGTGCTGCAACCGTGAAAGCGGAGACTGGACTTAGCGACAAGACGCTCGTAGCGTGGGTGCGGCTGGCGAACACCGACCAACAGGGAGGCAGCGCGCTGACGCTGCTGGATGAGGCGGAGCGCTTCGACGCGATCGTCTTCGGGGAAATCGAGCGCGGCCGGTGGATGGCGGGGAGCGACTTCTTCCGCCGGACACCCCCCGAGCAGCGGTCATATCCCATCGAGACCGCCACATCGGGCGAGCTGATCCGGATCGCGGTTGCCTACCTGGGTAGGTCCGTTACCATCTGTCGGAACGACGCCGAGTACGCGTCCTACCGGATCGAGGCGCCCCAAGCATTCAGCCTCGACGCCACCGTGCTCATCGGGCTCCGCTATCTTGGCGCCATGGGGGCGATCGGGCCGCTGGCCGGCGAGATCGAGGAAGTCCGGATCTACGGTGTTGCACTGAGCCGGGAGCAGATCGCCGGGCTCCGCCTTGGCGTCGCGTCCGATCCTGCGCCGGTCGGTTGGTGGACGTTCGAGGATGGCTCGACCACCGACCTCGCCGGCAACTTCCCCGATGGCCGACTGCACGGCGAGGCCGCCGTCGTCAACGGCGCGCTCCGACTCAACGGTCGCGATGCCTACATGGTGTGCGCCACCAGACCCCCCGAGAATCAGCTCATGTTCTACAAAGCCCTGCACCCGGACACGGGGAATATGTGGGATACGTGGCTCTACCTGCACGAGGGCACGTACCACCTCTACTACCTGGCCAACCGCGGACCGTCGTGGGACAACATCTCCGCCGCCCGCTCGCCCGACGGCGTCCACTGGGAGGAGCTGGGCCCGGTGCTGCGCAAGCGCGAGGGGGTCGAGTGGATGGGCACCGGATCTACGTGGGCCGTGCCCTCACCCACGAAGGGCGGGAGGTTCGTCATGAACTTCTCGGAGTGGCGGGGCCCGCGACAGACCATCTACTTCGCGGAGTCCTCCGACCTGACCCGTTGGCGCCGGCTGCCCGACGACTGTGAGTTCGTGCAGGATGCGCGCTGGTACAAGGAGGACGGCCGCTGGGACTGCATCTACACCATCCCCCGCGCCGAGGGTGGACTGCACGGGTTCTGGACGGCTGACCCTCTGCACGGCCACGGCGTTGGCTTCGGGTGGAGCCCGGACGGAGTGACCTGGGAGGCGTTGGAGCCGCCCCCGTTCGCGGCGGGCTCGCCCCACGGCGAGGCGGGCGCCGTCGAGCGGATCGGTGAGCGGTACTACCTCCTGCTCGGCGCCAACGGCGGGATGCGGACGCTGGTCGCGGACGCGCCACAGGGCCCGTTCGCGCCGGCCCGGAGGAACTTCGACCTCCTCGCGGGTCAGAGCGCGATGCACACCTACTTCGCCCGGTTCTTCCGCACCCCGGGCGAGGTGCTCGTGAACCACCATTCACGGATGCGGGACGGCCAGGTCTACTTCGCCCCGCTGAAGCGGGCGGTCGTCGACGAACAGGGCACGCTGCGGCTCGGGTGGTGGGAGGGCAACAACAAGCTCAAGCGCGACGCGGTACTCATCGACGCTCCCTCGGCGGAGCCGCTCGACGCCGCTGCGGGGTTCATCGTCGAGGGGAGGCTTGCCTGGCCGACCACCGGGACGCCAACCGGCCTGTCACTTGGCATGAGAAGCGGGGCTTGCGTGCAGATACTCGTCGATTCGGAGGGAATCACCCGCATCGGCCCGTCGGACGCCGCCGCCGGCGCGATGACGGTGGAGGAGGTCATCGACCGGGAGATTGACTTCCCCGCACAGTGCCCCTTCCGCCTGTTGGTGAAGCACGCGCTGGTGGAGTTCTACCTCGACGATGTGCTGATTCAGTGCTACAGCATGCCGGCTCGGTGCGATGGGCGCCTTGCGGTGGTGGGGGCAGTCGACCGCCTCAGGGCGTGGCAGCTCCCTCGGGCAACCAGTACCAGTTGATAGTACCTGGTTAGTCGTGACCGGTGTGGTCGCGGAATCCAGGGACAGGCTTCTAGGGAAATCGGTACCGGTTACTCAGTTCCCGCCGACGTCTGGCGGAAGCTGGTAACCGGTACTGATCTCCCAGCCCAGTCCCCGGGGAAGCCGCGCCTGTCCGCGCCCCCGTTGACGCCTGCCAACTCCCTGGCAGCTCAAGTAAGTGACTCGCGCAATGAAGACGGTCTTCTCTGACATTGACAAGGTGCTGATGTTCGATCTTCACGTCGCGTCCGCTACGCTCGACCTGATCGAGCGAGTCCGGCGTGTCGCGCCCTTCACCCTCGTAACCGCTCGTTCCTACAATAGCGTCTCCCAGATACCCGCCATTCCGCACGACCACCTGATCGTCGAGAACGGTTGCGTGGTCTACGACGGAGAGGCCATCGATGAGGCATGGGCGGCCCGCATCCGCCCCTACCTGCCCATCGTCGAGGCGTACAAGCGCACCCTCGGGCTGGTCTTCCGGCCCAAGACCTCGATGATCTCCGTCGGGGTGACCGACAACGGCCTCACGGGGGCCGACATCGAGCGGATCACGCGGGAGCTGCCGGAGGAACTCGTCCTGCGGACCAGCTCGAACGAGCGTGGGACCTTCCTGGAGATGTACCCGACGATCGCGGGCAAGGCCGCCGCCCTGCGGTACCTCGCGGAGAAGCTCGGTTCTTCCGTCGAGGGGACCTGTGCGTTGGGGGATGACCTGGTGGACATCGAGATGCTGGAGGCATGCGGCCACCCGATCACCCACGAGGAGGCGCGGGAGCCTGTCGTCGCTCTCGTGCGCGATCGCGGTGGCTATGTTGCCCCCGGCGGCGGCCACGCTGCGAGTGCCGACATGCTCTCCGAGGTGCTGAGGTGGGCCTCTACTTCCAGGTAACCGCTCCTGCGTGCCGCGAGACCACGATGATGTGGTAGGGCGCGGTCGCCTTCTCGTCATCCGGCCCGCGGCCGACGCGCGCATGGAGCCCGTCGTCTTCGGCCCAGACGTCCTCGATGTGCACCGTCCGCCCGCGCCAGCCCTCGCCGCCGAAGGCCGCCAGCACCATGTCGCGGGCGAAGTCGATCTTCGGCGCCTCGGCGCCGCCTTCTGCCTCGCCGACGAGCTCCCAGATCGCCTTCCACTCCGCCTCACTCCGCGCCACCAGCGCCCGTCGCGTCCCTTCCGCGCAGGAGGCGCCGCGCCATTCCCGCGTCGGCAGGTAAGGCTGGTCCGCGTACCGCACCCCCTGCCGTGAGAGCTGCAGCTGCACCTGCCGGGCCAGCAGGCTATCGAGGTTGTTCTCCGTCCCCCCGGCCCATCCCGCGCCGGGATCCGCGCTCGGCCCGCCGAAGGCCATGCCCCTGGCGCCGGCTGGCCCCGCCGGGCCGGCCGGCCCGGCGTCCAGCTTCGCCACCATACCGCGCCCGGCCAGCCGGTCCGCCCCCTCGCGCCAGTCCCCCGGCTTCAGGGCCGCGTCCAGCGCGTAGGACTCCGTGCCCGCGGTGACGACGACCTCCTTCGCGCCGCCGGCCGTCACGTACTCGCGCATGTACGTCAGCTGCTCGAAGGTGCCGAGGGTCTGTTGCGCGACGGCCTCGAAGATGCCCAGGCCCTCGTCGTTGAGGCCGCTGCAGCCGATCACATCGATGACGATGCCGCGCTCGAAGGCCGCTTGACTCTCCTTGCGGTAGTCGAAGTCACCCTCATAGTCCATGTGCGGCGGAGCGTCGCCGACGAGGAAGATCAGCCGCCCCACGCCCGCTGTCATGTCCCAGTCGGTGTCCTGCACCGCGGCGTGCAGCGCCTCGTTCACGCTTTCCGGCTCATCGCCTCCGGCCGCGGCCTGGATGCCGTCGATCCACTTCACCACCTCGTCAATGTCGCGCGTCAGCGCCCAGCGCTTGGTCACGTACTCGTCGCCCCGGTCGCGGTAGATCACCAGCCCGAAGCGCACGTCGGGCGGGGGATCGCCGGCGGCGACCTTGGCGACCATGTCCCGCAGCTTCGCCTTCACCACGTCGATCTCGTCGCCCATGCTGCCGGTGGTGTCCACGCAGAACACGACATCCAGCCGGGGCGCCCCGGTGCCCTCCAGGGTCGCAGAAGCCTGCGGAACCGCGCCGGAACCGGCGGCAAACGCCCCCACTGCCCCCCCAATAAGCACCGATAGAGACCACATGAGACGTTGCATGGCCGAACCCTCGCTCACGGACCCCCGTTTGCGTGCTACCGAAAGGTGGAGACGCCCCGCCCCGGCCGAAGGTTGACTGCGGGAGGAGCCGCGCGGTCGTCAACGAACTCCGTAGCCCGATACGCTCCCTGTGCGGAGGTCGCCGCCTTGCCCCCGAGCCCCGAGTCCGCTCCAGTCTCCGCCGCCGCGAACCCTGTGGGGGGTGTGACGCGGCGGGCGATTCTGGTTGGCCTCCTGCTCATCCCGCTGAATGCGTACTGGATGATGGTCGCCGAGCTGCGATGGTATCAGGTGCTGAGCCTGAACCCGCTGTTCGTGACGCCTGTCTTCTTCCTGCTGGTCGGCCTGGGTGTGAACGCCGGGCTGCGGCGCGTCGCCCCGCGGCACGCCTTCACGCCGGTCGAGCTGGCCACGGTGTACATCATGGTCGCGGTCTCGTGCACCTTCGCGACCCATGACTACATCATCAACCTGATGAGCACGATTGGCTGGCCTGCGTGGTTCGCGACGCCGGAGAACAAGTGGGAAGCCACGATGTGGCCGCACCTCCCGAAGCCGCTCCTGGTCTGGGATGAGGGCGCGCTGAAGGGCTACTACGAGGGCGGCAGCACGCTCTACCGGTGGTCGAACCTGCAGCCGTGGCTGACGCCGCTGGCGATCTGGGTGCCCATCATCTTCGTGATGGTGTGGATCATGCTGTGCCTGAACGTGTTGGTGCGGCGGGCCTGGATCGAGGAGACGAAGCTGTCGTTCCCGGCGGTGCGGCTACCATTGGCGATGCTGGGGGCGGATGTGCCGCGCTTCTTCAGCAACCGCGTCATGTGGATCGGCCTGGCCGTGCCGATCGTCCTGGGCACCCTCAGCGGTCTGCATCAGCTCTACCCCTCGGTGCCGTACTTCAATACGCGCTCCACGCTGCTGCCGCGGCTCAATCCGCCCTGGCATCGGCTCTACGGGACGTACATCTCCTACTATCCGTTCCAGGTGGGCCTCGCGTACTTCGTGCCGGTGGATGTGTCGTTCTCGTGCTGGTTCTTCTACCTGTTCACGCGCTTCCAGAACGTGTTCGGCGAGTACTGGGGCCTCGGGAAGCTCCCGGGCTTTCCCTACCTCAACGAGCAGTGCATCGGAGCGTGGACGACGTACGCGATCCTGCTGCTCTACCTGACCCGCAACCACTGGAAGCGGCTGCTGGTGGGGATCGTGCGGGGCGAGGCCTTCGACGACCGGGAAGAGGTGATTCCCTACCGCTGGGCGCTCGGGGGCGGGATCGCGGGGCTGCTGGTGCTGGTGTGGTTCTGGCGTTCGGTGGGGATGTCGCTCCTGCCGATCATCGTCACCCTGGCGGCGTACTACCTCCTGGCCCTCGCCATCACGCGCATCCGCGCCGAGGCGGCCAGCCAGCACACGGTGTGGGACCTGGAGCCGCGCTACTCGTTCGCGCTGGTGGATTCGCGGATGTTGGGGCCGGGAGACTTCGTCGGCGGCTCGCTGATGCACTGGTACTGGCGGCTGAACCGCAGCCACCAGATGCCGAACCAGCTCGAGTCCCTCAAGATCATGGACGTCCTCGGCCTGAAGCCTCGCAGCCTGAGGGGGACGCTGCTCATCGCGACGGCGGCCTCGGCGGTCGCCGCGATCTGGGCCTACCTGCACCTCATCTACCGGGAGGGGGCGACCGCGAAGTGCGTCGGGTTCGCCTCGTGGACGGGATGGGAGGCCTTCAGCTGGCTCCAGCAGATGCTGACGGTGGGACAGGGCTTCGACTGGCGGCGGTCGGCGGCGGTGCTCGTCGCCAGCGGGCTGACGCTGGGGCTCTGGGGCCTGCAGGTACGGTCGAGCTGGCTGATGCTACACCCTCTGGGCTACTGCGCGGGGCCGTGGCTGGTGTGGTCGTGGTTCCCCTTCTGCCTGGCCTGGGCGCTCAAGACCGTCATCCTCCGGTACGGGGGCCAGCCGGCCTACCGCCGCCTGACGCCGTTCTTTCTGGGGCTCGTGCTGGGCGACTACGCAACCGGGGCCGCCTGGGCCATCATCGGCCCGCTGCTCAAGGTCCAGGGGTACCAGCTGTTCCACTGAGGTTCCCGGCGCGGAAGGCCTGCGAGTTGGGGGGGACCACCTCACTGGTAGTGGTCTCACCGACCTACCGCGGGTTGTGGCGCAGGAGGGTGAGGGTCCGCGCGCGGACGCCGGTGGGGGAGGCGGCGTGGATGGTCACGAGGTACGCCCCCGCGGGAGCGGGGAGGCCGGAATCGGCGCGGCCGTCCCACAGGAGCGCATGCGTCCCGGCCAGGCATTCGCGATCGCGAGCAAGGCTGCGGATCGGCCGCCCGGCCAGGTTCCTCAGGTCGGCGGAGACGGAGGCGGCGCCGGAGAGGGTGAAGACGATCTCCGCGCGGCCGTGGGAGAGCGGGAGGGCGGCCGCCGAAGCCAGGAGGGAGGCTGCGGCGTCGAGGGTCGGGCCTGCGTGCCACCGCGTCGGCGCGCCAGTGGCCCGGCCGTGCACGTCCGCGAAGTCGAAGCGGTACTCATACGTTCCCGGGTCGGTGAGGCGGGTGGCGGTTGAGAAGAGCTTCCCCGTGCGCAACTTCCCGGCGCCGGAGGCCAGCGGCACGGTTCGGTAGTCCTCCCCGTTCCGGCGGAGACGCAGGTTGCGCGTGGTTGGCCCGTTGCCGCGGCTGTCGAGGTACCGCACGCGGAAGGTGAAGCTCGTTCCGGCGGCGCCCGTGTCCGGCTGTACCCCATCGGCCTCAAAGCCCGTCGTTCCCGCCCAGCACAGCCACGGGGGGCCCTGGATCATCGGGCCCGGCGTCCAGGCGCTCGGGGCGCCACCCACCGGGCCGTCGACGGTGCGGAGGTCGAACCGGTACCGGTACGCTTCGTTCGGCAGCTTGGTGGAGGCGAAGTAGACGGCGCCCGTCTCGGGCCGGCCGTACCGTCGCTCGAGCGGCTTGGTGCGGATCGTCTCCCAGACCCCGTCACAGTTCAGGCTCTGGACGCGCAGGTTGGCCTGGCGGGGACTGCGTCCGGCCGGATCGGTGTACCTCACCCGGAACTGGAAGACCGAGTCCGGATGACCCTGGTCGGGGGTGACGCCGTCGTCGGCGAACTCCGGCGAGCCGACCCACTCCAGGTAGGGGGCGTCCAGGCTCGCGAGGGCGAGGTCGGCGCGGACGAGGCCGTGGCCGAACTCGTCATCGCGACCGGCGGGACCGAGGTCTTGCGCGGTCTGCTCCAGGATCGTGCGCACGCCGTCGGGGGTCGGGCTCTGCCCGCGCCGGAGCAGCTCCGCGCAGACCAGCGCGGCGACCCCTGTGACGTGGGGCGTCGCCATCGAGGTGCCCATCCAGTACTGGTAGCCGAAGCCACCGGCCGGGAGGCCCGCCGCGAAGGTGTTCTGCAGCACGCCGTCCGGGAAGCCGTTGTCGTCGAGGTCGGCGGAGGTGTCGCCCCCGGGGCCGGTCAGATCGACATCGCTCCCGTAGTTGGAGTAGTAGGCGCGCTGATCCGCGACGGTGGAGGCCGCCACGCCGATCACCTCGGGGTAGCGGGCCGGGTAGGCCGACGACGAGTCCAATGCGCCGTCGTTCCCCATCGCGGCGCAGATCAGGACCCCGTGGCTGTAGGCGTAGCCCACTCCCTCGCGCTTCGTCTCGCTGTCGGAGCCGCCGGCGCTGTAGTTCAGGACGCGGGCGCCGTTGTCGGCCGCGTAGTGGCAGGCCTCGGCGAATTGGGCATGGAGCCCGCCCCCGCTGCCCAGGGTGCGCACGGGCATGATGCTGCTCCCCGGAGCGACGCCCGCCACGCCGAGCGCGTTGTTCGTGGCCTGCGCGATCGTGCCGCAGACGTGCGTCCCGTGGCCCTCGTCGTCCACCGGAAGCGTATCGCCGTCGACGGCGTCCCAGGGCGCGACGAACCTCACGCCCGCGAGATCTGGGGCCTGCGGATGGTCGGGGGCGTCGGTAAAGGCCACGCCGGTGTCCAGGATCGCGACGATCACACCGGTGGACCCGAGAGTCGTATCCCATGCAGTCGGGCAGCCGACCTTGCGGAGGTGCCACTGCTGCTCGAAGAGCGGGTCGTTGGGGACGAAGGTCGGGTAGTCGAGGTAACTCGGCTCGGCGTAGAGCACGTCGGCGCGCTGCCGGTAGAGCACGAGGGCCTGCGCGAGGGTCAGGCCCCGGGGCACGCTCACGACCCGCAAGCCGGGCACGTGGCGCGCGGCGTACACGACCTCGCTGCCCAGGGCCGCCACAACGGCGGCCGCGCGTTCGCGGCTGACGGTTGCGCCGAACCGGACGGTGAGTTCGCCGGGACGGTACAGCGGCCGGGCCGGGCCTTGCGACCACGGCCGCAGCAGCGGCAGGGCCGAGGTGGGGGAGGGCCGGACCGTTCCCGAAGTGAGCAAGAGGGCCATCGCGAACGCACCGACGAGAGAGAGACGATGTGGTTGTCTCGGCATCGCAATGAGCAGCCTTCAGCGAAGCGCGATCTTCACGAACTCGCTCGGACGGTTGCGGAGGTCGTCGAGGGCGGACTGGAAGTCGGCGAGCGGCCGGATGTCGGTGAGCAGCCGCCCAGGGTCCAGGGCACCCTCCGCCAGGAGCGCCACGACCTGCTGCACCGTGTTCCGGTGCAGTCGCGAACCGATCACCTCCAGCTCCTTCCGCACGAACATCGCCCCCGGCAGCGCCACGTCCTCCCGGCACAGCCCGAGGATCACCACGCGCCCCGCCGGGGCCGCCATCTCGGCGGCCGAGCGGATCGTCGCGGGCGAGCCGACCGCCTCGAAGACCACCGGCGCTCCCTCGCCCCCGGTCCAGGCGCTCACCGCCTCGACCGGATCACCGCCTGAGGCGTCGATCACGCGCTCGGCGCCCATCTCGGTCGCGAGAGCCAGGCGCGCCGGCTCGAGGTCGATGAGGGCGCAGCGGGCGCCGCGACTCCGCGCGATCAGCAGCAGCGACAGGCCGATCGCTCCGGCGCCGATGATGGCCACGCAGTCGCCCGCCGCGGGCTCGCCCCGATCGAGGGCGTGAAGCGCGATGGAGAGGGGCTCGGCGAGCACCGCGGTCTCGTCGGGCACATGGTCCGGCACGGGATGGAGGCGCTCGGTCGGGGCCACGAACGCCTCGGCGAGGGTGCCCGGGGCGTGGACCCCGATGACCCGGATGCTCACACAGCAGTTGTACCGCCCCAGTCGGCAGGGCCGACACATGCCGCAGTTGATGGTGGGATCGAGCACGACGCGTTGGCCCGGGGAGAGGCCCCGGCCCTCGCCGCCGGAGACAACCTCGCCGACGACCTCGTGGCCGGGGATCTGCGGGTACACGAAGAAGGGCTGCGAGCCGACGTAGGCGTGCATGTCGCTGCCGCAGAGGCCGGTGAGCCGCGTACGGACGAGAACCTCCCCCTCGCCGGGGACGGGATCGGGAACCTCCGCCGGCCGGGCGGCGTATGCCTCATCGAACACAATCGCCCTCATGTTCGGCCTGTTCGCGGGAACCGGCCCACCGGCCTCCACCGGGGCGGCAGGAACTCGACCGCGCCCCGCGAACGTAGCAGCATCCGCAGCCCACACCGCAGCCTGAGCCGAAGCCATGAACCGCGCAGCGCCCTCTCGTCGCAGCCTCGACAGCCTCTGGCCCGCCGTGCTGTTCCTGGGGGCCCTCGCCACCCTCGGCTGGGCGGGCGTCGGCAACCGCTACGGTCGGCATTGGCACCGGTGGCTCTTCCGGCAGCGCCCGGCGGGGATCATCATCCACCATACGGCGTCGGACGGCCGGCGCAACGGGAAGCTCCTCGACGCGGCGATGGTGGACGCCGATCACGCGGGTAAGGGCTGGGGCGTGGAGTACCAGGGGCGGACCTACCACATCGCCTACCACTACCTCGTGCGGGCGGACGGCGTCGTGGAGGCGGGGCGGCCCGAGGGCGCGCCGGGGGCGCACACCCGGGGGCACAACGACTACCTGGGAATCTGCCTCGTCGGGAACTTCAGCAGCACCTACAACGCCGATGGCCGCATGAAACCGGACCATCCGACCCCGGCGCAGATGGAGCACCTCACGGCGCTGGTCCGGGAGCTCATGCGCAAGTACGACTTCACGGTGGAGGACATCCACCGGCACCGGGACTTCGGGCAGACGTCCTGCCCCGGCGACCGTTTCCCCTTCCGGCGGTTCATCGAGGACCTGGGCGAGCCGGCGCCGGCGGGCTCCTGACCCGAGGCGGTTGCTTCCGTCGCAACGCCGGGCGTATAATGCCGTGGGCGGCCGAACCCGCCTCGCTAACTACCGGCTGGGAACCCGCGCCCCATGCGTCAGACTGTAGAACGCCCCGCCTCTCTCGTCGGATCGGCCCTGCTGACCGGTGAGGACGTGCAGGTGACGCTGCTGCCGGCGGACGCCGACACCGGCATCGTCTTCCGGCACGCGCGGACGGGAGTCGAGCTTCCCGCGACTCTGGACACCGTCACCGATGTACCGCAATGCACCTCCCTCGCCGCCGGAGGCGCCCGAATCGACTTCGCCGAGCACCTCATGGCGGCGCTGTCCGCGAACGGGATCACCGACGCCCTGGTGGAGGTGGACGGGAGCGAGATTCCCCTCCTCGACGGCAGCGCGACACCGTACCAGCGGCTCCTGGAGCAGGCCGGCCTGGCTCCGCTGACGGGCGGGGTCGAGCCGATCGCGCTCACCGAGCCGATCACGGTCGCCTCAGGCGGGAAGGTGATCGCCGCGCTGCCGGGAAAACCCGAGTTCTGGTACGTGCTGGACCACCCGCACCCGCTGATCGGGCGGCAGACCGCGTGCTTCCGGCCGGGCGCCGACGACTTCGCGGGCGGCGTGGCTCCGGCGCGCACGTTCACCACCGAGGAGGAGGCCCGGGCGCTCATCGCGGCCCGCGGCCTGTCCGGCGCAGACGAGACGATGGCGATCGTCGCGTACGCCGACCGCCTCTCGGCGCCGGAGCCGTTCCCGGACTCGTTCGCGATGCACAAGATCATCGACCTGCTGGGCGACCTGTACCTGCTGGGCCGCCCGATACACGCCACGGTCGTGGCGTTCCGCACCGGACACATGGAGAACCGGGCCCTGGCTCGGCTCGTCAGGCGGACCACAGACCTCTGACCACAGACCACCAACCACGGACCCGAGACCACCCGCCGGGAGGGCGTTCCATGCAATACCGCGAGTTCGGCAGCACGGGCGTGAAGGTGAGCGCCCTGGGTTGGGGCTTGATGCGACTGCCGCAGGACGATGAGGAGGCGGTGCGGGTCATCCGTCACGGGATCGACCTGGGGATCAACTACCTGGACACCGCGCCCGGCTACAACGACGGCTGGAGCGAGCGGATGCTTGGGCAGGCGATCAAAGGGTATGACCGGGCGAAGCTCTACGTCTCGACGAAGAACCCCCTGTACTGCAACACGGGAAAGGGCTGGCGGGAGCGGCTGGAGGCCAGCCTGGAGCGGATGGACTGCGGGTATGTAGACTTCTACCAGGTGGGGCACGGGTTGAGCTGGCAGGCCTGGGAGGAGAACTACAGCCAACCCGGCGCCGGGCTGGATGAGACGAAGCGGGCCATCGAGGAGGGGCTGGTGCGCTACCCGTGCCTCTCGTGCCACGACAGCCCGGACAACATGATCAAGCTGCTGGATACGGGCTTCTTCAAGGGCATGACGCTGCAGTATAACCTGCTGGACCGGAACAACGAACGGGTCATCGACTTCGCTCGCGAGCACCAGCTCGGGATCGTGGTCATGGGCCCGGTAGCCGGCGGGCGGCTGGGGATGGCCTCGGAGCAGATCAGCGGGATGATTGGCGGCGGCGCGAGCACGCCCGAGACGGCCATGCGCTTCGTCCTGGCGAACCCCGGGGTCAGCACCGCAATCTCCGGAATGAACACCATCGAGATGGTCGAGGAGAACGTGGCGGCGGCGAGTCGTGAGGAGGCGCTCTCCGAGGCCGAGAAGCAGGCCATCGCGGCGTCCCTGGAGGAGAACAAGAAGCTCGCGGAGCTGTACTGCACGGGCTGCAACTACTGCATGCCGTGCCCGAACAACGTCGGCATCCCGGAGAACTTCCGGCTGATGAACCTGCACAAGGTGTGGGGGCTGACCGACCTGGCCCGGCGCGGTTACCGGCATCTGGGCCCGGAGCATCGGGAGAAGTGGCTGCCTGCGACCGAGTGTGTGGAATGCGGCGAGTGCGAGCCGAAGTGCCCGCAGAACATCCCGATCATCGCGCAGCTCAAGGAGACCGCCGCCGCGCTGGGAGGCGAGTAGGCCCGTGGCCACGCTGCCGACCATCGACCTCGCGGGCATCCGGGTCTCGCGGCTGATCGTGGGCGGGAACCCGTTCAGCGGAGGCTCGCACCAGACCGCGGAGCTGTCCCGTGAGATGCGGGACTACTACACCGTCGCGCGGATCAAGGCGACGCTGAGGGAGTGCGAGGCCGAGGGCATCGACACGTTCCTGGGCCGCGCGGACAACCACATTCAGCGGATGTTGGTGGAGTGCTGGGCCGAGGGGGCGACGTTGCAGTGGATCGCCCAGACGTGCCCCGAGCGCGCGTCGGCGTGCGACAACCTCCGGCAGGCGGCCTCGACCGGCGCACGGATCGCGTACCTGCACGGCGGCCACGCCGACCGGCTGGTCGAGGCGGGGGACCTCGACCTGATTCGTGAAGTGCTGGAGGTAGGCCGCGACCTCGGCCTCATCATGGGCGTCGCGGGCCACGCGCCGGCGACCCATGAGGTGATCGCCGAGCAGGAGCTGGGCGCGCAGTTCCACTGCTGCAGCTTCTACCACCTCGGGGGAGACCGGGGCGAGACCTACTTGCCCGAGGACCGCGACCGGATGCTGGAGACGGTGCAAGGGCTGAGAACGCCGGTGATCGGCTACAAGATCATGGCCGCCGGGCGCAACGACCCCGAGGAGGCGTTCGCCTACGCCTTCAGCCGGCTGCGGCCGACGGACGCGGTCTGCGTGGGCGTCTTCCCCAAGCACCGACCGCACGAGATTCGCCAGAACGCCGAGTTGACACGCCGCCACACGGAGGTTTGACCGTGGAAGATCTGACCCAGTATGCCGTGGACGTCGCCCGGGAGGCGGGCGCCGACTACGCCGACGCGCGCTACGTGCGGACCCGCGAGGAACGCACCGCTACCCGCAACGGGAAGGTAGAGACCCTCGCCTCGACCGAGAGCCGCGGCATCGGCGTGCGGGTCCTGGCGGACGGTGCGTGGGGCTTCGCGGCGGGCTCAGACCTCTCCCGCGAGGCCGTCGCCGAGGTCGCGCGCCTCGCGGTGCGGATCGGGAGGGCCTCGGCCCGCACGAAGAAGGAGAGCGTGCAGCTCGCCGACTGCGACCCGGTGGTCGACTCGGTCGTCCTCCCGGTGAAGCGGGACCCGTTCGAGGTGCCGCTGGAGGAGCGAATCTCGCTGCTGCTGGACTGCGACCGGATCATGGTGCAGACGTCAAACCCGGCGGTACGCGAGGGGCACCTGCGCTTCGTGCGGGAGGAGCAGCACTTCGCCTCCTCGGAGGGGGCCTCGATCTACCAGGAGTTCACCGAGACCGGCGTCGGCGTCGAGTGCACCGCGGTGGGCGAAGGGGAGACGCAGACGCGCTCATACCCCTCCAGCCACGGCGGCCAGATGATGACGCGCGGTTGGGAGGTCGTGGAGGAGCTGGACCTGCCCGCCCACGCGGAGGAGGTCGCCCGCGAGGCCGCGGGCCTGCTGCAGGCGCCGCACTGCCCCTCCGGCGAGGCGGACCTCATCATCGACGGCGGGCAGCTCGCGCTACAGCTCCACGAATCCTGCGGCCACCCGATCGAGCTCGATCGCGTTCTGGGCATGGAGGCCTCCTACGCAGGGACCAGCTTCCTCACGCCCGAGAAGCTCAACAGCGGTTTCCGCTACGGCTCCGAGCAGGTGAACATCACCGCCGACGCGACCCTCGAGGGGGGCCTGGGCTCCTTCGCCTACGACGACGAGGGCGTCCCCGCGCAGCGCACGGACATCGTGAGGGACGGCATCTTCTGTGGCTATCTGACCTCCCGCGAGACCGCCGGCGAGGTCGGTGAGGCCCGCAGCAACGGCACGATGCGCGCGGATGGCTGGGGCGCCATCCCACTGATCCGCATGACGAACATCAACCTCGAGCCCGGCTCGTGGACCCTCGATGAGATGATCGAGGACCTCGGCGAGGGCTACCTGCTGCGGCACAACTCCAGCTGGAGCATCGACGACAAGCGCCTGAACTTCCAGTTCGGCGCCGAGATCGCCTACCGCATCGAGGGCGGCGCCGTCTCCGGCATCGTCCGTAACCCGACCTACACCGGCATCACGCCGCAGTTCTGGGGCGCGTGCGATGCCGTGGCGGATCGCGAGCACTGGGTCATCTGGGGCGTGCCCAACTGCGGGAAGGGCGAGCCGGGGCAGTCGGCCCACGTCGGGCATGGGGTCTCGGCGGCGCGCTTCCGCGGGGTGCGGGTCGGCGTGATGGAAGGCGGCGAGGCCGAGTAAGCGGTCGGGCACAGCCCACGGAGGAGCAGGCACATGATCACCGAAGCCCAACTGATCGAGATTGGGAAGCAGGCGGTTGCGCTGTCGTCGGCGGAGCAGACGGAGGCCATTCTGACCGGCGGCGCGAGCAACCTGACCCGGTACGCGAACAACACCATCCACCAGAACGTGAGCCAGGCCGATGTGGACCTGCGCGTGCGCGCGGCCTTCGGGAAGCGTGTGGGCGTCGCGGTCACCAACGATCTCTCGGAGGCCGGCGTCCGGCGCTGCGTCGCCAGCGCGGCCGAGATCGCGCGCCACCAGGAGGAGAACGAGGACTTCCTGGGCCTGGCCGAACCGGCGGCGTATGAGCCTGTCCCGGCCGAGTGCGGGCACACGGGCGCCTGCTCGCCGGAGGAGCGGGCTGAAGCCGTCGCGCGGATTCTCGCGATCGCCGAGGGCAACGGGCTGGTGGCATCGGGGGCCTTCGCCACATCGCCCCATGTTCTGGCGGTGGTAAACTCGCGGGGCGTCGCGGCGAGCCAGGCATACGCCGCGGCCGACCTGAATGTCACCATGTCCGGGCCGACGTCCACGGGACGCGCAGCGTGGACGGCGATGGATGTGGCGGAGGTCGACGCCGCGGCGGCGGGCGAACGCGCGGCGCGCAAGGCGCTCCAATCGGCCGACCCGGTCACCGTCGAGCCGGGGGACTACACCGTCGTCCTGGAGGAAGATGCGGTCGGCGACCTGGTCGGCTTCCTGGGCTACATGGGCTTCGGCGGGAAGGCCTTCAACGAGGGCCGGAGCTGCCTCAGCGGCAAGCTCGGCGAGCGCGTCTGCGGCGAGAACATCACCATCTACGACGACGGGCTCGACCCGCGCTTCATGCCGCTGCCTTTCGACTTCGAGGGTGTGCCGCGCCGGAAGGTGATGCTCATCGAGGGCGGGATCGCCCGGGGGGTCGTCCACGACCGCACGACCGCCGCGCAAGCCGGCGTCGAGCCGACAGGTCACGCGACGCCGCCGCCGGGGGCCTGGGGCCCGTACCCCATGCACCTCAAGCTCGTGCCGGGCGACTCAACGGTCGAGGAGATGGTCGCCTCCACCGAGCGCGGCCTGCTCGTGACCCGCTTCCACTACACCAACATCGTCCACCCGCTGCGCACCGAGCTGACCGGCATGACGCGGGACGGGACGTTCCTGATCGAGAACGGGAAGCTCACCCGCGGCGTTAAGAACCTGCGCTTCACCCAGAGCGTCCTCGGCGCGCTCAGCAATGTGGAGATGATCGGGAAGACGCCCTGCATCGCGGACGGGTGCCTCGTCCCGGCGCTGAAGGTGAAGTCGTTCCACTTCTCCGGGGCGACGGAGTTCTGAGGGGGCGGAGGGGGGCCGATGAACGACGACCTGATCCAGGACATTGTTCGGCGCTTCCTCTCGGTCTCGAACCCGCAACGGATCATTGTCTTCGGTTCGCGGGCGCGGGGCGACGCTCGGCCGGACTCCGACGTGGACGTGATGGTGGTGGAGGAGGGGCCCTTTGGCCCCCCCGGTTCGGACCACAGCCGGCTGGCCGAATGGAAGCGGCTGTACCACTCCCTATGGGGATGCGGCGCCGCCGTGGACCTCGTGCTGTACACGGCGGAGGAGGTCGAGGGCTGGCAGGGCGTGGCGAACCACCTGATCCACCAGGCGCTGCGCGAGGGGAGGGTGGTCCATGGTCGGGCCTGATCATGCTCGCGAGTTGCTGGATCTGGCTGACGAGGACCTGCGGGCGATGCGCGGTATGATCGATCCGGCCGTCTTCGCCGACCGGGTGTTCTGCCTCCTTGCCCAGCAGGCGACCGAGAAAGCCCTGAAGGCGTGGCTGACCCTCCGGGGCCTCGCCTACCCGTTCGTGCACGACCTGCTGCGCCTCATGGGCTTGCTTGCCGAGGTCGGGGATGACGTGACCGCCTATCAGGGTCTGGCGTGGCTCACGCTCTACGCGGGCGGCTTCCGCTACCAGCGTGTGCCCGCGGACATGGTTCAGGAGTGCAGTCGCGGCGAGCTCATCGCGGACGTCGAGAGGCTCCTGGCCCACGTCCGCCGCCTGCTCGAGGCGGTGGGATAGCCGCTCTCAGTTCCCCACTCCCACGGTCCCTTCCGCCTCCGCCATTTCGATGATGGGGAGGACGGCAGCGGACTCCTCCCCCAGACCGAGGCGGAGGACGCTGGGCGAAGCGGCGCGGTAGCGGAGACGCGCGCGGATCGTCAGCGGGCCAACGGCCTCGGCCGGGACGGGCACCCGGTAGGTCTCGGTCACCGAGCCCTTCGGCGGGATGCGGTGATCGGACACAATCGACTCGGCCAGCCAGAACTTCGGCGTCACGTTCCCTGCAGCATCCGCGACCTGGACCTGGTACTTCACGGCGCCGGGGATGATCTCCCCGACCTCGTCGAGGGCCCCGCTGGAGTACACGGTCTCTCCCCCCGCACCGGTTACGGTCAGCTCCAGCCAGAGGTCCCGCAGCTCGGTCACGCCTGTCGGTAGGTAGTGCCCCGCGCCGACATTCGCCATGATCACCTCGACAACGGCTTCCGCGCCCTTCGCGGCCTCTTCCGGCAGACGTAGCTCCACCGTCGCCGCGGCCTTCAGCATCGCCTCGGCGGCCTGCAGCGTCTCGGTCTCCCCCACCAGGGCGGCGACCCCTCCACCGCCGACCATGTTGTGGCTGGAGATGTGGGGCCGCTCCTCCGCGATGGGCGAGGCCTTGCCCGGGTTCGGCTTGGTGACGCCCGGACCGGGGGTCATGTGGCAGTCCTGGCAGGTGATGCGGGTGGCAGGATCGCCGGTGTTGTACGGGCTCTCCTTCCACTCGGTGTAGGTGGTCTCGAGGTGCAGCCCGTTGACCGGATGATCGACGTTGTGGCATGTCCCGCAGAACTCCGGGGTCGTGTGGAACTCGGAGAAGGCGGCCTTGTGCCCCATCGGCTTGCCGTCGCCGAAGGGCCCGAGCTTCACCTCCCCGGGCTTCACGAGGTACTGTGCGTTCCCGATCCCCTCATGCCCGGCGAGGGTGTGGCAGAAGTCGCACTGCACGCCCCGCTTCGCGATCTCGCTGAGTCGCGAGTGATCCGCCGGGGGCACCTCGCCGGAGAGCTCGCCGATCGGCGTGTGGCAGCGCGAGCAGAAGTGGTCGACCGCGCCGTTGGTCTCCTCGCTGGCCAGCCGGAAGGCCCCCGCATAGAACGCGTCCTCGCTGGAGTACGCGTGCATTGTCCCCTTCCACTGGCTGTACTGGTCCTTGTGGCAGGCCTTGCAGAGGTCGGCCTCCTGGTAGTCGGCGGAGGACACGGTCGGCTCCTGCGCTGCCACCGACCCCACGATCGAGAGCATCAGCAGTCCCGCCGGCAGGCCCATCAGGTGCCTTATCGTCATCAGTCGGCCAGTCGCTCGGCTGACCCCTCCATCCGGTAGATGTCGACAATCAGACTGCGCATCGAGTCCGAGACGGCCGCCTGCGCCTGCGCGACATCGTCGGTCGTCGCGAGCGTGCGCTCATAGGCCTGGCGGATCTCGGTGCCCACGTTGATCTTCGCGATGCCTTCCCCGGTGGCGGCGCGCAGGTACTCGGCCTGGATGCCCGAGCCGCCGTGGAGGACCATCGGCAGACCCGTCGCTTCGCGGAGGAGTTTGAGGTGCTCGAGGTTGAGGCGCGCTTGGACCTTGGTCTGATCGCGGCCGGCCGCCGAGATGGCCCCGTGGATGTTGCCCACCGCCACGGAGAGCCAGTCACACTGGGACTCCTCGACGAAGCGACGGGCCTCGGCGGGGTCGGTGAACCCCTTCCCGCTGGCGAACAGCTCCTCGTATGGAGGCAACGGCCCGGCCTCGTGGCCGAGCACCGCGCCCAGCTCGGCCTCGACCGGCCGGTCGAGAGGGTGCGCCATCTCGGCGACCGCCCTGGTGGTGGCGATGTTCTCGCCCAGTGGCAGGCGCGAGCCATCGATCATCACTGAGTCGTAGCCCAAGTCGAGCGCCTCCGCGATCAGCCGGCGCCACTCGACTTGCTGCTCGTCCTCGTCGATCACCGGGACGTGGTCCAGGTGCAGGCGCGTGACCTCCCGGTCCGCCAGGCGGTGGTACTCCTCGGCGACCGCGGCGAAGCTCTGCGCGCCGAACTTCTCGACATCGGGGCGCGCGACTTCCACCAGGGCGTAGGTCCTCAACGCGGCGACGGTCGCGATGATCGGCTCGACCATCGGGAGGTGCGCCACGTTGAACGCGGGGACCAGAACGTGGCGATCGGCGGCGCGGCGCATCAGTTCGGCGGCGGAGAGTTGGGTCAGGCTCATGGTCGCAGTCCTCACTCAATGACCAGAACACCCGAGATCGGGTGGAAGTAGTGGACGATGGTCCAGAACAGCAACACGACCGCGTAGCCCGCGATGATGCCGATGGCCGCCGGGCGCAGGGCCTCGTAGGCCTTGTGGCCCCCGAAGTGCTTGACGGCCTTCTTGATGGCCCAGCCAATGAGGATCGAGAAACCGTAGCGGTCGCCCATGAACTGCGGACCCATTATCGCCGCATAGCCCAGTGGATGGAAAGGCCACCAGACGAACCGCTGACGGAGAAGATGGACGACCAGCACGATCAGCGCGCCCAGGCCCATGTGCCAGTAGTTGTAGCCGACGAACTCGCGTGGCGCGACGATCAACTGGTTGATGCTCTGGGGCAGGGAGGCCCCAGCCGTCCTGGGCCACCAACCGAGGCCGGGGACGCTGTGGCTGTAGATGGCGTAGATGGCCGTGGGGTGAGACGCGAGGAGGGCGAGCCCCATCGCCGCCGCCATGAGCCAGAAGGCCGAGCGCGGCCTCAGGGACGCGAGCTCCGCCATCTTGTAGCCCTGGAAGAGGTTCGCGATGGTGGCGGAGGCCGTGTCCTGGATCTTCCAGCCCATGTACCCGAGCGCGGTGATGCTCTGGGGTCCGAGGGCGCGGGCCCCCAGGATGCGTACGACGATGTCCTGCGGCGCCGAGAGGGGCGTCCAGACCGCAAAGACCCCCGACTCGGCCACCAGCCGCGACAGCACGATCAGCGATATGAGCCAGACCGCGATGAGCGCGAGGCTGGCCCAGACCGGGGCTCCTGCAGCGCGCCCCCACAGGCAGATGACGATCAGCGAGCCGATCGTCCCGATGACGATGGTCCGGTAGGGGAGCGCTTCGCGACTGTCATCCACCGCCGGTGTGCCGGTGAGAGCCTTGACCCAGATCTCACGCAACCGCTGGCGGCCCATCCACAGGTACGCCCCCGCGATCAGCGTGTAGCCCCCGACGCCCTGCAGGCGGAAGTACTCGTGCATCTCGGTGTAGCCCGCCGCGTCGCGGGCGACCATCATCAGCCGCCGCAGCACCCAGAAGAACCAGAGGCTGCCGCCGATGTCGTCGGCGATGAGGTAGGTCACCCCCATCGTCTCGAAGTAGTAGTAGTGCGGGAACCAGTTGAGCTGCGTCCAGGGGCGGCTGGTGAAGATGACCTCCCAGTGCTTGTTCAGGTCGGTCAGCGGGATGATGGGCCAGTAGTGGTGCAGCGCGTTCTTGGAGAAGAAGTAGAGCGGGACCGCGAAGGCAATCCAGAACCACGTCTTCCGACAGACGGTGGGCAGGAGCTCCTGTGGGTCCGAATAGCTGAGCATCTCGACCGGCACCCGGGCCAGCGGGAACAGCATGTGCTCATCATCGGCCCAGCGCTTGCGGAAGGCCGCGGCCACGCAGGCCTGCAGCATCAGCAGCGCCACAAGGTAGGGCGTCCAGAGCAGGAGCGGCCTGACCCACGCCTCCCAGGGAATCGCCGCGCCCGCCGGGAGGCCCTCGAAGGCCCACGCAATGGCGGGGCTGTTCGGGTCCTTCGAGGGCACCATCCAGGGCTGGATGTGGTCGAAGAAGGTCTGCTCGTACTTGTTCTCGGGGGTCGCGTAGTGCTGAGAGGAGATGAACCCGGCATAGAGGTACGTCACGAGCTGCTGCCCGGGGAAGCCCGCCATCGCGAGGACCGCGATATACACGAAGCAGAGCTGCGCGGTCGAGAAGAGCCGGCGGCGGACGGTCTTCATCGTGACGACGTTCGCGATCAGCAGCAGGAAGACGCCGAACACGGCCGCCCGCGGCAAGTGACCAAAGCCGACGAGATCGTAGCGGACCAGCGCCGAGAACGCCCCACCCGCAGCAACGGCGACCGCCAGAAGCAGCGCGATCGCCGTGGTCTTGGGCAGGAGAGGTTGTAGTTCGTCCTGGTTCATGCGCAGGGTGAGGTGGCGAAGCCCTCGGCGATGGGTTCGTCGGGGAATGGGCCTTCACCTCGCCGCGCAGAGAGCTACCGGGAGGGTCGGCGCTGTGCTATACTGCCGCGCACTGCATCCCTCGGAGGGCGTTGGCGTGAAGCTACTGACGACCATGGTTCCGATGGCATTCGTGGGCGTGGCGGCCGGCACCATTGCCGGGCTGTTCGGCGTCGGTGGAGGCATTCTGATGGTGCCCATCCTGGTGCTGCTATTCGGGCGGGAGCAGCACATGGCGCAGGGCACTTCCCTGGCGGTGATGCTGCCCTTGTCGATTGCCGGCATGGCGCGGTACGCCGCGAAGGGCAACGTGGAGTGGACGGCGGCCGTTCCCTTGGCGATCGGCGCGGTCATTGGCATCACCTTCCTTGGCACCCCCTTCGCGCACGCGCTGGAGGGGTCTGTGCTGCGGAAGCTGTTCGGAGTGCTGATGATGCTGACCGGGCTGCAGATGGTCGGGTTGTTCAAGCTGATCGGCACATGGCTGGGGCTGGGGACACCGACCAGCTAACCGACGCACCGCTGACGGGGGTGCGCGCTCCATGACTGAGGCGCCGAGGCGTTTCGGGACCGACCGTCTGCTGATGGCGGCATCGGTGCTGGGCACGGCAGCGGCCGTCGCTGCGCACTTCGCCCATCTCCCCCACGGCGTGGTCTTCGCGGTCGCCTGCGTCGCCCTGCTGCCGCCGGCGGCGACCATGGGCAAGGCCACCGAGGAGCTCGCTAAGTACGTCGGGGCGACGGCCGGAGGCCTGCTCAACGCGACGTTCGGGAACGCCACCGAGCTGATTGTGGCGGCGTTTGCACTCGCGGCGGGGCTCTTCGACGTGGTGAAGGCCTCCATCGCCGGGTCGATCATCGGCAACGTACTGGTCGTCCTCGGCTTCGCGGCGCTCGTCGGGGGCGTTCGCCGCGACAAGCAGACCTTCAACGCCACGGCCGCCGGGAGCAACGCCTCGATGCTCCTGCTGGCCGCGATCGCGCTCCTGGTGCCGGCCATCTTCCTGCACGCGACCCCGGCGCAGGTCGGCGACGACCCTCGCGCCCTGCAGCTGGGCTTGTGGGTGGCGGCGGTGCTGATCGCGGCCTACGGCGCGGGGCTGCTCTTCTCGCTGAAGACCCACCGGGCCGCCTTCGATGGGGGCGAGGAGCACTCCCCGCCCGCCTGGTCGCGGGGCTTCTCGATCGGGGTGCTCGTCGGCGCGACGCTCCTGGTCGCGGTCACGTCGGAGGTTCTCGTCGAGGCGCTCAAACCCATCCTGGAAGAGGGGCGCCTTTCGCCGCTCTTCGTGGGCGTCATCATCTTGCCCTTTGTCGGCAACGCCGCCGAGCACGCCGGGGCCGTCTTCCTCGCCGCCAAGGACCGGATGGACATCGCGATGACCATCGCCATCGGTTCCAGCACCCAGGTCGCCCTCTTCGTGGCGCCGGCGCTGATCTTCCTGAGCTGGGCGATGGGCCGGCCGATGACCTACATCTTCGAGGTCTCGGAGA
>Ga0233425_10003781_pt1 | contig 26701 bp, 22 predicted proteins | sample Watercolumn_Towu_2_FD_181712 | JGI IMG/M metagenome (GOLD analysis project Ga0233425, IMG submission 181712) | Freshwater microbial communities from Lake Towuti, South Sulawesi, Indonesia - Watercolumn_Towuti2014_140_MG | ecosystem: Environmental > Aquatic > Freshwater > Lake | place...
CACTCAGGCACTAGGAGTTTACATTTTCAAAAATGTAAACTCCTAGTGCCTGACACCCACACTCGCCGGGCAAGACGGCGCTCGTTGGGATATCCCCGCCGAGCCTCCCGCCGACGGCTCCGCCATCTCCCCCGCCTTCGCCCGACTCGCGCGACTGCTCCCTCTCCAGGGCCGGGGAGGGCTGCCTGCGGTCGCCATCATCCTCGGCGCGCAAGCCTTCCTGATCCTCCTCTTCCTCGTGGACTGGCGGCTCTCCGCCGGAGCCGTCTTCGGAATCGCGCTGGTGGCGGTGGTGCTCGATCGCCCGGTCCTGGGCATCGCGCTGCTGCTGATGGCGCGCCTGATGGACACCTCCCAGAACGCCTTCATCCGCATCGGGCACACGGCCATCGGCACCTTCGAGATCTTCCTGCTGATCGCGCTGTCGGCCTTCGCGGTCCACGTGTTTCGCCACCGACGCACGCTGCTGCTGTCCTGGCCGTGGTTGCCCGGGTTGGCCGCCTTCGTGCTCTGGGTGCTCGTGTCGCTGGCCTGGTCGGCCGATCGCAGCGATGGTCTATCGGAGGTCGTCAGCCTGGGGGTGGTGATCGCCGACACCATCCTGATCCTGAGCTTCGTGCGCGAACCGCGGCATTTCACCCTCGTGATCCACGCCTGGTTGCTGGCCTGCGTGCTCATCGGCGTCTACTCGCTGGGCTCCGACGCGCTGGGGATCGCCTCCACGGGGCCCTGGAAGGCCGCGGCGGGTGGCGGGCGGGAGACCGGGCTTGGGCAGCAGCCCAACTGGTACGCCATGAACCTGAGCTTCATCATCCACACGGCCTTCGGCATGGCCCTGGTGCAGCGCCGGGCATGGATGCGCTGGCTCCTGGTCGCCGCGGGGCTCTTCGTGTTCTTCAACATGCTGCGCTCGGGCTCACGCGGCGCGATCTACTCCATCATCATCGGCGGCGGCCTCACGGCCCTGGCCATGCCCCTCTTCCGCAAGTGGTTCTTCCGTTTCCTGGTGGTGGTCGCGGTCTTGTTCGTGGCCGCCACGACCCTGGACTGGGGCTCCACCTCCCAGGCCCTCAACCGCATCGTCCTGAGCGTCGGGCGGACCTGGAGCACCTACCGCGCCCAGAACTGGCAGGTCTGCGTACAGATGTTCCTCGACACCTGGGGCCGCGGGGTGGGCGCGGGTGGCTACCTCGCCCTGCTGGAGCGGTACAACTGGTTCATCTACAACTCGGACTACCACTATCCCCACGGCATCTTCTGGGGCCTGCTGGCCCACCACGGGGTCGTCGGGCTGGGGATCTTCACCTGGATCGCGGCCACGATCCTGCGCATGGGGCGTGAGCTGACCCGCTGGACCCGGGGGAGCGCGCTGGAGGTCTTCGCGTGGACCATGCCGGCCACCATGATCGGCTACGCGGCCTGGTCCTTCGTGGAGTTCGAGTACAATGAGAAGCCCTTCTGGGAGTTTCTGGCGTTGTTCACGGCGCTGTACCTGATGGTGAAGCGAGCGCGGGATGCGGGGGTGCCCCTGCCCGCCCTGCCGGGCACCCACCTCATCCCCTGGCGGAGGGCACCGCCGACCGACACGACCGCCGGGGTCAGCCCGTGACCTGGCTCCTGCTGCTGCCCTGTGCCCTGGCCGCAGAGTGGACCGTGGGTCACGGTGGCGACTTCGCCACCCTCGGCGAAGCCATCGCGGCGGCCACGGCGGGCGACACGGTCTCGCTGCTGCCCGGCACCTACCCGGAGCGCTTCACCCTCGCTGTACCCCTGACCATACGGGCGGCCGAGGGGCTGGGCAGCGCCGTGCTCGCCGGAGCGGGCCTCGACAGCCCCCAGGCCCTGCTCTCCACCGGTACCGTGCAGGATCTCGCCTTCACCGACGCCACCGGCGTCGCTGTCTCGATGATCGGGGGCGCCCGGCTGGAGCGCTGCTGGATCGAGCGCCCGGGGACCGCGGGGGTCTCGATCTGGAGCGGCGCGCCCTCCGTCTCCGAGGTCGCGGTGCGCGACGCGCGCGTCACCGCCTTCCAGGTCCTCGCCGGCACCCCCACGGTGGCTCGCTCCCTGGCGATCGACCCGGGCGATGTCGGCTTCTCGATCTCGTCCGCCGGCACCTATGCCAGCCTCGTCGCGTTCGGGGGCAGGATCGGTTTCCAGGTCCAGGTCCAGGCCGTGCTGGCCCACGTGGCCGCCTTCGAGGCCCACCAGGCTGGAGTGCTGGCGTTCGCACCCTGCACGCTGACGGGAGCCTTGCTGGCAGACGACGCCATCGGGCTCGACTGCCAGGATCAGACGGTCGAAGCGTCCTACACCTCGTTCTGGGGCGGCACCGCCACCCAGGGCTGCGAGGCCGCCACCCTGCACGACGACCTGTACGCGGCGCCCGACCTGCGCACCTGGGCGCCAAGCACCCGCCCTCCCCTGGTGGACCTGCGCCCCGCGCCGGGCTCGCCCCTCACGGACGCCTGCGCTGGCACCGACGCAACCGACGGCAGCGTCGCCGACATCGGCCCCATGGGCGGCGAGCTGGCCGCATGGATCGACACCGACGGCGATGGCGTGCCCCTGCTGTTCGATTGCGATGACGCGAGCGCCAGCGTGAACCTGCACGCCCCCGAGCTGCCCAACGGCCTGGACGACGACTGCGACGGGGCGGTGGACGAGCCGACCGACACCGGCTTCCCCGACACCGGCTCGCCCGACACCGGCGACACCGGCCCGTCCCCCGAAGGCCGCGATCTCGACGCTGACGGCTGGACCGCCGAGGACGGCGACTGCGAGGACCACAACCGCGCCACCTGGCCCGGTGCGCCGGAGCGCGTGGATGGCGCGGACAACGACTGCGACGGCCTCATCGACGAGGGCACCTGGGTCTTCGACGACGACGGCGACGGCGCCTCCGAGGCCGGGGGCGACTGCGATGACGGCGATCCGACGCGTCACCCCGACGCGGCCGAAGGGGGCGATGACGGCATCGACCAGGACTGCGACGGTACCGCCGACGGCCCGGGAGACCTGGATCGCGATGCCGATGGGTGGACCGTAGCCGCGGGCGACTGCGACGACACCCGGCGCGCGGTCCACCCCGAAGCCGAAGACGGGCTCGACGGCGTAGACACCGACTGCGACGGCGTCACCGACGACGGAGCCCTGGCGGCCGACCAGGACCGCGATGGTGTCACCGTGGGGGACCGGGACTGCGACGATCTCGACATCTCCATTTCCCCCACCAGCCCGGAGCGGGCTGACGACGGCATCGACCAGGACTGCGACGGGGTGGACCTGTACGACGTGGACGGGGACGGAGATCCCTCCCCGGCCGCGGGCGGCACGGACTGCGACGACACGCGGGCCGAGGTCCACCCGGGCGCCGTGGAGTCGTGCAACGGCCTGGACGACGACTGCGACGGGTGGCTGGACGAGAGCTGCGACAGCGGCGACCTCGACGGCCCCCCCGGCGCCCCCTGGCATCCCGCCCTGCGCGCGGGATGCGGCTGCCAGAGCGGCGGCGCGGAGCCCAAAACCCTGGTCGGCCTGCTGGGCTTGCTCGGCCTGGCGGTAGGCCGCCGCCATCGCGACCGGAGTACGAGGTAGCCATGCCGGACTACATCACCCCCACCGGGTACGCGCGCATCTGCGCCGAGTATGACGAGCTCCTGAAGGAGGAGCGCCCACGCATCACCGCCGAGGTCGCCTACGCGGCCTCCCTGGGGGACCGCTCCGAGAACGCCGAGTACATCTACGGCAAGAAGCGCCTGCGCGAGATCGACCGGCGCCTGCGCTACCTGCGCAACCGCCTGGAGTCGGTGGAGGTGGTCAACCCCGCCGACGTGGCCTGCGATCGGGTGCGCTTCGGCGCTGAAGTCCAGGTGGAGGACGAAGCGGGTGAGGTCCACACCTACCGCCTGGTGGGCACCGATGAGACCGACGCCAAGCAAGGGCTGATCAGCTACCAGGCCCCGCTCGGCCGCGCCCTGCTCGGCCGCGAGGAGGGCGACGAGGTCACGCTGCGAGCCCCGGGCGGGACCCACACGCTGACGATCACCGCGGTCCGGTATCCCTAGGTCGGAATCTTCCCCACCACTCCGGGGGTTGCAGGCTCGGGCTCTCCCAGCCTGGACCCTGCGCCTGGAGGTGGTGGAGCAGGAATCCTGACCCGGGTGGTGGCACGATGGCCGCTGGGAGAGTTCCCCCCCCGTAGCGCCGGTCCCCGGCCAGGGCGAGGCCCAGGAAGGCAGCGTGCACGCGGATCTGGTGGGTGACGCCGGTCTCGATGCGCGCCTCCCACAGGTGTTCCCCCCAGCGGAGGAGCGTGGTGCGCGCCGAAAACCAGCGCCCCCGATGCGGAGTGTCGGCCCCCCGCTGGACGATCATGCGACCGTGGTGCCGCAGGTCGTGGGCGATGGGCTGCTCCGCGCGATGCTCGTCCCATGGCACGCTCCTGAGGCTCACGAACAGATAGCGCTTGAGGAGGCGACCGTCCGCGAACTCCTCCCGCAGGGCCGCGAGCCGCGCGGGGTTCTCGCAGGCCAGCAGCAGCCCGCTGGTGTCCGTGTCGAGCCGGTGGGCGATCCCGCCCTCGAAGCCGCCGGGCCAGGGCAGATCGGCCGCCCCGGGGCACAGCGCGAGCCAGGCCGCAAGTACGCTGGGGCCCTCGCCGCGATGCGGCGGGAACACCGGCAGCCCGGCGGGTTTCTCGAGGAACACCAGGCCGTCGTGGGAACCCACGACGCGCACGGTGGCCTGGTCGATCCCGGAGGCACAGGACATCAGGGGTGCCTAACCTGCTCGCCTCCATACCTGTCCCGGGTCATGCACCCAGGCGCGGGGCCACGGCTACACTATGGCCCTTTCATCCGAGGACCAGCCATGACCACCAGCCCTGCCCAGTTTCTCCCCGCCCCCGACGCCGCCGCCGCCGCTGCGCGTCGCGCGCTCTCTCCGCTGGCCGCCACCACCGAGGACTCCCAGATCCGCCACGTCGCCTCGGAAGTCTGGGCGCTGCAGGCCCAGGGGGCCGAGATCTGCAACCTCACCATTGGCGACTTCGTGCCCGCCCAGTTCCCGGTGCCGCCCGCGTTCATGGAGCGCCTGGCCGACGAGCTGCGGGCTGGCCGCACCAACTACACGCCCAGCGACGGCATCCCCGAGCTGAAGAAGGCCATCGCCGACCAGTACCGCCGCGAGCTGGGCATCGATTTCGGGCCCGGCAGCGTGGTGGTGGGCGCCGGGGCACGCCCCCTGATGTGGGCCAGCTACCTGGCCTTCCTGAGCCCGGGCGATGGCTTCGCGTACGGCGTGCCCTCCTGGAACACCAACTACTACGGGCACATTTTCCGCTGCGAGCACCTGGTCATGCCCGGCCGGGCCGCCTCCCGGTTCCTGCCCACCGTCGAGCAGGTGGCCGAGGTCCTGCCGCGCGCCCGGATGCTGGTGCTCAACTCGCCGCTCAACCCCACGGGCACGGCCTACCGCCCCGAGGAGCTCGAGCCCGTCTGCCGGGCAGTGCTCGCCGAGAACCGCCGTCGTGAGCGCGAGGGTTCGCCGCCCGTGATGATGCTCTACGACCAGGTCTACTGGACCCTGACCGGCCCGGGGCAAGCGCACACCCACCCGCTGGCATTGGTGCCAGAATTGGCTCCGTACGTCATCTATCTCGACGCCATCAGCAAGTCCCTGGCGGCCACGGGCCTGCGGGTCGGCTGGGCGGTGGTGCCGCCCCACCTGCAGGCCACCTTCAAGACCCTGGTGGGGCACATGGGCGGCTTCGCCCCCCGCCCCGAGCAGCACGCCACCGCCTGGTATCTGGCCCAGCCAGAGCTGATCCAGGCCGACCGCGAGCGGATGCGCCAGGGCATCCGTGCGCGCCTGGGTCTGCTGGTGGAGACCCTCACAGGAATGGCCGCCGAAGGCCTGCCCGTGGAGATCATCCGCCCCGAAGGCGGCATCTACCTCTCGGTCCGCTTCGACCTGTTCGGTCGCCGGCTGCCCTCGGGGCAGGTGATCGAGACCAACGAGGACATCCGCCGCTTCCTGCTGCACGAGGCCGGCCTGGCGCTGGTGGCCTTCCAGGCGTTCGGGCTGGAGGAGGACACCGGCTGGTTCCGCATCTCGGTGGGTGCCGCCGATCCGGCGGCCGTCGTGCGTGGCCTCGAGCGCGTCCGGGCCACCCTGAAGGGCGTGTAGTGTCTCACCGGGCACGACGCCCCGGTACATCTCGGGACGATCTCCGCTGAGCGCGTCCTGGCGCAGCTCCTCGCCGGATGTGGCCCGCGGGCGTTCACGCTCCGACGCCGGAGGGCCGAAGACATCGGTGGTTGCCGAGTCCACAGTGTAGACAGAGCAGCCACGGACGAAGGAGGTGGACCATGATGCCCTGTCCCCTCGACCCCCGCATCAAGGTGGTCTTCGTCGATCCCACCGACCTCGGCCCCACCCGCCTGGACCGCAGCCACGCCTTCGCGGTCTACGGCGAAGGGATCGAGGAGCCCTTCATCGTCGTAGACCAGCGCCTGTTCGCGGAAGACTGGTTCACCGAGGACCACCTGATGGTCCTGCTGGCCCACGAAGCGGCCCACATCCTGTGCCGCAGCACCAACGAGTTCGTCGCCGACCGCATCGGGATGCTGCTCTTGCAGAAGCTGGGCTTCGGCGATGCCTGGGCCCTGCACAACGCCGAGTACGAGGAGCGGATGGCGGCGGGGCTGTACAGGAAAGCGGCTTAGAGACCCTCGATCACCAGCTCCTGCTCACAGCTCCTCCGGGCGTTGGCCGCCGCGATCTCCTCAGCGGTGAACGGCGTGGTGCTCGCCTGGACTTCATACTGAAGGTACAGGCGCACCACCTCGCGGACCTCGTCGCCCCACTCGTTGCAGGTGCGGGTTGCCCAGAGATCGAGCAGGGCGGCGCGGCGAGCCGCGGGGGTCGGCAGCGGTGGGCCCCCGGCGGGGTGCTCCCCGCGCTCCCAGAGCGCCTCGAGCAGGGCGGGCAGCTCCTCGCCGGTGCGCAGGCGCAGGTTGCGCGCGATCACGGCCTCCTGGTACCTCTCCATGCTGTCCCGGGACTGCTCCACCACGGCGTACTCCTGCCACTGCAGGCGCCGCTTGGTGACGATCCAGCCTCCGATGTGGATGCAGGAGGTGGGGGCTGCCAGGCACACGAGGTAGCCCAGGGGGCCGGACCAGATGCCGGGCAGATCGGGCTTGCCGAAGCTCGGCGGAGCGCGGCGTACCAGCATCCAGCCGTCGTCGTCCACCAGGACCTGGGGTTTCCAGGGATCCTCGTTGACGTAGATCTCGCGACCGTGGCGCACGGTCTTGCGCTCGTAGCCCAATTCCCGCAGGGACAAGCCCACCTCGGCGCGGGCGCGGAGGACGGCCTGGTCTTCGACGTAGATGGTCTCGTCGGGTTCGTCGGGCTCGGCGGCGGCGGCGGGAGCGTCGGGGGTGACTGGGCCCGCCTCGTCCTGCGCACGCACGGCGGCGGGCCAAGCCACCATGATGGTGGCCATCAGCCCTTGCGCGAGGTGGCACGGTGCGGTGGGCATCATGGACCCGGACGGGGTCAGACCCCGCTGAACTGGATGTCGTCGAACAACACGGAGGGGACCAGGTACGTTCCGTGGCGGTGGACGTCGGAGGAGGGCTCGGCGAAGCGCTCCAGCAGGTCGAAGAGGTTGCCCGCGATGTTCATCTCAGCGACCGCCTGAGCCGCCTGGCCGTGCTCCAGCAGCGTACCGCGCACGCCGAAGGAGAAGTCGCCGGTGGTGCTGTTGGCATTGCCGCCCAGGAAGGACTCGACCCGGATGGCGCGCGGCAGGTCTGCGGCGATGGCCTCCATCGCCCGCGCGCCAGGTGCCAACACCACGTTGGAGGTGCTGCCGGTGGTGGGCGCCATGCCCAGCCGGCGCGCGAAGTACTGGCCGAGGAGGTAGGTCGAGAGCACCCCCCCTTCCACCAGCGTGCGCGGCCGCGACGGGAAGCCATCGCCATCCGCGAGGCGAGAGCCGGCCTCGCGCGGCAGGAGAGGCTCGTCGCGCAGGGTGAGCCCGACAGCGCCGATGCGCTGGCCGAGCCGACCCGCGAGGCAGGAGCGCCCATAGTGCAGGGCGGAACCGCTCATGGGGCCCAGCAGCATGCCGAGCAGGCGTCCGACGGCGTAGTGCTCCAGCAGCATGGGGTAGCGCCCGCTGGGGGCGGGCCGGGCACCGAGGCGGCGCAGGCCGAGGGACCACAGCTCCTCGGCCAGGGCGTCGTGGCCGGGCAGGTCGGCCTGGTGGGTGGCGCCATGCCCGCAGGAGGCCTCGGGCAGCCGGCCGCCGGCGTCCACGAGGGTCAGGCTGGCGCCCAGGCCGAAGCTCGTTCCCCGGGCGAAGCTCTCGAAGCCATTGGAGAAGACGGTGGCGCCTTCGCTGCGGGAGTCGCCGGAATAGACCGTCGCCGAACGCAGCGACGCGCACCCCCGCCGGGCGAGCACGGCCGCCTCGAAGCGGGCCAGCGCGGCCCTGCGCTGGTCGGGGTCCACGGCGGGCTGCTGATCGTCCCACAGATCGAGATCCACCCCCCGAGCCTCGCCGCAGGCCTCCGCGGGCGGCAGGGCACGGTCGGGATCGGGTTCGAGCAGGCGGGTGGCCGCCACGGCGCGGCGCACGAAGACCTCCACGGCCTCGGTCCGCAGGTCGGCGGTGCCGTGGCTGGAGTAGCGATCATCGACCAGCAGGCGCAGACTCAGGCTCCGGGACCGGGACTCCGTGGCCTGCTCCAGGCGACCGTCGCGTTGGGCCAGCTCGACCGAGACCCCGGCGCCGACGGACACGGCCGCCTCCTGGGCACCCGCAGCCTGCGCGAGGCGCAGGGCCGCCCGCGCGAAGCTGAGCAGCTCGTCACCGGAGCTCATCCGACACCTCCGACCACCAGCCCCGAGATCAGGACGGTGGGCATCCCCTGCCCCACCGGGACGCTCTGGCCATCCTTGCCACAGGTCCAGCCGCCCTCGTCCAGCGCCAGGTCGCGACCTACCAGGCGCACACGCCGCAGGGCCTCGGGGCCGTTGCCCACCAGGTTGGCGTCCTTGATCGGGCGGGTCAGGCGTCCCCGCTCGATGAGGTAGCCGTGCCGCATGAAGAAGGCGAAGTCGCCCGCGCCGATCTGCACCTGCCCGTTGGCGAAGGAGGAGCAGTAGATGCCCTTCTCCACCCCCGCGATGATCTCCTCTGGCGGGTGCTCGCCCGCCTGCATGAACGTCACACGCATCCGCGGCAGGGGTGGGCTGCGGAAGCTCTCGCGCCGGCCCGATCCGGTGGGGGCCACGCCGAAGTGGCGCGCCGAGATCTCATCGTGGAGAAACCCTCGCAAGACGCCGCGATCGATGAGCACGGTCCGCTGCGCAGGGGTGCCCTCGTCGTCGGTGTTGATGGCGCCGCGCGCGCCTGGCAGGGTGCCATCGTCCACCACGGTCACCTGCTCGTCGGCCACCCGCTGGCCGAGCAGGGTGCCGTAGATGCTGACCCCCTTGCGGCAGAAGTCGGCCTCGAGCCCGTGACCGACCGCCTCGTGCAGCAGGATGCCAGAGGCGCCCGGTCCGAGCACGACGGGCAGCTCCCCGGCCGGCGGTGCCCCGGCGGAGAGCAGGAAGAGGGTCCGGTCCACGGCCTCGCGCACCATGTGTTCGCCGCGGGCGGCGTCCTCCCAGAACTCCATCCCACTGCGGGCGGCCAGGTTGTAGGAGGCCGACTCGCGTCGGCCGCCCTCCTCGGCGGTGCAGGCCACGAAGGCCACCGTCATGGGCTGGTGGTCCTGCACCAGGCGCCCGTCGGGGCGGGCGATGAGCACGACCCGCTCCCCGTCGGAGAGGTAGGCCTGCACCTTGGTGATGCGCGGATCCCGCGCGAAGCTGGCGGCCTCCCAGGTGCGCAGCAGCGGGACCCGCTCCTGCAGGCCCACGGTCTCCCAGCGGCGCTTCATCGGGTAGCGATCGGCGTAGCTTTGCGGCCGTAGCGGGGCCGGATCACGCCGTCCACCGCCCGTGGCGATGCGGGCCGCGGTGCGGGCCGCGCTGAGCATGGCTTCGGGGGTCAGCTCCTCGGTGGAGGCATGGCCGACCTGGTCGCCGACCACGACCCGCACCCCCATCCCGAGCTCGACCCCCGTGGAGGCGCGGTTCACGGTGCCATCGGTCATGGCGACCATGGTGCTGGTGGCGTGCTCGAAGAACAGGTCCGCGTCTTCGCCCCCCTGGGACAGCGCCTCGCAAAGCACCCGGTGGAGGAGCTGTGCGGTCACGCCGAAGCGCTCGAAGTATCCGCAGCCCGGCGCGGTCGCGGCGCCGCGGTCCACCAGCGGGGGGATGTCGGTGATGATGGCCTGCAAGCTGCCTCCAGGGTCGGGCCGGGTCACGCGGGCTGCGGCGCGGCGCGCTCGAGATCCAGGAGCCTGCGTTCGACCGCGTCGGCCAGGGCGAGCTGGCTCTGCGCCCGGATCAGGTTGTGTTCCCCCCGCCCGGGGGCCTGCGCGGGATCCCAGCCAAAGTACGTTTCATGATAGGCATCCGCACCAAACCGGGCGGCCAGCTCAAGGCAGATGCGCCAGGTCCCACCGGCCAGGGATGCCAACTCCGCGCGGGTGGCGAACCCCGCCGAGGCATGCCAGGCCGAGAGCGCGGCGGCGTAGACCTCGAGGTCCACCTCGGCGGCCCGCCCTCCCTCCCCTGCCCGGTTGCACCAGGAGCGCAAGGCGTCGCCCAGCTCGCAGCACAGCGGCATGGACGACAGCGTGTCGAGGTCGAGCAGGCACAGGGCGCGGCCGGCCTCGTCGAAGCGCAGGTTCGAGAGCTTGAGGTCGCCGTGGGCAGCGCGGACGGGCAGGCCGTCGAGCGAGAACCGGCGCTGCCAGCGCTCCCAGCCCGCCAGCACCCGCTCGCCCAGTGCGCGGATTCCGGCGGCCAGGCGATGCTCGGCACATGCGGCCAGCGCGCCTTGCAGGGAGGCCATGTGCCGCGGGGTGTCGTGCGGATCCGGGCGAAGGGGGGTGAGATCGCCGGGGAAGTCGAGCATGGCGCGGTGGAACCGGCCGACCAAGGCGCCCGCCTCGGTGGCCATGGGGGGGCCCGTGACCCGCTCGTGGGTGATGCCCGGCACGAAGTCCATCAAGCGCCAGCGGGTACCCTCCGGTCCAGGCAGCGAGAGCCGGCCGTCCGCGGCCGCGTACAACCTCGGTGTGGGCAATCCCCGCTGGGCGATGTGCTCCGTGACCTCACGGATGCGCGCGTGGATGGCCTCGGGGAAGATCGCGCTCACCCGCTGCAGCACGAACACCGGCGGATCGCCGACCACCCAGGTGGTGTTGATCAGCCCGCCGGGTTGGACGCGCCGCCAGGGGAGGCCGACCCCCTGGGAGAAGGACGCGAGGGCTGCGGATGGCTCGGACGGATGGAGGGGTTCCATGTCGTTCCCATGTAGCCCCCGTCACGGCGCTCGTCCCGCCGTGTTACCATGGCCTTCATTCCCCGTGACCTCCCGGAGCTCCGTCATGAAGTCCTTCCTCCGCCTCCTCCTCCCCATGATCCTCCTCCTCACGCTGTGCGGCTGCCCGCCGAAGACCCCCTCAGAGACCGTCGCCGTCCGCGACCTCCCCTCCGGGCCCGTGGCGCCTCCGCCCGCGCCCCCCGCTTCCGTGCGGGAGATGGCGGCCAACTTCTCCAAGGTGTACTTCGAGTTCGACAGCGCCACGCTGACCAGCGCGGGCCAGCAGGCCCTCTCCGCCAACGCGCGCATCATGACGGACGCCCCCGACATCAAGATCGAAATCCAGGGACACGCCGACGAGCGCGGCACCACCGACTACAACCTCTCCCTCGGGGAGAAGCGGGCCGACGCGGTGAAGAAGTACATGGTGGCCGGCGGGGTCTCGCCTTCGCGCGTCACCACCATCTCCTACGGTGAGGAGCGCCCGGTGGATCCGACCTCGACCGAGGTGGCCTGGTCCAAGAACCGCCGGGCCGAGTTCCGCATCACCTGGGGCCAGGGCAGCGTCAGCGGCACCACGGAGTGATCACCGCCTCCTGAAGCGGTCGGAGGTCGGGCCGGCGCCAGCCAGGTGCTCGACACCGCGCCCCGGACAGGCGGCCAGGCGCCGCAGGATACGCCAGGCGAGGGCTGGGTCCGTCATCCCTGCTCGCTCGGCGAGCGTTTCCGCGTCCAGGGGGCCAGCCTCGAGGGCCCTCGTGAGACGCGCCTGGGCCGCGAGCACCCCCGCGGCGGCGCGCTTGCCGGCCTCCACGCCCGGCTGGTGGTAGGCGTTGACCCCGATCAGCTCGGCGTAGATGCCGACCGCCCGTTCGAAGAGGGCGATGAGAGCCCCAAGGCTGCGGGCGTCCAGGCGATCGAGGCCGATCGTGAGGCTCTGCTTGCCGTCTTCGGCCAGGGCGGCGCGGGTACCCTCCAGAAAACCGGTCAAGGTGTCCGACGCGGTGTAGCCACCGTCGAGGGTCGGGTCCGCGCCACGAGGGCAGCGCACCTCCACGAAGGTGCAGAAGAAATCGTCAGGACCATCCCGCAGTTGCTGCACGAACGCGTGCTGGTCGGTGGAGCCCTTGTTCCCGTAGACGGTGAGGCCCGCCCGCACCTCGCGCCCGGCACGGTCGAGGCGCTTGCCGAGTGACTCCATGACCAACTGTTGCAGGTAGCGCGCCAGGCTGCTCAGGCGATCGGCGTAGGGCAGCACCACCATGGCGCGGGCCCGGTCCTGCTGGGCCTGACGCCAGGTGGCGGCCAGCAGGGCGGCGGGATTTTCGACGACGGGTGAACGCCCGGCGGCGTCCATGGCCGCGGCGCCGGCCAGCAGCGCCTCGCCCGGGATGTCCAGGAGGGCAGCCGGCAGCAGCCCCACGGGCCCCAGCACGCTGGTGCGCCCGCCGACCCAGTCCCACAGCGGCAGGGTGCCAGCCCAGCCCTCGGCCACGGCCAGGTCGTACAGCTTCGAGCCCCCCGCGGTGATGGCCACGGCCCGCGGCGCGAAGGGCTGGCCGCGCTCGGCGAAGTACCCGCGCACCCGCAGCATGGCGTTGCGGGTCTCCACGGTGCCGCCGGACTTGCTCACCACGAGCACCACGGTGCGGGCCGGGTCGAGGTGGTGCAGCGCCGCCTCGAACCCGTCCGGATCCGTGTTGTCGAGGACGCGGTAGCGCTCGGCCGAGATCCCGCCCAGCCCGGGGAGCGGGGCCAGGGCTTCGGCCAGAAGCTGCGGCCCGAGCGCCGAGCCGCCGATGCCGAGGTGCAGCACGGTGTCGGGGTCGAGGCGGCGGCGCAGGTCCCCTGCCAGGCGGACACAGTCGGCCTGCGCGGCACGGATGGCCTCGGCCTGGGCAGCCGCCGGTGCCCGCTCCGGCGAGCGCAGCCAGTAGTGGCCGACCTGCCGGCCTTCGTCCGGGTTGGCCACGGCACCGGCCTCCAGCGCGGCGAGCGCGTCCAGGGCGGGCGCGAGGCGGTCCTCCCAGGCGCCCGGATCAAAGCCCGGCAGCCCCGAGAGATCGAGGGTCAGGCCCGTCCCGGGTGGTTGGAGCAGATCGCGGTCGTAGGAGGTCCAGGCGTTCATCGGCGCGCTCCCTTTTTGAAATGGGAGCGCCCTTAAACCGCCAGCCCCTACCCCGCCCTGCTCACCCGCTGCAGAAGCTCCAGGAAGGGGATGATCTGCACCGGCTCGAAGGCCCGCCCATCCTGGCGGGCGTCATCCGGGAGCACGCTCGGCTCGGGTACCTGGACGTACACCCAGCCCGGCAGCAATTCGCCGACCGTGGCGCGGCAGTGCTCGCAGAGGTCGGTGGGCGCGCCCTTGTCGCGCAGGGCCGGATCCTGCGCCAGCCCGCGCAGGGCCTCCTCAGGGCTCGTTCCCAGGCGAACCCGCGCGCCTTCGAGCGTGCGGATCTCCCAGACCTGGTCGGGTCCCACCCACAGGACATTCCCGAACGCGAAGACGCCCACCAGCCAGCCTTCTCCGAACCGGCTCTTGATCCTTGGATCTCCGTTGATGGTCATGATGTCCATGTTCTTGCGCCGCAGCCCGAGCAGCAGCAGCCAACCGTACCCGAGCCGACCGCCGTTCTGGACCCGGAGCAGCCCGGTGATGGAAGACGGCAGGAAGCCGACGCCCTGGACCCCGGGCGCGGTGAAGTCGAGCCAGGTGGTGATCCCGAGGGTGGCCAGGGCACCCTCGACCGGGCTGATGGCGAAGCTGTCCTCCTCGAAGGACTCCCCGGTCTCCTCCTGGCGCGGTGTGCCGGCACCGGCGGGGGGGCGTCGCACCAGGGAGTCTGCATAGGACACGACCGCGTGGGAGGGCACGGAGGCCGGCGCCTCGGGTGGCTTCTCAGGGAGGGTGCCGGGGTAGGACGGCTCGCGCACGTCCAGCTCCTCCTCGGCCGGAAGCGTGATGTGCTCGGCGCGCTCGCCGCCGCCGGCCCCGCGCAGTCCGTAGGTTCCGGTCGGCAGGATGGCGTCGGTGTTCTCCTCGCCCAGCTCGTCGTCGTCCCCATCGTCCGGACCGCCCGGAGGCGGTTCGGCGGTCTGGCCCGGCGAGGACACCTGATCCTCCGCGGCCGCGGTGACGGCCCGCTCACCGGCCGTGGCGGAGGTCGCCGCACCGGGCTCCCGCGTGCGGCCGCTCCGGATCGGGGGCACGGCCTCGACCGGCACCCGGCTCCCCGAGCGGAGCATCAGGGCCAACAGGACGAAGAGCCCCAGAGCCGCCCCGCCGACGAACAGCCACAGATGGGAGCGTGAGGACGCGGGAGCCTCGCTCGGCACCCCGGTCGGCGCCGGTGCCACCGCGGTGGTGGCCTCCGTGGCAGGTGGGGTCGGCTCCGTGGGCGGCATGGCGGGCGGGCGGTCGCCCGCCGCGGGCGCCTCCGGGAGGTTGGACCCGACCACGATCTTGTCGGGACCCTCGAGCACCTCGAGCGGGATCACATCGGCATTGTGCTTGACGCAGGCGGGCAGGGTGTAGCTCACGCGGTCGCTGACCCGGTTGATCGAGTCCAGCGTCGTCTTGTCGCCCCGCAGGTCGAAGATCAGGCGCACGCCGCAACGACGCACCAGGCGATAGCCCCCGCCGGCGGCTCCGGAGGCATCCGCCCAGCGGTAGTCGAGCAGGACGGCCGGCTCGGCGGACACGGTGCGCAGGATGCGGCCGTTTTCTTGCGAGACGGTCATACCCTCCTGGGCCAACTCCGCCCTGAGCCAGACCAGCTCATCGGCGACATCGCCGGGGGAAAGCGGCTCGGTGCTCTCGTCCCGCTGGATCTTGACCGCCACCCGGGCACCCTCCGCCACGACATCGACCCCCCCCGGGGCCTCGGTCTGCTGCCAGGCGCGGGGAAACTGGATCTCGCAGTTCGGGCACTCCACCGCCCTCGAGGCCCGCGGTGACACAAGGACTGCGAACAGGAGGATGCGGAGGGCGGCAGACGACATGGGCGGGTTTGGTCCTGACGGTGATGCAGCGAGCCAGGGTCGGGCTCGCCCGCGCGAGACACCGGGAGAGTATGCCGGAACACGGAATGAAAATCACGCGCGCGCGCTACGCGGCCCGGATATCCCCACGGGCATGCCCAGCGCCAGCGACTTTCCCTCGCGCGAGATCATGGCCGTGGTGGCACCGGGGCTCGAAGCCGTGGTCGCCGCGGAGCTCGCGCAGCTCGGCTGGCCCGCCCCGCGCACCATCCCCGGGGGGGTGCTCTGCACCGGGGGCCGAATTCACCTCTGGCACGCCTGCCTCGGCTCCCGCACCGCCACCGACCTGCGCCTGCGCGTGGGGCGGCTGCAGGCGCACTCCCTGGAGGGCCTCGCCCAGGGCCTGCAGCGCCTTCCCTGGTCCCTCTTCCTGCGACCCGGTCAGGACCCGCGGGTCCTGGTCAGCAGCCACGGATCACCCCTCAAGCGTCGCGATGCCATCGCGCGCAAGTCCCAGATCGCCATCCGGGACGCCTTGCGCGGCCCACGGCTGCCGGACCTCGCCCCCCACCGGGGCTCCCGGGTCCCAGGGCCTGTCGTCCATCTCCATCTGGAGGGGGAGCAGGTCGAAGCCTCGCTCGACCCCGCGGGCGCGCCGCTGTGGCAGCGCGGCTATCGCGCCCGGGGCGGCGCGGCGCCCCTGCGCGAGAACCTCGCGGCCGCCGTGCTGCGGGCTCTGGAGTGGGGCTCACCCGAAGCCCTGGTGGACCCCTTCGCGGGCAGCGGCACGTTCCTCATCGAGGGCGCCGCCATGGCGCGGGGCCTGCCGCCAGGCCTCGGACGCCACTTCGCCTTCGAGCTCTGGCCCTGCCACGACGCGCGCGCCTGGGGCCGGACCGTCGAGGACGCGCGGCGGCGGGCGCCGCCCGGTCCCACCGGCCCCATCCTCGGCGCGGACGCCGACGACCACGCGCTGGACCTGGCGCGCGCCAACGCCGCCGGGGCGGGAGTCGGGACCGCGATCCGCTGGCAGGCGGGGCGCGTGGACGCCCTGCAGCCCCCGCCGGGCGCGCCGGGCCTGGTGGTGGCCAACCCGCCCTGGGGACGGCGTCTCGGCCAGGATGTCGGCGGCGTCTACGTGGCCTTCGGCCAGGTCCTGCGCGCGCGCTTCACGGGCTGGCGAATCGGCGTCCTCTGCCCGGATCCAGCCCTGATCCGGCTCATGCACCTCCCGCTGCAGCGCCTCCTGGCCTTCCCCCACGGGGGCACACGCGTGACGCTCTGGGCGGGAACGGTCGCCTGAACGCTCCGGCCTACCGGCTCTCCCCGCACTCGACGGTCAGGCGGAACGGGGCCTCGGCGCCGTTCTTGCCATCCACGACGATCATGTAGGCGCCGGGGTTCCCGACGGTCTCGACGTGGACCACGCCGCCGCCCTTGGCGCCGTCCGCCTCGCACTCGGACACGGTGTGGCTCAGGGTGGGGCAAGTGCCGTCATAGTCCCAGCGGAAGGCGAACAGGTCGAGATCGGCGCAGTCGCTGTCCAGCCAGATGTTGGCGCCCGTGTTGGGGGGGAGCTGCAGGGTGTAGACCCGCTCGTTGCCTGGGTAGCCGTAGCGTTGGACCTGGCAGTACTTGCCCACGTAGAAGTCGTCGCCGAAGTTGTCGCGCCCACCGGCCGTGTTCCCCTCGACCTCTTCACCGCAGGAGACGGAGCCGGTGACGCACCCATCGCGCGGGGGCCGTCCCTTCTTGGCGTCGCAGTCCACCGGGCGCTTGTCGCTCTGCCGCACGATCCGGGCACGCTTGTGCAACAGGTTCCTGAGGGCCGGGATCTGGTCGCAGCCGCAGTACAGCAGGGCGACGAGGGCGATGGTGGAGTACCGCACGTGGACCTCCGGTGTGTCGGGGAAAGGTGGTCTATGGCGCCGCGACGCCCTGGGCGACCCCGATCCGCCCGGTGGCCTGCCCCAGGGCGTGCAGCCAGGCGATGGCCTCATCGCTCGCCACCGGCGCGCGCCAGCGCCAGTTGCCGGTCGGCGTCCCCGGCACGTTGATGCGGGCCTCATCGCCCAACTCCAGCAGATCCTGCAACGGCAGCACCACGTGGTCGGCCCGCGACTCCATCGCCAGGCGGACCAGGCCGCGGGCGGCCGAGCGCTCGCGCCCCTGGTCCAGCCGGTCGAACTGCTGGTGGACCCAGTCGGGGGCGCTCTCGTACCAGCCCCGGGCGGTCTGCGTGTCGTGGGTGCCGGTGCAGGCCAGGCAGTTGTCTGTCGCGAAGTGGCAGGGGTGGTGCGGGTTTTCCGGATCGCCGTCGAAGCCGAACTGCAGGACCTTGGTGCCTGGAAAGCCGAGGCCATCGCGCAGCGCTTCGGTCTCGCGGTCGATGAACCCGAGATCCTCCACCACCACGGGCAGCGCCGCGGGGTCCACCGGGCGGTCCAGCAGTGCCGCCTGCTCCGCGGCCAGGGCCTCGAACAGGGCGCGGCCCGGGCCCCGGGTCCAGGCACCGTCGCGGGGAGAGCTCGCGAATGGGAATGAGAAATAGGCGGCGAAACCTCGGAAGTGATCGATGCGCAGCTCGTCCACCAGGGCGAGTTGTCGCCGGAAGCGCGCCCTCCACCACGCGTGCCCCGTGGCCGCGGAGCGCTCCCAGTCGTAGACCGGGTTGTCCCAGCGTTGGCCGTCCGGGGTGAAGTAGTCGGGCGGTGCGCCGGCCACGACGACGGCGATACCGTCGGGGCCGAGTTGGAACAAGGAGCGGTGGGCCCAGCAGTCGGCGGAGTCGCCAGCCACATACAGGGGCAGATCGCCCAGCAGCCGCACTCCGCGCGCGGTCAGCTCGCGCCGCAGCCGCGCCCACTGGCGATCCACCAGGAATTGCAGCGCGGCGGCGTGGTGGAAGCTCTGGCGGTGCTCGCGCGGCACCCCGGCCAGCGCGGCGGGCTCATGGTCCCGGAGCGCCGCGGGCCAGCGGTGCCAGGGCTCGCGCAGATCGTGGGTCAGGGCCCACCAGGCTGCCCAGTCGAAGGCCCAGGCCCCCTGGGCAGCGACCCAGGCGTCGAGCGCCGCCTCGGGGACCGCCGCGGCGGCTTCCGCCAGCAGCGGCCCCTTCCAGGCACGCAGGGCGGACCACGGGACACGATCGGGCCGCTCGGACGCCGGCATCGCGGCCATGGCCTCCCGCACGCGGGAGGCAGGCAGGACGCCCTCCTCGACGAGGTGCTCCAGCGAGAGGAACATGGGTTCGACCGCGAAGGCCGACGCCCCCGAGTACGGGCATTCGTTGGCTCCATCGGGGGGCACCGGCAGGATCTGCCAGAGCGCCACGCCCGCCTCGGCGAGCTGATCGAGGAAACGCCAGGTCCCGGACCCAGCGATGGTGCCCACAGGCTCGGGGCCCGGGAGGGAGAAGACGGGGAGGAGGATTCCGGTGCGTCGCATCCGGCGGGTCTATCCGGATACAGCGGGGCTGTCAGGTATCAGGTGTCAAGCGCCCACCAAGGAATCTCGGCAGCCATAGCGGTTTTTGGCGCGCGGTAACGGCGCGAAGCGCCGGGAGGTATCAGCCAGCAATAACGCCGGCAATGACACGCGACCGGTGCTCGCCCCGCGCGGACGGCCGGCAACGGTGTCGGGAACGGTGTCAGGCACTAGGAATTCACATTTTTTGGAAAATGTGAATTCCTAGTGCCTGACACCCACGCTGACACCCGCGCTCGTGACACCCGCGCCCGCGTCAGCCGCGCCGCCGCTCGCGCCACCCACACGGCGTGACCTCCGCACCAGGTCCCCGAGCGAGAAACCCTCCCAGGCCGAGAACAGGAGCCCGATCCCGACGGTGAACGAGAGCTGCCCGAGATGGATCAGCACCGCGGTCGCCGCCGCCTGGGAGGCGCCGACGCCGAGCAGCCGCAGGGCCGCCGAGCAGCCCGCCTCGTGGGCACCGAAGAAGCCGGGGGTGGGCAGGACGGTGAACGCGGTCAGGGTCAGGGTCCAGACCACCAGGGACTCGGCCGGGCCGAGGTGCAGCCCGGGCACGCCCCGCAAGCCCACCCAGACACCCGCCACCGTGAAGCCCCACAGGGCGCCAGTGAGCGCGATGGCGCCCAGGGCATGCAGCGGGGTACCCGCGAGAGCGCGCAGGGCGACGTAGAAGTGCCGCAAGAAACCTGATATCCGTCTGGCCAACGGTTCGCTCGCCAGGCCCACGAGGGCCTCGACCCGCCGAATCGCCGCCTCGCCCAGCAGCGCGACGGCGAGCACCGCGCCGAGCCCGGCGAGGCTGACCAGCCCAGCGAAGACCTGGCCGGCGTGGACCAGATCGACCCCGCCCAGCACCACCCCGCCCTCCGGCAGGTCCACCAGCACGCCCACCAGGGCCAGCATGAACAGCAGGCTCAGGAAGTCCAGCAGGCGCTCGACGAACAGGGCCGCGAGCGAACGCCCCCAGGGCACGCCGTGCTGCTCCTGCAGCAGGTAGGGGCGCACCAGCTCGCCGAGGCGCAGGGGGATCACGTTGATGGCCAGGAAGCCCACGCTGTTGAGGGACAGCATGGGCAGGAAGCGGAGACGCTGTCCGAGCAGCAGCCGCAGGCGGACGCAGCGGGCGGAGTGGGCGATGAGGTTGGCCAACCACATCCCCGGCACCACCCACCAGTGAAAGCCGGCGAAGCTCCGCCCCACGACCGACAGATCGGTCCCCCACAACACCCAGGCCAGGCAGCCGACCGTGACCGCCAGGACGGCCGCGAGCTTCCAGTTCATGCGGCACGCGCAGCCTAGGGCGCCGGCTCCTCGGCCGGGATGATGTCCAGGCCCGGCGCGAGCGGGGCGGTCACGCCTTCGGCCAGGATATCCAGGCACAGCACTGCGCCGTCATCGCAGGCCACACAGTCGATGCCCCAGTCCGCGACCAGGTCGCAGACGTAGTCCTCGGAGCCGCCCACGTCGTCGGCCAGATCGCGGGTGTCTGCCACCCCTGAGACCACCAGCCCACCGATGGAGCTGCCATCGGGAGCGAAGGTGCCCTCGAGGTGGAAGTCGGAGACCGGGATGGTCACCTCGTCGTAGGCCAGCTCGATGTCCTGGGTGGCGGAGAAGTAGGGCTGCCGGGTGAAGTCCGCCGGGTCGAACCACCAGGAGCGGGGATCCCGCAGCAGGCGGTATTCGCCGTCCACCCCGAGCTTGCCTTCGGCCACGTACAGCGTGAGCTGCTCCGCGTCGGCGGAGGCGACCCCCACGAGCAGCGGGTTGACGCCGTAGATGGAGAAGATGAGCTCGAGCCCCTCGGGTTGCGTGAAGGTGACCTCGTTCAGATCGAGCACATAGGTGAGGTGTTCGAGCGCGCCCACCTCGCCGTCGAGCTCGGCGCCGTACACGGCGGTGGTGAAGCCCACGTCGGTCTGGACGCCGCAGACGGAGGCGGACAGGGTGTAGGCGGTGGAGGCCGCGAGCGGCACGGCCGGCGTGAGGGTGGCGATGCTGCCGTCCCAGCCCACCGCGACCTCGACATCACCGGCGCCGTCCTGCAGGCTCAGGCTGGCCAGGTCCTCGGCCGGCTCGGAGAAGGTCACGGTCAGCGGGTCGCGGTAGTACCAGGCCGCCTCGCCCTCTTCGGGCAAGGAGGACACGAAGGTCGCGGTGCAGTCGACATCGGTGTCCGTATCCGTGTCGCCGTCGGTGTCGGCGTCGGTGTCGGCGTCGGTGTCGGTGTCGGCGTCGGTGTCGGCGTCCCCCTCGGGGGTCTCGGTGTCGTCCTTCTCCTCGTTGCAGCGGCAGGCGCCGAGGCCAAGGGCCAGGGCCAGCGGCAGGGCGATGCGGACCATGTCTCCTCCTTGCGGGTGGACCCGGCCTCAGTCCAGGTCGTTCTCGATGCTCAGGGTGTACCAGTGGAAGGCGCTGCCCGGGTTGCGCTCGGCCTCTTCCCTCGTCATCTTCACCAGCAGATACCAGTCGGTAGCGTCGCGGGACGGCCACACGATCTGGGGGTCGCGGTCGGCGACCGTGCCGTCGTGGAAGGAGCTGTCGAGGTAGGTGACGTCGTCGATGTCGGCGCCGACCACGTCCGGGCCATAGAGCGACATGCGGGCGGCCAGGGGGCTGCCGCTGCTGTAGGCCTCGACGGTGAAGGTCCAGGTGATCCCCGTCTCGCTCGCGGGCACCTGTACGTGGAACCAGTCGTAGTCGTAGGAGTCGCTGATCTTCCCGAAGACCACGTCGCCCCGCTGGACCGTCTCGGCCTGCGCGGCGGTGCCGTTGTCCTCCACCTCCTCGCGGGTCCAGGTGACCGGGGCCTTGTCCTCCGAGGCCAGCAGCCACCAGCCATAGTCCTCGCCCGAGAGGCCGTCCGCCTCGTTGAGGAAGAGGTAGTACTCGGGATCGCCGAGGACGGGGAAGAGAATCCAGGGATCTTCCACGAACCCGTCGGAGGACTGCAGGGTCAGCTCGCCCGACTCGCGGGCCATCAAGGTGAAGGCCACGCTGGCGCGGCTACCGCGGGAAGCTGCGTCCACGCCCACCCGAATCCAATCGGCGTCCTCGGCAGGAAACACCAGCCAGTCGTTGTCGCCGGCCTCCGAGAAGTTGCCGCAGGCCTGATGCTCCAGCGTGATGGCGTCGGCATCGCCCAGGCCGTCGTTGGGCTCGGTCTCGGGCAGGTCGCAGGGAGGCGGCGGGGCGGTGTCCTCGGGGGGGGAGGTGTCCCCGGTGTCCGCCGTGTCCTCCAACTCGGAGTCGCCGTGGTGATCGTCCGGCTTGACGGGCTGATCGGGCTGGAAGCAGCCCGCACAGGCCTTGCAGCCCAGAAAGCCGGCCGCCAGGAGCCAGGGAGCGGTGCGGAGCACGGCGATTCCTCCGGGAACGCCCTGCAGGGTAACTCAGGCCGTGGGCGTTCGCTCGGAGCGTGGCGATCCCGGCGACCCGCAGGTATGCTCCCGGGCAGCGCCGACCCTGGAGGAGACCATGCCCCGGCCCTGTGCCCTCGCCCTGTGCCTCGCCGCCCTGTGCGGCTGTCCCACCTCGGACTCCGACATCCACGCCCTGACCCCCTCCCTCGTGGTCGCCCCGGACGCAGTGGACTTCGGCGAGGTGGTGGTGGACTACCCGGCCGCGGCCCAGGTGGAGCTGATCAACGCGGGCAAGGCGACCCTGACCGGCACCATCGCGTGGGTCGAGGGCTCCGCCACCCAGCTCACCAAAGACCTGGAGGTCCTCGAGATTCCCCGCGACGACCGCACCGTGCTCAACCTCACCTGCCTGCCCACCACCTACGACGTCTATTCCGGCACGGTGCTCATCAGCTCCAACGACCCGGACCGGCCCACCCTGGAGATCCCTGTGGCCTGCACGGGCGTGCACGCCCCCACCCCCGACATCGAGCTGGACCCGCCTGCCCTGGACTTCGGCGAGGTCGCCGTCGGCAGCAGCGTGACCCGCTACGTGCAGGTGCTCAACGTCGGCGACGGCGATCTGCACATCGTCCAGACCGCCCAGACCGACTCCGGCGCCTTCACCGTCGAGACCGACCCGACCGGCGTCACCATCAGCCCGGATGGCGACGTGTTCGTGGCCCTGATCACCTACGCCCCCACCACCGCCGTCGGCGACTACGGGCAGCTCCACATCATGAGCGACGACCCGGACGAGCCCACCGTCTCGCTGCTTCTGCTGGGCAACTGCGAGTCGGCCGAGGACTGCGACTACGAGTACCCGGTGGCCGTGATCGAGGGGCCGACCGAGAGCGAGCCACTCGACACCTTCACCCTGGACGGCTCCGCCTCCTACGACCCCTACGGCGGAGCACTCACCTACGCCTGGAACCTCATCGCGGCGCCGCCGGGCTCCTCCGGCCACATCAGCGGCGAGATCGAACCCACGACCGACCTCTACGTGGACCTGGCCGGCACCTACCAGGTCCAGTTGGTGGTGCGGAACGAGGCGGACGTGCCCTCGGCGCCCACCCGGCACGTCGTGAGCGTCACCCCCACCGACAAGATCCACGTCGAGATGTTCTGGAGCGCGGGCGATTCCGACCTCGACCTGCACCTGGCCCAGGAGGGTACACCCCTCTTCCAGGAGCCCACCGACTGCAACTACTGCAACCCCAACCCAGACTGGGGGGTCGCGGGCGAGGGCAGCGACGACCCCTCCCTCGATCTCGACGACGTCACCGGATTCGGCCCGGAGAACATCAACATCCAGAACCCCGCCGACGGCGGCTACGACATGTACGTGCACTACTTCCGCGACAGCGGGGCGGGCGCGGTCACGGCCACGGTGCGGGTCTACCTCGACGGCGGTGTGGCTTTCGAGCGCAGCCAGATCCTGGCCTACGACGAGCGCTGGTTCGTCGGCACCGTGCGCTGGCCCGAGGGCGTGGTGGCCGAGAACGAGGGCGACCCCCTGGATACGAGCACCGCGCGGAGCTGCTACGAAGAGTAGGCACGGTCACGATTGCTCCCGGCGCTGGGCGGGTTTAGGTACCGGCCGACCTCCGGCCTGGCTCCCTGCCAGGACCGGCACCAAGGAGATCCGATGACCCGCAGCTCCCTCCTGCTCCTGGCCAGCCTGGCGCTGTCCGCCTGTCAACCCCAGCCTCCCGCCGTCCCGGGCACCTTCCAGGGTGCCGGCACCACCCTCGCCACCGTCAACGGCGAAGCGCTCACCTCCGACATGGTGGACGCCATCCTGCGGTCGCTGCCGGCCCAGATCAAGCAGCAGATCGACGCTTCAGGCGACCAGAGCCCACTGATCGACTCGCTCGTGGCCAGCGAGCTGCTCTACCAGCAGGCCGTCAAGGCCAACCTGCACCTCGACCCGCTGGTCCAGCAGGACATCGCCCTGGCCGAGCGCCACGCGCTGGCCGAAGCGCACGCCCGCAAGGTGGTCCAGGAGCGCATGACCGACGCGCGCATCCAGAGCTGGTACGACGACCACAAGGTCCAGTTCGCCCAGCCGCAGCTCCTGCTGGCCCACATCATGTTCGCCGACATGGCCAAGGCCGAGGAGGTCAAGGCCCAGCTCGACGCCGGCGGCGACTTCGACGCCCTGGCCACGGCCAACAGCATGGACACCATGACCGCCCCCAAGGGTGGCGAGATCGGCTGGCTCGAGCTGGCCCAGATGGCGCCCCCCCTGCGCGAGCAGATCAAGGACTCCGCCGCCGGCAGCTTGCTCGGTCCCCTGCAGATGGGCCGCACGGTCCACATCTTCAAGATCAAGGAGCGCCGCGATGTGCAGCCCCTCGCCGAGGTGCGCGACGACATCGTGGCCCAGCTCGAGCAGGAGATCCGCCAGGAGTACCTCGACGAGCTGAAGGGGGCCGCCCTGGTGGTGGAGACCTACAAGAGCCCCGCCGCTACGCCCGATCTGCCGGCCGGCGCCGACCAGCCCGGGGCTGCGCCCGATGGCGCGCCCGCCGCGCCCGCGGCCGCCGGGGACGCCCCCGCCGCGGGAGCTGCGCCAGCCCTCCCCGCCCGCCCGATGCCCACCCGCCCGGGTCGGTTCGCGCGCCCCGGCTCCAAGGCCCCGGTCAAGAGCGGTCCGTGAGCGAGCCCCGGCGCCGTCTGCTGATCCTCGGCGCCTCGTCGGGAATCGGCGCGGGCTGCGCCAGAGTGTTCGCCGCCCACGGCTACGACATCTTCGGTGTCCACCTGGACCGCCGGCCCGCGCTGCCGCGGGTCCAGGCGTTGCAGGCGGAGCTGGAGGCCTCCGGCGCCCGGGTGCGCCTGTTCAACCAGAACGCCGCCGATCCCGACCAGCGCCAGGCTGTGATCGCGGCTTTGGCGGAGGATCTCCGCCCCGCCGGGGCCGGAATCGACGTGCTGTTGCACTCCCTGGCCTTCGGCAGCCTGGGGGCGTTCGTGCCCGCCGACAGCGCGCGCCCGGTGCAGGAGCGGCAACTGGCGATGACCGTGGAGGTGATGGCTTCCTCGCTGGCCTGGTGGGTGCGCGACCTCGCGCTCGCCGGGCTGCTGGGCCACGCGCCGGTCCTGCCCAGGCCGGCGGCGGGCACCGGAGGTGGCGCGCGTGTCTTCGCCCTCACCTCGGCGGGCACGCAACGGGTCTGGCCCGGCTACGGGCCGGTCAGCGCGGCCAAGGCAGCGCTCGACGCCCTGGTGCGCCAGCTCGCGGTGGAGCTGATGCCCCGCGGGATCACGGTCAACGCCATCATGCCCGGGATCACGCGCACGCCGGCGCTGGCCGTCATCCCCGGTCACGAGCGCATGCTGGCGCAAGCCGAGGCGGGCAACCCCGGCGGGCGCCTCACCACGCCCGAGGACGTGGGGCATGCGCTGCTGGCCCTGTGCGCGCTCGGCACCGCCTGGATGACTGGCAACTGCATCCGGGTGGACGGTGGGGAGGATCTGCTGGCATGAAGCGCCCACCAACGACCATCGGCAGCCACCAGGGTCTTTGGCGCGCGTTCCGTTGTTCCCGCCGCCAACGTCACGTGACGGCACCCGTCGCTTGCCTGGCAGCGCTGCTGGTCGCCTGTCACGCTACCCCCCAGGAGACCAGCAGGCCCGCGGACACCGGCGACACCGGCGATACCGGCCTGCCGCCCGTCACCGGCTGCGAGGCGGACGAGGCCGCGTTGCGTGCCCTGATCCCCATGGCGAGCCCGACCTCGTCTGCGGTCGGCGCTGTGCTGGCGGGGGTGGACCAGCGCTGCGGCTGGCCCATCCAGGCCGGGTCCGGCTCCTTCCTGTTCGCCGCGATCTGCAGCTCGGATGGGTGGGCCGTGGCCGGCGACTTCGATGGCTGGGAGGGCCAGGCGTTCGTCCGGAACGGCGCGCTCTGCTGGGCCGAGATCGAGATCCCCTCCCCCACCGACGCCGGCTACAAGTTCACCGACGGCAGCGCCTGGGAGGCCGACCCCTGGGCGCGGCGCCTGGCCTACGACGAGTACGGCGAGCTGTCCCTGGTGCGGGCCGAGCGCGCCCACCTGGAGCGCTGGCAGGGCTTTTCGGCGGAGGGCCTGCGGGCCCGCACCGTACGGGTCTGGGTGCCCGAAGGCGGCGCCTTCGACCGCGCGCTGTACGCCCACGACGGCCAGAACCTGTTCGACCCGGCCGGTCCCTGGGGCGGCTGGCACCTGCAGGACGCCCTGCCGGCCGGGGTCCTGGTGGTGGCCAACGACAACACCTCCGACCGCATGGAGGAGTACACGCACGTCGAGGATCTCCTGCATGGAGAGTGGTACGGCGGCTGGGGCGAGACCTACGGCGCCTTCGTCCAGGAGCGACTGCG
>Ga0233425_10003782_pt1 | contig 26699 bp, 21 predicted proteins | sample Watercolumn_Towu_2_FD_181712 | JGI IMG/M metagenome (GOLD analysis project Ga0233425, IMG submission 181712) | Freshwater microbial communities from Lake Towuti, South Sulawesi, Indonesia - Watercolumn_Towuti2014_140_MG | ecosystem: Environmental > Aquatic > Freshwater > Lake | place...
CCTACTGGAACAATGAAGAAACCTTTCAGAAGAAGTTCCGGAACGGATGGTATCTCCCGGGCGACCGGTCCTCCATCGATCAGGAAGGATATTTCTGGTTCGTGGGTCGTGACGATGATGTGATCAACACCGGCGGACATCTGGTCAGCCCCTTTGAAGTGGAATCCGCTTTGCTGGAACATCCCTCTGTCGCTGAATCAGCGGTGGTCAGCAAACCCGATTATGTGAATATGGAGGTAGTCAAGGCTTTCATCACACTCAAACCGGGATTTACGGCCAGCAAAGAGTTGGACCTGGAGATCATGAATTTCATCCGGAAGAAACTCTCCCCGCTGGCGATGCCGCAGGAGATCGAATTTGTGAATTCCCTGCCCAAGACCAGGAGCGGTAAAATCATGCGCCGGATCCTCCATGCAAAAGAATGGGGGAAAGACATCGGTGATACCAGCACGCTGGAGGATGATTAAACCGGTACCGGATACCGAATTCCGGAGGGATCCCTGACTGAATCCGGGATCCGGTATATGGTATCCAATCAGGAACATAAGGAATAATAGAATACAAACAGTAACAAGAATTAAAAAAGGAGGAAAACACAATGGAAGAAATGAAAGAAATCATCCGCACCTATGTGGTCAAAGAGTATGTGGAAGACGATACGGAAATCGGATATGACACACCCCTGATCTCCGGCGGGATCGTCGATTCGTTTTCCATGGTTTCACTGAAACGGTTTCTTGAAAACAAGTACAGCATCTCCATTCCCGACGACAAAGCCACTCCCGAAGCCTTCGATTCGGTGAACAAGATATGCACACTGGTGAAGGAATATATTCATTGACGCAAAACCCAAGGAACGATATGGCTTATTCATCAAAAACGCGCGAAATGTACCAGGACGTCCTGAAGGGTATCCGGGACGCCGGGCTGTTTAAGCAGGAACGGTTTATTCATTCGGCCCAGGCAGCCGACATCGAAGTGGAGTTCCCATCGGGATCATCCGTGAAGAAAGTGATCAACATCTGTGCAAACAATTACCTGGGATTGTCCAGTCATCCCGAAGTGGTTAAAGCTGCCCATGAAGGACTGAACAGCCACGGATACGGCATGTCATCAGTCCGCTTCATCTGCGGAACTCAGGATATCCACCGGAAACTGGAGAACATGGTCACCCGCTTCCTGGGCACGGAAGATACGATCCTGTTCCCCTCCTGTATGGATGCCAATGCGGGAGTGTTCGAAGCAGTGCTGACCAAAGACGATGTCATGATCTCCGACCGCCTGGTCCATGCATCGATCATCGACGGGATCCGGCTGTGCAGCGCCATACACGACACATATAAGCACTCCGACATGGAGCACCTGGAAAGCAAGCTGCAGTTACATCAGGATAAACGGCTGAAAATGATCATCACCGACGGGGTGTTCTCCATGGACGGCGACACCGCGAAACTGAATGAAATGGCGGCTTTGTGCGACAAATACGACGCCCTCCTTTTCTGTGACGATTCCCATGCCAGCGGGTTTATCGGCAAAACCGGCCGGGGAACTCATGAGAAATGCGGGGTGATGGGAAGGATGGACATCATCACCACGACGTTTGGAAAAGGATTGGGAGGTGCCTCCGGCGGTTGTGTATCCGGACGTACGGAGCTGGTAGAGCTGTGCCGCCAGAAGGCCCGGCCCTACCTCTTTTCCAATACCATTGCACCCCCCGTGGTGGCCGGTGTCATCAAAGTACTGGAAATTCTTTCGGCGACCACCGAGCGCCGTGATAAGCTGGAGAAGAACACCGAATTCTGGCGGAAAGGATTACTGGATGCCGGATTGATCATCAAAGAAGGGGATACCCCCATTGTTCCGGTCATGTTGTTCAACGCCAAACTTTCGCAGGATGTTTCCCGTGATATGTATGAGGAAGGCATCTATGCCATCGGCTTCTTTTTCCCGGTAGTTCCACAGGGGCAGGCCCGGATCAGGACGCAGATCTCGGCAGGGCATGAAATTCACCACCTGGAAAAAGCCCTCAACGCGTTTAAAAAGGTCGGGAAGAAATACAACATCCTGGGCAAGACCAAGCAGGAAATCATCGAAATGTACGGAATGTAACAAGTTGAAACTATGGAACAGAAACTGGCAAACCCCGCTCCGCTCGGACTGATGGGTTTCGGGATGACCACCGTTTTGCTGAATATTCACAATGCCGGATTTTTCCCGGTAAGTGCAATGATCCTGGCCATGGGTATTTTCTATGGCGGGATCGCCCAGATCATTGCCGGGATTCTTGAATTCAGGAAGGGAAACACTTTCGGGGTTACCGCTTTCACTTCCTACGGATTGTTCTGGATCACCCTGGTGGCCCTCTGGATATTTCCGGATACCGGTGCCGGTAGGGCCGCGAAAACCGAAGAGGCCTACATGGGCTGGTACCTCTTCCTTTGGGGATTGTTTACGTTCTTCATGTGGCTGGGCACATTCGGGAAGAGCGTGTGCCTGAAATTCGTCTTCCTCTCGCTGTGGATTCTTTTCTTCCTGCTGGCCATCCGCGACTGGACAGGCTCGGAACTGATCGGGATCATTGCGGGATACGAAGGGATCCTCTGCGGATTATCGGCCATCTATCTGGCCCTGGCAGAGGTATTGGAAGAGGCAAGGGGAAAGAAAATCCTGCCTTACTGACCGGAAGGAATACCGGCCGCCGGATTTCAGAAGAAATAATAGATCCCCAGGAGGATCCGCAGGTTCGCTACGGCTTCCGGGTTGGAAACGAATCCGCGGGCGGTCGTTGTTCCGTAACCTGCCACAGTGTATTCGAGTTCGCCGGCAATCCGGAGGCGTTGAACATTAAACTCCAGCCGGGGTGATATCCGCCACAGGTAATCGATCGTGGCACCCCGGGCATAGGTTGGCCCTATTACCGGTGTGCCGATCCCCAGGTTCTTGCTGAACGCGCCGAAGATCCCCGGCCGCCATTTCGTTCCGTTCGTATGGATCTCGGCCCAGACGGCTGCGCTCCGGAGATTTGCATAATTTACGAATCCCCTGGCTGAATCAGTGATGCTTTTCACTGCATATCCCCCGATCATGGTGTAGGCGTTATTGTCGTCGCCATATTCGGCTCCCATTTTAACAGTGACGGCTTTTACCTTGATCTTGCCGAAAAAGGAAGCCATTAAACCGGAAGATTTCGTGCCGGTTCTATAGGTTTCCGACACCTCTTGCCTGCTGACTACGATCCCATTGATGACCGTATCGTATGCCGGTGAAATGACCACGGTTGTGGAAAGCCGGGGAGTGAGCATCTGGAATCCCAGGGAAGCTCCTGCCAGGAATTCGGTGCCACGCTCAGCATTTGCCTTCCCGAACTGAACCTGCAGGTTCAGTTCGGGAAGAACTGAATTGCGCAGGTACCTGGAGCTGGGTCCGTCGGGCCCGTCGCTAACGAAGTCGATCTGCTCCAGTGCCGTGAACAGGATCCTGAAATTACGGATCTGCTGTGTGATCCGGATCTGGGGATTCCGGGAGAAGACCACAAAAGGGGCTCCCGTGTTGAAAGAAACCGTGGCCGGGGAACATTCCGGGACGAACATCGGGTGCCAGGTCTGCCCGGCCAGCAATTCCGTGGATCTCCAGTTCAGCTTGACCCACGCCTGCCGGAGCCGGAAAGTGTTGATGTTGGGATTGATATTTCCGAAGAATTCCGCTTCAAAGTAGGCCGAGGTCTTCGCCCCGATCGCATCGGGGCCCCAAATGGAGCCGGCCAGGCGTGTCTGGATGGAAAGGATATTGGAGCTCGCTTTCGCATTAATGTCCTTGCCTTCGGCATCCCGTTTCACCGGTTCCGGGTACAGAAGAAAATGCCCCTCGCGGGCGGCCACGATCTGCCGGGAATCAACCAACACGTCTGTCTTCACAAAACCCGAAAACCGGATTCCGAAAAGAGGCGTTTTTGGTTCCCCGTCCTGTCCGTGGGCGATGAGGGAAGCCAGCATTACCGCCAGGCAGATTACTTGAAGCTTTTTCATACGAAGTGTTTTTTTCGCCGGCAATGATAAGAAAATTACTGCGTTTTCCCCTCCGGATACTAAAGCACGGCAATTGTCGTTTCTGTAAGGAAAACAAAGACAGCATACATGAAAAATATCCTAATTGCGGGAGCATTCCTGGGTTTGGTGGTTTTTCTTTTTTCCTGTGCCACCACGCATCCCAATGAACAAATACTGGCCGGGGAATGGAAGCCGGTAAAAGCGGAGAAATGCTTTACGGAAGCGGAAGAAGCGCAGTTCCAGAAAGCCCTCACCACGGGGACGAGGACGACACCCGGAACCACCGGCAAGGGAAGCACCCCTGCAGGGAATCCGCCCGAATCCAAAGATGTCCAGACTCAGTTGAACCGGATGATACAGGTAGAAGGCCGAACCAATATCTCTATCTATCCCGACCATACTGCAGTAAAATTCTACCAGGGACGCACTGTAAAGGCCAGGTGGAAGCTCCGGGGCAAAGGAAAAGTGCTGATCGCAAAAGATCTGGTCAAAAACGAATCCTACCGCATCGACATTCAGGAGATCAGCCAGAACGAGCTGGTCGTTCTGGAGCACCTGCCCATCGGGGGAATTAAAGTCACCTATACCAGGGTTCAGCCGGAATAGGACCGCTGTTCCTTTTCTGTTTTTTTGTTCAGATAATTGGTGTACTTTTGAAAGATACAAATTTCAAATCAGTGACCATGAATTTCGATTTTACTGAAGAACAGAAGTTGATCCAGCAGGCGGCCCGGGATTACGCCCAACGCGAGCTGATCAAAGACGTCCTGGAGCGCGACGCAACCTGCGAATTTCCGGCCAGGCACGTGAAAGCATTAACCGACCTAGGATTTATGGGCATGATGGTCGATCCCAAGTATGATGGCGGGGGGATGGACACTGTCTCCTACGTTCTTGCTATGGAGGAGTTGTCGAAGGTCGATTCGGCAACCTCCGTCATTGTTTCGGTGAACAACTCTCTTGTTTGCTATGAGCTGGAAGAGTTCGGCTCCGAGGAGCAAAAGCAAAAGTTCCTTAAGCCACTGGCACGCGGAGAAAAGCTGGGAGCCTTTCTGCTGTCGGAACCGGATGCTGGATCCGATGCCACCTCCCAGCGAACCACCGCAACCGATATGGGGGATCATTACCTGGTGAACGGCACAAAGAACTGGATCACCAATGCCAATTGCGCATCGACATACATCCTGATTGCGCAGACGCATCCCGACAAGGGGCACAAAGGGATCAATACATTCATCGTAGACAGGAACTCGCCGGGGATCAGTCTCGGACCTCATGAGGATAAAATGGGCATGCGGAGTTCCGACACCCATTCGGTGATGTTCAATGATGTGAAGGTACCAAAAGAGAACCGGATCGGGGAAGACGGATTCGGATTCAAGTTGGCCATGAAAACCCTGGAAGGAGGCCGGATCGGTATTGCCGCCCAGGCCGTTGGGATTGCCCAGGGAGCATACGAGAGGGCTCTCCAGTATGCCAAGGAACGGAAGGCCTTCGGAACAGAGATCATCAACCACCAGGCCATCGGCTTCAAGCTGGCGGAGATGCATACCAGGATAGAAGCCGCACGGTATTTCACACTTCGATCGGCCTGGCTGAAAGATCAGAAACGCCCGTATGGTACCGCCAGCGCCATGGCGAAGTACTGGGCAGCCGAAACTGCCATGTATGCCACAACCGAAGCGGTCCAGATCCACGGAGGATACGGCTATGTGAAGGAATACCATGTGGAACGGCTGATGCGTGAAGCCAAGCTGACCCAGATATACGAGGGAACCAGCGAAATCCAGCAGATCATTATCTCCCGGGCGATCATGAACGAATAGCGGTTGTAGTTCCATGAAAATGCCTAAACCGTATAAGCCGGAGAATCACATCCGAATTGTCACGGCTGCTTCGCTGTTTGACGGACATGATGCAACGATCAATATCATGCGCCGGATCCTGCAATCGAGCGGGGCCGAAGTAATCCATCTCGGCCACAACCGTTCGGTCAGGGAGATCGTTGATTGCGCCATCCAGGAAGACGTCCAGGCCGTGGCCATCACCTCCTATCAGGGGGGGCACATGGAGTTCTTCAAGTACATGCACGATCTTTTCTGTGAACAGGGGTGCGGCCATATTTTGATCTTCGGAGGCGGCGGAGGAGTATTCCTCCCGGAAGAGATCCGTGAATTGCACGATTATGGGATCTCCAGGATCTATTCCCCCGACGACGGTCGCTCCATGGGCCTCCAGGGAATGATCAACGATGTACTGCAGAAGTGTGATTTCAGGCTGCATTCCTCCTCCGGGAATATTTCCGGGGAACTCACTACCAAAAACTGGAAAGCCATCGCCCGGTCGATAACACTGGCGGAGAATACACCGGAAAAGGCCCTGCCGGTACTGAAAAAGTTATCAGCACAAGCAGCAAAAAACCAAATTCCGGTACTGGGGATCACCGGAACCGGAGGATCCGGGAAATCCAGCCTGGTGGACGAAATCGTCAGAAGATACCTCAACGACCTTCCGGATAAGACCATAGCGATCATCTCAGTGGACCCCACCAAACGGAAATCGGGGGGAGCCTTACTGGGTGACAGGATCCGTATGAATGCTATCGGCGATCCGCGCGTATATATGCGGTCCCTGGCCACCCGTCAATCAAATCTGGCCTTATCCAGATATGTAAGGGATGCCATTACTATCACCAAAGCGGCAGGATTTGACCTGGTGATCGTGGAGACCTCCGGCATCGGGCAATCAGATACCGAGATCGTGGACCACAGCGATCTGACCCTCTATGTCATGACCCCGGAATACGGCGCTGCCAGCCAGTTGGAAAAGATTGATATGCTGGATTTTGCCGACCTGGTTGCGATAAACAAATTCGACAAGAGGGGCGCCCTGGATGCGTTGCGGGATGTGAAAAAACAGGTTCAACGCAACCAAAACCGGTTCGGTGACGACCCCGGTACACTGCCTGTATACGGAACCGTGGCTTCCCAGTTCAACGATCCCGGGGTGAATGAGCTGTACCGCGCCATTATCCGCGAGATCAGGGCTAAAACCGGGGTTTCCTTTGCTTCCCGGTTTGCCGGGAAGGACGAAATGCAGGGAAAAATCCACATCATACCCCCTTCCAGGACCCGATACATGGCAGAGATCGCCGAGGCCGTGAGAAATTACAACCAGTGGACCGACCACCAATCGGCCATTGCCCAGCAGGCATATGCCCTCCACGAATCCCTGGATATCCTGAATAAAACTCACGGGGATAAGACAACCGGGATTGGGAAAGAACAAAAGACCGGCATCCAGGCAGTTGAACAGGCATATCAGGCCGTTCTTCAGGGACTCGAACCAGCCAACCAAAAGATCCTGAAAAAATGGCCCGATAAAGTCCGGGATTATAAAAACGAAATCTTCACCTATCAGGTCCGGGATAAGGAGATCAGGGTGGAAACCCATACCGAATCGCTTTCGCATCTGAAGATCCCCAAAATATCTCTTCCCCGGTTCAAAGGATGGGGCGACATACTGCGGTGGAATCTCCGGGAAAATGTGCCTGGAGAGTTTCCGTATGCCGCAGGGGTGTTCCCCTTCAAACGTACAACTGAGGATCCCACCCGGATGTTCGCCGGGGAAGGAGGCCCGGAACGGACCAACCGCCGGTTCCATTACTTGTCGCATGGGATGCCGTTTGTGCGCCTCTCCACCGCTTATGACTCGGTGACATTGTATGGCTTTGATCCCGGCACCCGGCCCGATATCTACGGAAAGATCGGCAATTCCGGTGTTTCTATAGCTTGTCTCGATGACACCAAGAAGCTCTACTCAGGCTTTGACCTCCTGAATCCCAACACCTCGGTATCGATGACTATCAATGGCCCGGCTCCGGCCATGGTGGGATATTTCATGAATGCCGCGATCGACCAGCAGTGCGAAAAATACATCCTGGAACAGGGATTGACTGCGGAGGTGGAGAAAAAAATAACCGCGATTTACCAAAAGAAAGGGACAAAACAACCCCGGTATCAGGGGAAAATCCCGAGGGGGCATAACGGGCTGGGACTGATGCTCCTGGGTGTCACGGGAGACCAGGTTCTTCCCAGAGAGGTATATGAAAAGATCCGGAAGGAAACCCTCTGCACCGTCAGAGGCACTGTACAGGCCGACATCCTGAAGGAGGACCAGGCACAGAACACCTGTATTTTTTCTACCGACTTTGCCCTCAAGATGATGGGGGATATCCAGGAATTTTTCATCCGGAACCACGTCCGGAATTTTTACTCGGTTTCCATTTCGGGGTACCACATTGCAGAAGCCGGCGCCAATCCCATTACCCAGCTCGCCCTTACATTATCCAACGGATTCACCTACGTCGAATACTATGCATCCCGGGGAATGGATGTGAATAAATTCGCTCCCAACCTCTCGTTTTTCTTCTCCAACGGGTTGGACCCTGAATATTCGGTGATCGGCCGGGTGGCCCGGCTCATCTGGGCTAAAGCCATGAAATACCGGTACAAAGCGGATGCCCGTTCACAGATGCTGAAATACCACATCCAAACCTCAGGCCGTTCTCTTCACGCACAGGAAATCGACTTCAACGATATACGGACCACCCTTCAGGCTCTTTACGCTATTTACGACAACTGCAATTCGTTGCATACCAATGCCTATGATGAGGCCATCACCACACCGACAGAAGAAAGTGTCAGGAGAGCAATGGCCATCCAGATGATTATCAACCATGAACTGGGAATGGCCAAAAACCAGAACCCCCTCCAGGGAGCTTTCATAGTTGAGGAATTGACCGACCTTGTAGAGGAAGCGGTATTGTTGGAGTTTGAACGGCTATCGGAACGGGGCGGAGTCCTCGGGGCCATGGAGACCATGTACCAGCGGAGTAAGATCCAGGAGGAATCCCTCTATTATGAAATGATGAAGAACACAGGGAAGCTTCCCATCATGGGTGTCAATACCTTCCTGTCCAGCCAGGGATCCCCCACCATCTTACCCCGTGAAGTGATCCGGTCGACAGAAGAGGAAAAGCAATACCAGATTCGCATGCTTACAAGCCTGCATAATACCTGGAAAAAAGAATCTTCCCGGACCCTGCATCAATTGCAGCAGGCAGCTGTCAGAAATGAGAATACCTTTGGTGAGCTGATGGAAGCCTCGAAAGTTTGTTCCATCGGCCAGATCACCGATGCACTCTTTAACGTGGGAGGGCAGTACAGGCGAAGTATGTAACCGTAAAAACCGCTGAACTATGGCATGTAATATTTTGGTTGTCAATCCAAAGGATAAGATCACGCAGGTTGCTGTTTTTGATAATTTCAAGTTGCTCTATATCAATAACCGCAAGCATTCTCCGGATGAGTTCGCATCGTTTGATTCGGTGTATGACCAGGTGGATTTCCGGTGCGACGTTGTATTCAAAGAGTTAACCAACAATCATTTTGAGTATCACGATGTGAAGATCGTTATCTCGCGCGGAGGCCTGATCCGGCCGGTCCATTCCGGAGTATACGCAGTGAATGAAGCCCTGCAGCACGACCTGAGAAACAGTCCGATCGGGACCGATGTGATCAATATCGGCGGATTGGTTGCCCATGCGGTTGCTTCCAGGATACCCGGAGCCCGGGCGCTGATCGCCGATCCTTCAGTGGTCGACGAAATGCAGGATGTTGCCCGGATCACCGGCGTTCCGGGGATCGAACGGAAATCGATCTTTCATGCCCTCAATCAAAAAGCGGTGGCTAAGATTTACGCCGACAGCCTGAAGAAGAATTATTCGGAGCTGAACCTTATCGTGGCTCACATGGGAAACGGCACGACCGTAGGAGCTCATTGTAAAGGGAAGGTGATAGATGTCAACCAGGGATTCGAGGGTGACGGGCCATTCTCCATGATCCGATGCGGGAGCATGCCGTTGGGCGATATAGTAAAAATGTGCCTGGATGGAAAACACTCCCGTGAAGAACTTTTTGCCCTTCTGACCCACGAGGGCGGGATCAACGCACATTTAGGAACCACCGACATCAATGAGATCGAGACCCGGATTAAAAACGGGGACAAGCATGCTGCCCTGGTCTTTGAAGCGATGTCGTACCAGGTGTCCAAATCGATCGGCGAGATGTTCGTAGCCATGAAAGGGGAGGTGGATGCGATCCTGCTGACAGGTGACCTGGCTTATTCCGATTTTGTCGTGAACTATATCCGCGACCATGTAAGCAAGCTGGGCCAGGTGATTGTTTATGCCGGGGATAATGAAATCCAGGCAATGGCGGCCAATGCCTATCGTGTGATCAAAGGAGAGATTGAAGTGGCGGAGTATAAATAGTGAAACGGGGAACATGAGGCTTTTTGCGATTGATACAGGAAATTTGAAACTGGATGGCGGAGCGATGTTCGGCGTGGTGCCCAAGGTCATCTGGAATAAGATCTATCCTGCCGATGAGAATAACCTCTGCAACTGGTCCATGCGCTGTCTGCTGGCCGATACGGGCGACCGCAGGGTGCTCATCGACTGTGGCATCGGAGATAAACAAACTGAAAAATTTTTCGGGAACTACTTCCTGAATGGAGACGGAACCCTGGATGGATCCCTGGCTTCGGCCGGATATAAACTCAGCGATATCACTGATGTCATTATTACACACCTCCATTTCGATCACGCTGGTGGAGCGGTCAGGTGGAACCGTGACAAAACCGACTATATCCTCACCTTCCGGAATGCCGTTCACTGGATCAGCCGCCAGCAATGGGAGTGGGCTGTAAACCCCAACAACCGGGAAAAAGCCTCCTTCCTGAAAGAAAACATCCTCCCGATCCGCGACAAAGGAACTCTGAAACTGATCGAACAGGACTCAGAAATCTGTCCGGGTATTTCCGTCCGGCTGTATCACGGGCACACCGATGGTCAGATGATTCCGTTCATCCGGTGCAAGGATCGAACCGTAGTGTATATGGGTGATCTTCTCCCCTCCTCGGCACATATCCCTCTTCCATATGTGATGGCGTACGACACCCGGCCCCTGGTGACTCTGGAAGAAAAAGAGGCATTCCTGAAAGAAGCGGCACTGTATGGGCATATCCTGTTCCTTGAACATGATCTGTACACGGAATGCTGTACCGTTGTGGAAACGGAAAAAGGGGTGCGGGTAAAAGATAAGTTCAGCCTTTCCGAAGCTTTCTCCTCTTCATGACAATCCGGCCAGCCAGGGAATCCACAGATTTCGAGGATGCATTGACTTTCGAGCCGTTACGCCCCGGGAACTGGGGGAAATTCGAAGCGCTTTTCGGGCCTCGCGGCGCCTGCGGTAACTGCTGGTGCATGTATTACCGGAGGTCTCCGTCCGACTTTCGGGAAGGGAAAGCAGATGATGGAAACAAGCTGGCCATGAAAGAACTCGTCTGGAGCGGTAAACCTGCCGGGCTCCTGGCCCTGATTGAAGGGGAGGCAATCGGCTGGTGTGCTTTTGCCCCAAGGGAGGATTTCGACCGGCTGAGGCGGTCAAGGGTGCATAAGCCTATCGATGACAAAGAGGTGTGGTCGATCCCCTGTATGTTCATCCGTAAAGATATGCGGAAACACGGGATCTCCGTTGAATTCCTGAAAGGTGTCATCGCCTGGGCAAGGGAAGAAGGCATCAGGATCATCGAGGCATATCCCACCATTCCCACAAAAGGCATGCTGCCTGACTCCTTCGCCTGGATTGGTTTGTATTCATCCTTTCAGAAAGCCGGATTCTGCATAGCAGACCGGACTTCTCCGAACCGGCCGATGGTGCGGTTCTGCCTTTGAATCAGGCAAGCTTTTTTCTGATCTCCTCCAGCATAACCCGGGTCATCCGGGCAAGGTCATATTCACAGGTGAGTCTCCAGTCGGAACGTGCAACGCTATCATCGATGGAAGCCGGCCAGGAATCGGCAATGGCCTGCCGGAAATCGGGATTGTAATCAATGGAAAAATCCGGAAGATATTTCATGATCTCCATGGCCAGTGTTTCCGGAGTAAAACTGATCCCGGCGATATTGTAACTTGAGCGGAGGGAGAGCCGGGATGCATCGGCTTCCATCAGGTCGATGGTGGCTTTGATGGCATCGGGCATGAACATCATGGGCAAGGCGGTTCCGGACCCCAGGAAACAGGTATACCGGTTATTCCTGACAGCTTCGTAAAAGATCTCTACTGCATAGTCGGTGGTTCCTCCGCCGGCTTCGGTCTTATAGCTGATCAAGCCCGGATACCTCAGACTGCGGGTATCGACTTTGTATTTGTTGTAATAGTATTCAATCCACCGCTCTCCTGCCAGCTTGCTGATCCCGTACACTGTGTTGGGTTCCATGATGGTGAACTGGGGGGTGTTCACCCTCGGGGTGGTAGGGCCGAACACCGCGATGGAGCTTGGCCAGAAGATTCTTTTCAGTCGGTGTTCCTTCGCAAGCTCCAGCACGTTGAACAAACTGCGCATGTTGATATCCCAGGAGGACATAGGATTCTGTTCGGCCTTCCCCGAAAGAATGGCTGCCAGATGGTATATCTGGGTGATCTTTTCCTCCCGGCAGAGTCGGTCCAGGGCTGCATTGTCCAGGGCGTCCAGTATCCGGAACGGACCGCTTTCCCGGATGTCGGCAGGCGCCTCACGGATATCAGTTGCGACCACGCCGGAATTTCCGTAAACCTTGCGGAGCTCGATTGTGAGTTCCGAGCCGATCTGACCGGAACACCCGATGACCAAAATCTTTTCCATTCTGAAGTGGGATTGAGACCCTAGCTGCAAAATTAGGAAGTTTATTGTGAATCCTTCAGCAAGGTTTAATTTCTTACCTTTGGCGCCGAATCCCTTGATTCATGGAGCATAGCCTGACGGTTTACAATACTCTGGCCCGGGAAAAAGAACCGTTCCGGCCTCTCCGGGAACCATTCGTAGGCATGTATGTCTGCGGTCCGACTGTATACGGTGATCCCCACCTGGGCCATGCACGCCCGGCAATCACGTTCGACATGGTTTTCCGTTACCTGAAACACCTTGGATACAGGGTAAGGTATATCCGGAACATCACGGATGTAGGGCATCTTGAACACGACCTGGATGAAGGGGAAGATAAGATCGTACGCAAGGCGAGAGTGGAGGAACTGGAACCGATGGAAGTGGTGCAGTTTTACTCTGACAGGTATCATCAGTTTATGGCGATGCTGCATGTACTGCAGCCCAGCATTGAGCCCCGGGCGTCAGGTCATATCCCTGAGCAGATCGGGATGATCGGGGATATCCTGAAATCGGGCTTTGCATACGTCGTCAACGGATCGGTCTATTTTGACGTTCCGAAATATGACCGGACCTATTCCTATGGAAGATTATCAGGCCGGAAACTGGACGAGCTGATGTCCAACACGAGGGAACTGGAAAAACAAAGTGAAAAACGGCACCAGGCCGATTTTGCCCTCTGGAAAAAAGCCCACCCTGAACACATTATGCGATGGCCATCTCCTTGGAGTGACGGATTCCCCGGCTGGCACCTCGAATGTTCCGCCATGGGGAAGAAATACCTCGGAGAGGAATTCGATATTCACGGTGGAGGAATGGACCTGATGTTCCCTCACCACGAATGCGAGATTGCCCAGTCGAGGGTGGCTAATGGGAAAGACGCAGTACGTTACTGGCTTCATAACAACATGATCACCATCAACGGGCAGAAGATGGGCAAATCCCTTGGGAATGCAGTCGGTCTGGAAGAATTCTTCACCGGGAGCCATCCGCTTCTGGAGCAGGCCTTCAGTCCGATGACTATCCGCTTCTTCATCCTTCAGGCGCACTACCGGAGCACTCTTGATTTTTCCAATGAAGCCCTCCGGGCTGCAGAAAAAGGATTGTACCGGTTGCTGGCGGGAACGGAGACACTGCAAGGCCTGTTAGCAACTCGCCGGTTTCGTGCCGCGGTACCAGCAGACGACAATCAGAAATCCCGTGCCTTGCTTCTGCGGGACAACTGTTACGCCGCCATGAATGACGACTTCAACAGCCCGGTGGTGATTGCCAACCTGTTCGAGGCGGTCAGGATTATAAACCTGGCGAAGGAAGGAAAGGAATCTTTATCGGACGAGGAACTTAGCCAGTTCCACGACCTGTTTGAGGTATTTTTGAAAGAGATTCTGGGGATCTGGGAACCGGCCACCGGCGATCAGCCGGAGGTCGTTGACGGTCTTATGGATCTAATCCTGGCACTGCGGGATGAAGCCCGTAAGAATAAACATTGGAGTGCTTCCGACCGGATCAGGGAAGCCCTGGACAGGCTGGGCATCCTGGTCAGGGATACAAAGGAAGGAGCCAGCTGGGAGAGAAGGAAGTAAAAAGCCAGGTCATCACAAGATCAATACAAAATCGTAAATAGTTAGTTTATGAAACGTTACAGGAATCTTTACATACTGGCAATGGCCTTAATTCTTACTGCCGGATGTCAGACAAAACAGAAACAAATGAAAGAGGAACTGATCGCCTTTATCAACCATCACGATTCGCTGGTAATTCCACTGTCCAGAGAAGTGAACTTTGCTTACTGGAATGCGGCAATCTCCGGAACAGAGGAAGATTTTAAAAAGGCCGAAAAACTGCAACTGCAACTGATAGAAATCTATGCCGACACCGTTGCCCTGAAACAACTGGAGAAGATCAAGATATCCGGCCAGGTCACAGATACTCTTCTGGCACGCCAGCTTGACCTCTTGTACAACCAGTTCCTGATGGCCAAGGCTGATACTGCAAAACTGAATGCCATCGTCAGGATGGAAACGGAGATCGAGCGGAAGTACTCGATATTCCGGACCGAGCTCAGTGGGAAGAAAATGACCGATAACGACGTCGAAGAAATCCTTCGTACTTCCAGGGACGTCAGCCGGCAGAAGGAAGTGTGGATGGCCCAGAAAAAGATCGGACGGATTGTAGCGGATGATATTAAAAAACTGGTAATCCTTCGCAACGAAGTGGCTAAGGAAATGGGATTTAAAAACTACCATTCAATGCAACTGACTCTGAGTGAACAGGATCCAAAAGTGATTACTGAATTATTCGATGAGCTCGACACCCTGACCAAAATGGCTTTTACTGCTGTAAAAGAGGAAATCGACACCTATTTTGTTAACTATTACCAGCTAAAGAGCAAAGAGGAGCTGATGCCATGGAATTACCAGAACCGGTTTTTCCAGGAAGCGCCGAAAATCTATGATGTGGATCTGTCGGTTTACTATGCCGATAAGAACCTGGAATCCCTTACAGCTTCCTTTTTCTACGGGATCGGATTGCCTATTGACGGTATGCTGAAAAACTGTGATCTCTATGAAAAAGACGGCAAGAACCAGCATGCTTTCTGCACCAATATTGACCGACTGAAGGACGTACGGGTGTTGTGCAATATCAAGCCGAATTCCTACTGGATGAACACCATGCTGCATGAATTCGGCCATGCGGTGTTCGATTACAACATCGACAACTCCCTGCCTTTTGTGTTGCGGGAGCCGGCACATACCTTCACCACGGAAGCAATCGCCATGGTCTTCGGCAGGTTTTCTTCAAATCCGCAATGGCTGCGCGATTTGGTCGGGATTCCGGAAGAAGAAAAGATCAAAATTGCTGATAACTGCTTCCGGACCCTTCGGCTCGAGCAATTGGTGTTCAGCCGGTGGGCGCAGGTAATGTACCGGTTTGAGAAAAGCATGTATGCTGATCCGGAGCAGGACCTGAATAAGCTATGGTGGGATCTTGTCGGCGAATACCAGTTGCTCAGGCGCCCGGAAGGCAGGGATGAACCCGACTGGGCGACGAAGATCCATGTGGCTCTGTTCCCGTGCTATTATCATAATTATCTGCTGGGTGAACTGCTAGCGTCACAATTGTACTACTATATCGTGGAACATATCCTGAAATCGGAAGACTATAAATTCCAGAGTTTTGCAAACAATAAACCCATTGGTGATTACCTGAAGACCAGGGTGTTCTCGGTGGGATCGAAATATTATTGGAATACCATGATCGAAAAAGCCACCGGCGAAAAGCTCACCCCCCGGTACTACGCCAGGCAATTCGTGGAATAAGCCGGCCGTCAGGGAACATTCATCCCCGCAACCTTGTCATCCCGGATTTCAGACGAAGAACTCATCCGGAATTATCTCCGGTTCAGGGATCCGGCAGAATCCCGGGGAAACAGGATGGTGAAACTGTCGGGGGGAGCTACCTGCTGATGCTGAAATTTTCTTAGACCGCCTTGACCAGGAAATAGTTCTTTTTACCTTTCTGCACCAGGATGTATGTGCCCTGCAGCAAATCCTGCGGCGTGACCAGGTACCCGTCGGTGACTTTCCGTTTGTTCACCGATACCCCGTTCTCTTTCAGCATCCGCCGGGCTTCCCCCCGTGATGAGAAAATACCGGTGAGATCGGTCAGGAACTCCACCACAGGAACAGTATTCATCAGGGCGCTTTTTGTGGTTTCACGCTGTGGGACTCCTTCGAAGACTGCCAGTAATGTGTGGACAGGTAACCGGCTCAGGGTTTCGGCGGTTCCTTTATCGAAGAGGATCTCCGACGCCTCCAGTGCTGCCAGATAGTCCTGTTCTGAATGCACCCGGATGGTGATATCTTTGGCCAGCGCTTTCTGGAGGATCCTCCGGTGAGGAGCTTCGGTGTGCTCATGGAGCAGCAAATCGATCTCCTCCCGTGAAAGTAAAGTGAATTTTTTAATGTAGCTCTCCGCGTCCTCATCGCTTGTATTAAGCCAGAATTGGTAAAACCGGTAAGGGGAAGTTTTTTCCGGATCGAGCCAGATATTGCCCTCTTCTGTTTTCCCGAATTTGCCTCCATCCGACCGCGTGATCAACGGACAGGTCAGCGCGTAGGCTTCACCTCCCAATTTCCTGCGGATCAATTCGGTACCTGTGACGATATTTCCCCACTGGTCGGAACCGCCCATCTGCAGCTTCACATTGCGATGCTCAAAAAGCCAGCAAAAATCATAGCCCTGCACCAGCTGGTAAGAAAACTCGGCAAAAGAGATCCCCGCACCCGATTCCATGCGTTTCTTTACCGAGTCCTTAGCAATCATGTAATTGACGGTAATGTGTTTACCAACGTCCCGTAAAAAATGGAGGAACATATAATCCCTGGTCCAATCGTAGTTGTTCACCATCTCCGCGGAGCCGGAGCCACACTGGAAATCGAGAAACTTTTCAAGCTGTTTCCGGATACAGTGCTGGTTATGGCGCAGCGTGGATTCATCGAGAAGGTTCCGCTCTTCTGATTTACCGGATGGATCCCCGATCATTCCCGTCGCGCCTCCGATGAGTGCAAAAGGCTTATGGCCTGCCCGCTGGAAATGAACCAGCAACATGATCGTGGCAAGGTTCCCGATATGGAGGGAATCGGAAGAGGGATCATAGCCGATGTAGGCCGCAGTCTGCTCTTTCAGCAGCTGCTCTTCTGTCCCCGGCGTCATGTCGTGGATCATCCCTCTCCAGCGTAATTCCTCAATGAAATTCATCGGCTGAATTTTTTGCGAAGTTACGAAAAACAGGCCGGTCCGCACGGTTACCTTTCTGATGGATCTGATCTTCGGGGTTCCTTCCCCATGAAGAACACCAGCTCTCCGCCTTGCATCAGGTTGGCATGGTCAAGGAACAACTCATCCGCCGGTTTTCCATTGCGCTGGACCGACCGGATATAGATGTTTTGTTCACTCAGGCCCGGAGCTTTTATCACCAGCTTCTTACCGTTCGACAGAGTCAGGACAGCTTCCGGATAACCCGGAGTTCCGATTGCATACCGGGGTGTGCCCGGGCAGACGGGGTAGAAACCGAGCATGCTGAACACATACCAGGCACTCATCTGTCCGCAGTCGTCATTGCCGCAAAGACCGTCGGCAGCATCACGATACATCGTTCGGACAATCCCGCTCACCCGTTCCTGGGTTTTCCACGGACTGCCGGTCCAGTTATACAGATAGGGAATATGATGGCTTGGTTCATTCCCATGAACGTAGTTCCCGATCAATCCGGCCCTGGTCACATCCTCCGTTCCGGCAAAACGGGCATCCTCCAGGTGCATGGTAAACAGCGAATCCAGCCGCTGGACGAACCGATCATCTCCCCCCATCATCGTGATCAGGGATGGAACATCGTGGGGAACATAGAACGAATAATTCCAGGAATTCCCTTCGATAAAGCCCTGTCCTGCTGTATTCAGGGGATCGAACGGGATCTTCCAGGAACCATCGGAATTCCGGGGCCGGAAAAAACCGGTGGTTGAATCGAACAGGTTCCGGTAATTCCGGGAACGTTGAAGGAAATTCGTTCCCTGTTCCGCAGCCCATAATTTCACCATGTCGGGGAGAAGGGCTTTTACCGAAACAGCCCCGGCGACCTGTGCCAGCGTGAAATCGTCGTAGGCATATTCAAGGGTGATAGATGCGGAATTCGGATAGTGATCCTCCGGGACAAACCCGGTATTCATGTATTCCACCAGGCCGGTGTACCGCGGATTCGTTGCGGTGGTGATGCAGGCCTTCATTGCCTTTGCAGCATCGATGCCGCGGATTCCTTTCACCAGGGCATCGGCGATCACCGGTACGCTGTGATACCCGATCATACACCAGTTCTCGTTCCCGTGGTGAGACCATACCGGCAGCATCCGTTCCGGACTCTGGTCAAAATGAGCCAACATGGAATTGATCATGTCGGCAGTGCGGTCAGGGCTCAGCAGGATGAGCAGCGGATGCAATGCACGATAGGTGTCCCACAACGAAAATACGGTGTAATTCGTGAAAATCAGTGCCCGGTGGATCTCCGAATCAATACCCCGGTATTGCCCGTCCGCATCCATGTATACCGAAGGATGAATCAGTGAATGGTACAAGGCTGTGTAAAAAATTTCTTTCTGGGGCTCGGTGGCCGTGATCACGATTTTCTGCAACTCCTTGTCCCAGGCTTGCTGCGCCTCTTTCAGGGTGCGGGTGAAATCCCAATGGGGAATCTCCTGGTCGAGGTTTTTCAGTGCTCCTTCCATGGAAACAGCCGAGAGCCCCACCTTGATCAGGATCTCTTCCTTATTCTCCGTCCGGAAATCAAAATGAGCCTTGAGCTTCCGGCCGGCCAGTTCAGGGAAATTATCCTCCTGTCTGAACTTTCTCCAGAATCCTTTGTATACCGATGGATCTTCTTCACGGAAGCCATAGCTCTGGAACGGCCTGGAGAACCGGATAGCAAAGAAAATGAACCGGGTCCTGCCCCAACCGCTGGTAATCCGATACCCTGTGACCAGAGTGTCATTCACCGCCCTGATGTACGCCCACCTGTTTTTACCGTTAAATGGATAGATTCCATGATCCAGGTCAACAATGATATGAGAGCTGTCGGATTGCGGAAAGGTATAACGGTGAAAACCGCAACGAACCGTGGCAGTAAGTTCTGCCTCCACTCCCTGATCTTCCAGGGTCACATGGTAATAACCCGGATAAGCCTGCTCGTAATCATGACGGAAACGCGACCGGTACCCGCTTTCCGGATGACTGGCGGTTCCGGGATTCAGTTGCAGCTTTCCCACTGTGGGCATGATCAGGACATCACCCAGATCGGAATGCCCGGTCCCGCTGAAATGGGTATGACTGAATCCAACAATGGTGGAATCGTCATACTGATAACCGGCGCAATACCGGTACACTTCCGGATTATACCGGCCGTCAGTTGCATAGGGGATTGTATCGGTGTCGGGACTGAGCTGCACAAAACCAAACGGCACCACTGCTCCCGGGAATGTGTGGCCCATCTCCCGGGTTCCGATGAAGGGATTAACATACCCGGTAAGCGGAGCAGGAGATTGGGCAAATGAACACAGGGTAACAGGGAGTCCGGAAAAAAACAACGGGATGAACAAAGAAAATCGTGGCTTCATTTTTGGGGTGAAAATATCATTTTTTAGGTATTTGGTCAAATTCCGATTTTCCCCCTTCGGGTAATATGAAAGTTGGATAAGGCATGTCCTGAAATTGGCCTCTCTAAAATAATGGAAGATTGGTTGTTGCAGGCAGACAGATTTAGTAATAATTTTGCACCTGAAACGGATGCCGGTGGCCATCCAGGCGGCCCGGCAGATACACGATTTGGTTTGAAGGTGCGCCCGAAGGGATGACGGAAGCCCTTCTGAAAAAAACGAACCTGCCGGGGCATTCATGATATCGAACTCAGAATTTAGCGCTATGTTTAATGAAAGATCTGACAGAGAGAAACAACAGAGTTTCGTAAATGCATATGCCGACACCTGTCGGGCGGATTCGTACGCCAAACTGGAATTTCCCAATACCTATCATCTCGCGTACCGGGATTTCCCGGAACTGTTCCGGCAGTTCGTCACCGGGAAGCGTGCCCTGGATTTCGGTTGCGGTACCGGGAGATCCACCCGGTTCCTGAATACACTCGGATTTCAGACGACCGGGATCGACATCTCAGGGGAAATGATCCGCAAAGCTTCAGAGCTAGATCCCGCAGGGGATTACAGGGTCGTTCCCGATGGGGATTTTTCACCGGCCGGAACGGATCCATATGATCTGATTCTCTCGGTATTTACCTTCGATAATATACCGGGAGAGGGAAAACGGATACACCTGATGAAGGAACTGAGGCAACTCCTGACCGGCCAGGGAAAACTTATTCTTCTGGACTCAACTCCCGAACTGTATACCCATGAATGGGCCTCTTTCTCCACCTGTATGTTCCATGAAAACCTCACAGCGCGCAGCGGCGACATTGTACGTGTGATCATGAAGGATGTGAAAGACCGCCGGCCGGTGGAAGATGTGCTGTGGACAGATACCGATTATCAGACCGCATTCCGGTCGGCCGGCCTGTCGCTGATCTGCAGGCATTATACCCTGGCTAACGGGAGCGAACCTTTCCCGTGGATCAGCGAAACCAAAATCGCCCCCTGGGTGATCTATATCCTCCAAAAGGTCTGACAGCCGGGATCCTCATGTCCGGCTCATTGCAGAGGTAATTATTAATCAGGCGTAGATCAGCAGAATAATCGCGGGAATGATGATCCCTGCTGCGGTCAGCCAGGCCCCCCTGCTTAAGATACCGTTCTTGCCGCGCAGTATGAACAGACCCGTGATGGCAAGCAATATCAGCGAAACTGCATAGATATCTGAGAACCAGGTAAACCAACTTTTAATATTGTTATAGTGAAGCAGGTTGAATTCCTTCAGCAGATAACGCGGCGTTTTTTTCTCCAGCTGGCATGCACCGGTTGCCAGGTCGATATACACCGAACCATTCTCGAAAAAGATCTGAACATATCCGTTTCCGGTCACGTAGCTTTTAAAATGCTCCGCTTCGCCGGCCTGCTCCAGAACCTGAATGGCGAAGGTCCTATCGGTCACGCCATTGGGCGGGAGTTGCACTTGAAAGCCGGTATAGGTTTTACTGTAATCAGGGTGAAGAAAATCGCCTGATTTGAAATGATTAAGCACGATACCGGAAAGAGCATAGATCAAAGTCATACCGAATGCCAGGTACCCGATATCCCTGTGTATGGCATTGTTCCAGCGACGAAGAGTCTTCTTCTTCATGACTACTCTTCGACCGCCGGCATCTCTTCAAACGAAACGGCTTCGATGGAGTAAAACGAAAGATGATCTTTCCCGCTGGCTTTCAGTTGTTGACGAAGGTTGTTGATCTGGTCCAGTTTGGCACTTTTCGGCTGATCTTCATGACCCTTGGTTCCTTCGTGCAGTCCGGCCTCGTGATTCTCAACCGGGTTCAGCACTTCCGCCTCCCATTCATTGAGGTATTTCTCGTCGATCCGCTCCTCTTCCAGGATGCCCAGCAGGTTGATCCGGCTTCCGATCAGGGTTTCATCGAATTTGATAATAGACGGGCCAGCAGTAACCTCCACCAGCACACTGTCGTTGCCATCGGCCAGGAACATTCGTTTCCCGCCGTGTTTGCATGTATGCATCACGGTTCCTTCAATCCAGACGGCTTGGCCGACAAAAAACGGTGCAGCGGAATCAAAGGATGCCACCAGCAGCAATGCCGTATCTGCAGTTTTCTCCGAGGATTCCTTGACTCCTGTCTGGCAGGAGCATGTGAGTATAAGGGCGATTAAAACAATGGGAATCAGCTTTCTTGCCATGGGGTTGTTTTTACATTCAGCAGGCAAAGGTACTGTTTTCTTCTTATTTTTGCCGTAAACCGCCTGCATATGATACTGGTTTCGGGGGGCACCGGCCTGCTGGGCTCCCACCTGCTCTATGACTTATCAAAACGGGATCAGCCGGTGAGGGCGATTTACCGGAATCCTGGAAGGAAAGACCTGGTCAGGAGGGTTTTTTCCTATTACTCCCCGGAACCGGACGAGCTTATGCGGAAGATTGAATGGATCGCCGCCGACCTGCTCGACTCCGGATCCATGGAAGACGCGATGGAGGGGATATCGGAAGTGTATCACGCAGGAGCGGTCGTTTCCTTCTATCCGGAGGATCACAGGAAAATGTGGATGGTCAACATTAAAGGAACCGCCGGCCTGGTCAACCTTTCACTGGATCGCGGAATTCGGAAATTCTGTTATGTCAGCTCGGTTGCCACTCTCGGAAGAGCAGACACTGCCGGGGAGATTAATGAGGATGCCCATTGGAGCCCTTCCCGTAAGAATTCGGTTTATTCACAAAGTAAATTCGCAGCGGAAAGGGAGGTTTGGAGAGGCATGGCGGAAGGATTACCAGCGGTCATCGTCCAACCTTCGGTGATTCTCGGACCCGGCTTCTGGGAAGAGAACTCCGGGCTGTTCCGTCTGGTTTATAAAGGATTAAGGTATTACACACGCGGGATCAACGGGTATGTCGACGTGCGGGATGTCACCCGGGTTATGATCAGGCTGATGGAGGATAATATTTTCGGCGATCGGTTCATTGTTTCCTCCGGGAATCTTACTTATCAGCAGCTCTTTACCCTGATGGCAAAGTACCTGGGCAAACCGGCACCGGCGAAGCATGTTCCTTCTTTCCTTTCCGGGATCGCCTGGCGTGCGGAAGCGGTCAGGAGTTACCTCTTCCGGACGAAACCTGTCATCACCCGTGAAATGGCTACAACCGCCTCACAGGAATATGCCTATTCAAATGACCGGATCCGGGAAAAACTCGGTTTTGTGTTTCTTCCGACCGAAGAATCGATCAGGGATACCTGTGAACTCTTCCTCACTGAACTCGGACAGGGGATACCGGCCGGATTATAATCCCGGGCCCTCCGGTTATCTCGGGATGAGGTTAAGGTAATGATAATACCGGTTCATGATCCCGTCGACATATCCGTCCATGGTGTAATCGACAGGGAAATCGCGCAGGGTATCGGCATATCCAAAAGGATCGGTAGCCGATCGCCGGAGCAGGTAATATTCCACATTCCCCTGCCATCTATTAGGATCTTTGCCGAACATTGCCGCTTTCTTGCGAAGGGCCAGCACACGCCCGATCCCAACATTATAAGCTGCCAGAATGAAGCGAGCCCGTTCTTTCGGATCCCGGATCTCCCCCGGGAGCTGATGGTCGATCCATTTCAGGTAAAGGACACCGGCCTGGATCTGGTGTGAGATACTGGAACTGGTATCCAGCCCGTAGATCTCAGCTGTTTCAGGGATCATCTGCATCAGGCCATAGGCGTTCCGGCTGGAAGTCAGGCCGGGTACGAAATTCGATTCCTCATAGATCAAAGATGCAACCAACCGCCAATCCCACCAGAACAGTTTACTGTGAGCCCTGATATGGTCATCCCAGGGTGAGATACTACGGTTCACCAGTGAAAAATAAGGGCTGCTGAAATGATCCACTATCCGGGAATTCTGGAAATAATTCCGGAATACCCTGCCCAACTCTTTCCGTGTCAGAACAGAATCCATCCAAAAATCAATCTGATGCAGCAGAGAATCCGAAGTATGGTTCACAATCCAGGCAAACGGATATGATTTCGTCAGACGCAGGCTGATATCGGTGTTTGGGTAGACCTGATGTAAAACCTGAGCCAGGTTTTCGTTGCAAAGCGTGTATGCAATCCTCCCTTCTGAAACCATCCGGAAAAGCTCCTCAGGAGATCCGGAAATTTCCAGGAGTACCGCCTGCCCGCTTGTCTTATCCCGGAGGAGCTGATAAATCAGGGAAAAGAACGGATTCTGCTGAACAGTAATGGTATCACTCCGCAGATCGTCCCATGTACGCTTGAAGCGAACGGAGAAATCTTTCCCGGATAAGGGCTCTGCACGCTGGACCAGCACCACCGGCGATTCTTCGAGCGGGAGCGTGAACATCCCCAGGTTCTTGCCTGCCCTGGTCACTGGCAGGTTGAAAGCCATGATATCCGCCACATGGTAATCGAGATAATAATAGGCCTGGGAAACGGTTGAGCATGCGATAACTTTCAAGGGTAGCTGAAGAAAAGCAGAGAAAGATTTCAGGAGATCCAGCCCGAAACCCATGGCTTCACCCCGGTAGATGAAATAGTTCAGTGTATTCGGTTCCGCTGCCGCAACCAGGATCCCACGGTCCTTGATGCGTCGCATCGGGCCCGGTGGCAGTTGTTCTTTCGGTGAGATGTACACCGCAAAGGCAATAGCCATGATCACAACCGTTGCAATGATCAGCAGGCCTGACAGCAACCATTTACTATATCGGATCCAGTTGATAGGATAATGATTAAGCCACTTTCCGGTACCTCCAGATGGCCAGGCTGATGATCAGGCATGCATAAACGACCAGGGAGAAAAAGGGAACACTGATATCCGCAAATGAAGACCCTTTGAGCATGATCATCCGCATGATCTTGATGAAGTACGCGATCGGGTTGAGTTTGTCAGCCACCTGCGCCCATTGGGGCATGCTCTCAATCGACGTGAACAACCCGCTCATCAGGATAAAGATCACCATAAAAAAGAACGAAACCAGCATGGACTGCTGCTGGGTATTGGTCATGGTTGAGATCAGCAATCCGAAGCCTAAAATTACGAAAAGATAAATACCGGCAGAAAGAAAAATCAACCACAGGCTGCCTTCCAGCGGGATGTTAAAGATCAGCTTTCCCAGGGTGAGTCCGAATGCCAGCTCAAACAGTGCGATGATCCAGAATGGGATCAGCTTGCCGGCGATGAACTCTATCCGTCGGATCGGTGTCACGTTGATCTGTTCAATCGTCCCGATTTCTTTTTCCCTGACGATGTTCATCCCCGACAGCAGCAATCCGATGATAGTAACCAGCAGAACCAGGATCCCGGGGACCATATATGTGGTGTAGTTGAGCTTTGGATTATACCAGAAAGCCGGGTCGGTGCGGATAACCCGAATCCCGCCCAGTTGAACAGGGGTAAGCCACTCGGTAAGTATCTCCCGGTTGAAATCCAGGATTATGCTGGTAGAATAGGCATTGATCAATCCGGCCGAAGCGCCGTTGATTGCGTTGATCACGAGCTGAACCTTGCTTTTGCTCTCCTTGACAAGCCGTTTCTCAAATCCCCCCGGGATCTGAAGAATGACGTCTGCCCCGCCTTCCTGCATCATTTTCAGAGCTTCCCTCTCTGAAAAAGAAGCCCCAACCACCCGGTAAAATGGCGATCCCTGGAATTTGCCGGTCAGTTGTCTTGACGATCCCGACAGGTCAAGATCAACAACAGCCAGGTTAATTCGTTTCATCTCAAACGTGGCTGCATTCACAAGGATAAGCAACTGAACGATCGGCAAAACGAAGATGATCGGAACCATCCGCTTATTCCGGAAAACCTGGATAAACTCTTTCTGGACAATATAGCGGATCGTTCTCATGGTCAGGCCAGGCGGATCTTGAATTTTTTTATACTCATCAGGATAAAGAACATGGTGAATCCGGCAAGCACCAGGGTCTCCTTCCATACATACAGGAATCCATTCCCCTTGAGCATGATGCTCTTAATGATGGCGATGAAATACATCGGTGGCATTATATGGCAGAGCCATTGCAGGATGAGGGGCATATTCTCAACGGGGAAGATAAAACCGCTGAGCAGAATAGTAGGCAGCATCAGCGACAACAGGGTGATCATCATGGCAAGCTGCTGGCTGTTTGTCAGGCAGGAGATCAGGATTCCCAGCGACAACGCCATAGTGAGATACAGAAAAGTCTCGGCAAGCAGCAGTGCGACCGAACCCCTTACAGGCACCCCGAAAACAGTGTAACCCAATACGATGATGATGCAGGCATCGATAAAAGCGAGAAATACGTACGGGAATACCTTTCCTGCCACGATCTGCATGGGCCTGAGGGGCGATGCCAGCAACAGTTCCATTGTTCCCAGCTCCTTTTCCCGGGTAATGGTCAGAGAGGTCATCAGCGCCGAAACGAGAATTAACAGCATGGCCATCAGCCCGGGCACGAATAGAAAAACGCCTTTCAATTCCTGGTTGTATAACATACGCACCTCCGGAATGATCTGCAGGGGAATGGCCTCAGTGTTGATCGAGTAAAGGTAATTGCTGAGGATACCGCTTGCATAACTGACGAGGATATTGGCGGTGTTGGGATCGGAAGCGTCCCCGATCAGCTGAACCCGGGCGATATGGTCCTTCTCCAGCTTCGCGGCGAAATCCGGCTCAAACACCACCA
>Ga0233425_10003783_pt1 | contig 26695 bp, 13 predicted proteins | sample Watercolumn_Towu_2_FD_181712 | JGI IMG/M metagenome (GOLD analysis project Ga0233425, IMG submission 181712) | Freshwater microbial communities from Lake Towuti, South Sulawesi, Indonesia - Watercolumn_Towuti2014_140_MG | ecosystem: Environmental > Aquatic > Freshwater > Lake | place...
CGGCGGCGGCGCCGTAGCCGCGCGCCGCCGATGGCCTCGCCCTCAGGCGTCCATCCTCGAGACGATCTCGGGGGGCAGGCGGACTTTGAGGCCGGGATGGTTCTCGAGAAGACGCAGGATGTCCGCGAGATCCTTCTGCCGCTTGCTGCCGCGTCGCGCCGGATCGGACCAGGCCCACAACTTCCCCTGCAGGACGTCCTCCAGCGACGCCACAAACATCCGGTATCCGAGCACGGTTTCCTGCTGCGCCCGGCCCACGAAGGCCTCGTATCGCGGATCGGTCTGCAATTGAACTCTCAGATCCGAACCGTCCAGGGACAGGTTCACGCGGTGTTCGAACCGTTGCACGGTCATGCCCCGCGACTGCGCCGCCGCGGAAATCCGCGCCACGTCGGACGAAATGACCGCAAGATCGAGATCGAGACTCACCACGGGCTCCGCGTAGGCATTGACCGCGAGGCCTCCGATGACGCAATACGGCGCCCGCGACTCCTCCAGGATCGAGAGCAGAACCTGCAGGATGTCCACGTCTCCGCGCGTCACGGCTCTCATGAAGCTCTTGCCGGTCATGGCGACAGCCTCTCTGGATCCGAACGTACCACTGACGCGACGGGCCTGAGGCCCTATTTCCCGCCCGGCGGAACACCGCGCGGTGGCGACGCGGCAGACCGCGCGCCGGTCCGCCGTGGGCCGCCCCCGGCGGTCAGACCGCGATCGCCGCGGTGCGCGCCGCCGTGAGCCGCACGAGATCGGCCGGCGCGAGTTCGATCTGCAGGCCGCGGCGGCCGCCGCTGACGAAGACCGTCTTCTGCTGCAGCACGGATTCATCGATCAGCGTCGGCAGGCGCTTCTTCTGCGCGAAGGGGCTGATGCCGCCGTGGACGTAACCCGTCGCTCGCTCGGCGTCGGCTACCGGTGCGAGGGCGGCCTTGCGCGCGCCCAGGGCCGCCGCCGCGGCCTTCAGGTCCAGCCGGCGCGACGCGGGCAGGATCGCCGCGGCCATGGAGGGGCCGCCGCCGGTGCCGACGACGACGAGCGTCTTGAAAACCCGCTCCGGGCTCACGCCGAGACGCGCCGCGGCCTCCTCGGCGAAGGCGGTGCCGTCGTCGCGGTGTTCGAACTCCCGCAGTTGGAATTCGATGCCGGCCCGGCGTACGCACTCGACCGCCGGCGTCAAGGGCCTCGCATCTCCCGAGTCATGCGAATCAGCATAGAGCCGCGCGCCGGGCGATCAAGCCCGGGAGCGACTCGAGAGGACGTCCCCGTCCTTTCACGAGCGTTGACGGGTTGCCGCCATCCGGCCGCCCGCCGCGGCGACGGTCTTCCCGCGGGCCGCCGGGCGGGGTAGGATGCCCCTCATGACGAAGTCCTTCAGCAGGGGGTGAGCCCATGGCCGCGCAGCGCCCGCCGAACATCGTCCTGATCCTCTCCGACCAGCACCGCGCCGACTGGATGGGCGGCGCGGGCCGCCGGCGGGTCGAGACGCCGAACCTCGACGCCCTCGCCGCGCGCGGCACGCTCTTCGCGGCGGCCTACGCGAACTATCCCCTCTGCGCGCCCTCGCGCATGTCGATGATGGCCGGGCAGCACCCCCACCGCCTCGGCGTCTACATCAACGAGCAGTGCCTCTCGTCGGACGTCCCCACTTTCGCGCACGCGTTGGGGCTGGCGGGCTACGAGACCGTGCTCGCGGGGCGGATGCACTTCATGGGCCCCGATCAGCGCCACGGCTTCGCGCGGCGGCTGGTGGGCGATATCTGCCGCTGCTACGCGGGCGGGCCCGACGTCGACTACGGCGCGCTCGCGGGCACGGCGTCGAACATGCCGAAGGCGGTCGAAAAAGCCGGCCCGGGCGACTCGCCCGTGCTGCAATACGACGAGGACGTCACCCGCGCGGCGGAAGAGGCCCTGCGGGCGCGCGGGCCGGACGATCCGCCGCTCTTCCTGACGGTCGGCTGGTACGGTCCGCACCATCCCTTCACGGCCCCGCCGGACTTGTACGCCCGCGCGAAGGCGCGCCTCGCGGCGCTCGGCGACCGGCCCGTGCCGCATGCGGAGGATCCGCTGCACCCGTGGCAGGCGAAGCGGATGGAGCGGAAGCAGGACGTCGCCGCGACGCCGGAGCGGATCGCCGAGGTGCGGGCGAACTACGCCGCGATGATCGACCGCACGGACCAGCTCGTCGGCCGCGTGCTGTCGGCCGCGGAGGCGCTGCCCGGCGAGACGATCGTCGTCTACACCAGCGACCACGGCGAGTCGGCGGGCGACCACGGGATGTACGGCAAGGGCAGCTTCTACGAGGCGTCGATCCGCGTGCCGCTGATCGTCGCGCCCTTGCGCGCGGGCGCCGCGGGATGGCCGGCGGGCGGGCGGATGTTCCCGCACCCCGTCAGCCTCGTCGACCTGTGCCCGACGCTGACCGAGCTCGGCGGCGCGCCGCCGCTGCCGCTGCAGGACGGCCGCAGCCTGGCGCCCGTCTCGCGCGGCGCGGCGGTCGAGGAGGCCGCCTGGCGCGACCGGCCGGTATGGGCGGAGCAGGAGCTGGTCTTCCTCTCGCCGCTTTTCGATCCCATCCGCATGGTTCGCCGCGGCGACTGGAAACTGATCCACTACCACGGCCTGGAGCCGCCGCACCTCTTCAACCTGCGCGACGATCCGGACGAGCAGCGCAACCGCGCGGACGATCCCGCGTGCCGCGCCATCCGCGACGAACTCACGCGCCTCGTGTTCGACGGCTGGGACCCGGATGCGCTCCTCGCCGACGCGCTGCGCAAGGGCCGCGACCTGAAATACCTCTGGGAGTGGGGCGGCCGCGTCGGCATGGGCCCCCTGGACCTGTGGCGCGGCGGGCCACCCGCGCCGGGGTGAGCGCCGTGCGTCCCGCGGCCCGGCGTCGCGTCGCGGTCCGGGAGGCCGGAACGCGAGGGCGGAAACGGGCGCGAGGTGCGCGCGTCAGCGCCCTTCGGCGGCGGGCGCGAGGATCTCGCGCATCCGGCCCAGCAGTTGCTCGGCGACGTAGGGCTTCCGGATGAAGCCCGCGACCGGCGTCCCTTCGCCCAGCCGCCCCCGCGCCTCGTCGTCGGTGAAGCCGTTGGAGAGGAGGATCGGCAGGTCCTGCCGCAGCGTGAGCAGACGGTCGAGGCTCTCGCCCGCGCCGTCGATCAGGAGATCCATGTCCACCAGCGCCGCGTCGATCCGCTCCGGCGCGTCGCGCAGCCGGTCGATGGCCTCGTCGATCGACGGCAGGCTCACGACGCGGTAACCCGCGCCCTGCAGCGCGCGCGACGCCGCACGACGGACCGCCGTCTCCGGCTCGACCACCAGAATCACCCCCGTGCCCGCGCTCTCCGCGGCCCGCGGCGCGACCGGCCGGGCCGGCGCGGCACCGGCGGCGGCCAGCGGGATGAGGAGGCGGAACGTGGCCCCCCGGCCGACCTGCGACGTCACGCGAACCGCGCCCTTGTGCGCGCGGAGCGCCCCGAGCACGGTCGACAGCCCGAGGCCGCGCCCGACGGCCTTCGTGCTGAAGAAGGGATCGAAGATCTTCCCGAGGGCCGGCTCCTCGACGCCGCACCCCGTGTCGGACACCTCCACGAAAGCGTACCGGCCGCCCGGCCGCCGGTCGCCCGTCAGGTCGAGCGGCGGTCCGTCCGCGCCGCACTCCTCCACGCCCGTTCTGACCGTGATGACGCCCCGCTGCGCCCCGATCGCCTCGGCCGCGTTGGCGAGCAGCGCCGACAGCGCCTGCCGCAACTGCTCCAGGTCGCCGTCGACGGCCGGATTCTCGCGGTCGAGTTCGAGATGCAGGCCGACGGTGCGCGGCATGGATTCGTGACGGTGCCGCGCGACGTCGCGGACCATGCGGTTCAGGTCGACGCGGCTGAGGGAGAACGCCGCGCGCCCCGAGTAGGCGAGCATCTGGCGGCAGAGGTCGGCGGCCTGTCGCGAGGCCTTCACGATGTTCGAGAGGTGGAGGTGCGCCGTCACGTCGGCGGCGAGGTCGGCCATCGCCAGGTCGGCGTGCCCGAGGATCGAGACGAGGAGGTTGTTGAAGTCGTGGGCGATGCCGCTGGCGAGCAGCCCGAGGCTCTCCTGCTTCTGCGTCTGCCGCGCGCGCGTCTCGATCTGGCGATGCCGCGCGTCCGCCTCCCGGCGGGCGGTGACGTCGCTGAAGAGCGTGGCGAAGCGGCCCGGCGAAGGGCGGTACACGTGGACCTCGTACCATCGGTTGAGCGCCGTGGAGAAGTGCTCGACGTGGCGCGGCTGTCCGGTGCGGACGACGTCGCCGTAGAGATCGATCCAGAAGGCGTCCAGGTTCGGCAACGCCTGCTTCGCCGTGCGACCGACGATCCGGTCCGCCGGGAGCCCGGTGAGCCGCTCGAAGGCGGGGTTGACCTCGATGAAGCGGTAGTCGACCGCCTCGCCCGCGCCGTTATGGATCATCTCGTGCAGGGCGAATCCGTGCTCCATCTCGGTGAAGAGCCGGCGGTAGACCTGGCGGTTGGCGCGCAGCTGCTCCTCGATTCGGCGGTGCCGCGTCAGGTCCACCGCCACGCCGACGAACATCCAGGGTTCGCCGCCCGGCCGGCGCAGGATGTGCATGATCAGGTCGACCCATACCACCTGGCCGTCTTTGCGGATGCAGCGCTTCGTCCGCCGGGCCGATTCATGGCGGCTCCGCCGCGTCTCCTCCATCTGCCGGCGCTGGTCCTCGCCGTCTTCGGGGTGCGCGAGATCCTGAAGCCGCCGCCCGCGCAGCTCCGCCGCGTCGTATTGCAGCATGAGCTGGAGCGCGGCGTTGCTCTCGAGAATCCGCCCGTCGAGATCGGTCAGGGCGATCCCCACCCCCGATTGCTCGAAGACGCCGCGAAAGCGCTCGTGCGCGGCGGCGAGTTCGCGGCTCTTGCGCATGAGGTGCGCATGGAGCCGGGCCACGAGTGCCCTGAGGTCGCCCCGCGAACGGCGCGCGCTGGCGACCAGGCGCGCCACGCGGTCGGCGTCGTCGCCCGGCTCCGGCGGCGGCGGGCGCCGGAGCGCCGGCACCGAACGCGAGAGCGCCAGCCCGAACAAGATGCCGACGGCCAGAAAGCTCGCCAGCGCGCCCAGCAGGCACAGCCGGACGTCCAGGCCGGTTCCCCCCGCCGCCCCCGCCGGCTCGACGCGGCCCGCCGCCGGACCCGAGGCGTCCTGCGCGACGGCCTCCGCACCCGCCGGGCTCGCCATCGAGGCCGCCGCGCCGACCGCTCCGGCCCGCTCGCGCGCCAGCACCGACGCCCGCGCCCACACCGACGCCCGCGCCCACACCGACGCCACGAATGCCCCCGCGGCCGCCCCGACGAGAACGATCGAGACCAGAAACGCGGCCGCCAGTCGCGAGATCGTCTTCATGCTCCCCGCTCACGAGGACGCCCGTCCTGGGGAACCAAGCCCCGTCCGACGGCTGCCATCCCCGCCTCAACCGTAGGTTACTGTGCTAGAGCGGGTGAGCACAAGAGAAAAATGAGGTCTATACGGAAACCCGTAGCCCTGCCTCCGACGCCGGCCGGCCGGCAGGGCCTCCGTCACGCAGGGGCGGTGGTGGATTGGTTGACGGCTCGCTCGGATCGCGCCCCACCTTCGCCGCAACGACTTGAGGCGGGGCGCACGCTCCGAGCGGGCCGCCGTCGTGTCGCCCGGCGCCTTGCTCCCCGCGTGTCGGACGCCTTGCGCCGGCTATCGTTTGGGCGGGGCGGCTTCGCGGACGACCGCGCCGAACTCGTCGCTCAGCACGAGCACGGAGAGTCGGTCGACGTTGTCGAGCTCGTTGGTGTTGAGCGAGACGTAGTCGAACCGGCCGCGGAAGTCGGTGTAGCCGTCCTTGAAGAAGCGCACCTCGCCGCCGTTCATGCGCGCGTAGACCTTCACGTACGCCTTCGCCAGCGGTTTGCGCGTCTCGGCGTGGGCCACGGCGAGCTGGCCGTAGGCCTCGATCATCTGCACGCGGAGGGTGTTGGCGTAGTAGGCCTGCGTCCGCCGCACGCCCGCGCCCAGCGCCTCGACCATGACGTTCCGCGTCCGGAACTCGGCCGGCAGGTCGAGGGTCGTCGTCTCCTTCCCCGCCGCCAGTTCGACGTTCCGGGTCAGGACGGGGCGGATGAAGGAGAACTGCGCCGACCCCTCCTGCAGGAACGGGCTGCGGGAGAACAGCAGCTCGATGTCCATCGGGTAGAAGTTCAGGACGCACGACCGGAGGTTGCGGTGATCGAGGCGGATGCGGCCGGCTTCGACCTGCATCTCCAGCGACGGCTCGGTCGCCGCGAGCGCGCCCTGCGCCTGATCGCGGTTCTCGGCGTCGGCCGCCGCGGCGACGCCCTTCTCCAGCTCCTCGAGCTGGTTCCGGACCTGCTCGAAGCGCTGGCGCCAGCGGTCCACGGGATGTTTCGCGTTCGCCTCCGCCAGGCGCCGCGCCGCGCCGAGATCGCCGCGCGACACCGCCAGGTAGGTCTCGAGGTAGTCCGCCTGCACCTGCTCGGGGACGGCCTTGCGGTCGACGCGCGCGAACCACGCCAGCGCCTCCGACACGCGGTCCTGCAGCATGAGGTAGTACGCCACGGCCAGCTCGTCGGCGTCGGGGATCGCGGCCTTGTAGCTGAGGACCTTCATGAAGCGGCGGTACTGCTCGAGGAAGCGGGTGTTGAGGATCCTGGGTTTCGCGCCGACCGGATGCGCCCGGGGGTTGACCAGCGGCGCGTATTCGAGGTGCTCGTAGACCGCCCGCTCGACGGGGTCGAGCGCGAGCAGCGGCGACGCGAGCCACAGCCCGCAGCGCTCCGCGAACGGCGAGTGCCGCAGGTACTCGCGGATCGCCGCCGGGTCGTTGTGCATCAGGCCGTAGGACCAGAGGGTCTGGTCGTAGACGTGGCGCGCGGTCAGCGCGGCCGTGATCTTCGAGAAGGCGTCGCGGTCCTTCATCCGCCACGCGATCTCGCCGAGGTCCAGGCGCAGGACGTTGTTGGCGGCGATGTGCGCGAGGACCTCCTCGAGCGTGCCGTTCTGCGAGATCCACGCCCAGGAGGTCTTGTCGATCTGCGTCAGACGCTCGACGACGTTGAACGCGAAGGGCGCCGCGGACGCCAGCACGCGGTCGTCGCGCGCGACGGTCACGGGGTAGTGCGCGAACCGCCCCGTCGCCGGGAAGTAGAAGTGGTACTCCGCCGTCTGCGTGCTGTAGGGCTCCACGACCACGTGGGCGCCGCGGGTGTACGGGCCGTTCAGCACCGGCATCGCGCCCATCGGGATCTGGAGCAGGAGCTGCAGCTTCTCGCGGCGGCCGGTCGGGTTGGTCAGGATCACCTGCGCGCCGTAGACGACGTGCGGGAGGAACTCGTCCGTCACGTACTTCTCGTAGCGCTCGTTGCCCTCGAACCGGTAGCGGTCGTCGGCGCGGAAGAACTGCTGCGACACCAGCACGGGGCTGGGCTCCTCCGCGCGCCGGGCCTCGCGGATCTCGCGGTGGAACGCGACCAGCGGCGTCGCCGCGCGGACCTCGTAGCGGATGCCGTCGACCGTCTCCCCGTGCGCGCCAGCCTTGAAGGGCAGGTCGAGCGCGGCCAGCGCCAGCATCATCTCGGTGAAGTTGCGCGTCGCCTGCGGGAAGGCGGGCGAAAGGAACGGGCCGCTCCCGTCGTGCGCCGCGTAGTCGGCCCAGAAGGCGTTCATGGGAACGAGATCGGCCGTCGGCCGGTCGATCGTCAGGTGGTAGTAGTTGTTCTCGGCCCACTCCTTCGTCTGGTCGAGCTTCTGGAACAGCCGCCGCGCCTTCGCGCGGAAGCCCGCGACATCGGCGTCGAAGAACCCGTCGGCCTCCTTTTCCGCTGCTTCCTTCGACATTTCCGCCTTGCCCTTCGCCTCCCGCTGTTCGCCGCCGGCCAGCGCGAGCCGGTCCGCCGCGGCGCCCCGCCGGGAGTCCTCGCCGGGCTTGGCCGGGGCGCCCATCGGCGCCGGCGGCGGGGCCGCGGCCGCGGCCACGGTCGCCGGCATCAGGCCGGACGCCGCGTCCTTGCGCAGCGATTCCATCCGCTTCAACTGCTCCGCGCCGGCGTCCCGGGAGGCGTTGCGCGCCTCGTCGAGCGCGGACTCCCGCCGGCCGCCGTCCGCCTCCATCGCGCCGGTCCGGATCGCCGTGTCGAAGCGGCGGTTGAAATCCTCCATGTCCGGCGGGATGAGGTCGTCGCGCTCGCGGGCGTCGCGGGCGATCGAGGCGGCCTGCTCCTTCACGCGCCGGCCGAGGAGGATGCGCTCGACGGCGTTCAGCCGCGCGAACCGCCACGGTTCGAGGTAGCCGGACACGTCCTCGCCGACCAGCCACCGGTCGAGGAAGGTCTTGTCCTTCTTGTTCTTCAGGTACGGCGCGATCACGGCGCGGAAGAACTCGGGGTCCCTGCGGTAGAGGAAGAAGTTGAGTTCGTGGCACGCGTACTTCGAGTACAGCCGCGCGCGTTCCGCCGCGTCGAGGTCCGGCCAGCGGAGGACGAACTCGAACTCCTGGAACGTCGCGTCGCCGTTCAGGGCGTTGAGGAGTGTCCAAGCCTTGGACAACGTGTCGTAGATCTCGAACTTCGAGGTCGTCACGTCGGCGACGGCGAGGGCGCCCCCGGCCGTGACGGGCGTCACGAGCTTCTGCTCGGAATACGTCGTCGCCGGGTCGAGGCCCTCCGCCAGGCGCAGTTCGCGGGTCTCCACGGGGGTGTCGTCGAGCGCCACGTCGCGGAACACGGAGGTGGTCGGGTCGGCCGCGAGGATGCGCACGTTCGGATGGCCCGTCAGATCCGCGCGCGGGATGCGGACCACGCCCGCCGCGTCGGGCCTGAGATTGATCAGCGCGGCGGCCGGCCGCGCGAGGAAGTCGAGGTTGGCGAAGGCGCTGTCGGTTTCCTCCGCCCCGGGACTGCCTTCCGCGAGGGCATACTTCCCGGCGAGACGCCGCAGGGCGGCCGACTGCTGCGCCGTCGCGGCGCGGCCGGCGTACTCGGCGCCCTCCTCGAGGCGTTCGCGCTCGGCCTCGGTGGATCGCACGGCCCACGGATTCAGCAGCAGGCCGGGGCGGTCGAGGAGGTTGCCGGCGAACGTGGGCGCGGCGCGGCGGTCGATGACGTAGCGGTACTCGTCGCCGATGTCGCGGCCGGACTCGTAGAACGTCCGCGCGGGCCGCCACGGCTGCTGGAGCAGGCCGGGGGCGCCGGCGTCGCCGAGCTGCCCGAAGAGGTCGCAGGCGGGACGGTAGCGCGCGGCGAAGACGTGAACGCGCGCGAAGGGCGTGGCGTTCGCGAGGCGGATTTCGAGCGCGTCGGGCGTCGCGGCGGCGGAGACGATCTGCAGCGGCGCCAGGCGCGGGCGCTGCAGCGCGCGGCGGCCGGAGAAGATGAAGCCGTCGCGGTCTTCGCCGGCGGTCACGCGCACGGCGATCGTCGCGCCGTCGGGCTTGAGGAGGAGGGAGTAGTCGCCGGCCGGGAGGCCGCGCAGCTCGAGGAAGCCGTCCTTGACCGCGAGGGCGTCGTGCCAGTCCTTCACGAAGCCGCCGGCGCGCTCTTCGAGGAGCGAGGCGTCGCGCGCGAGGTCGGCGCTCTCGAAGGCGAACGCCAGGCGCAGCACGTCGCCGGCGCGGCCGTGGATCTCGGCCGGATAGGCGTTGGCGTCGCGCGCGGGGAACCACGTGTGTTCCGCGCCGGCGGGCTCCTTCGCGCGGAGGGAATCGATGCCCGGCAGGGGCCCGAGCGCGATCGCGCCCGCGGCGTCGGTCTGCAGCTCGACGTGGATTTCATCGCGGAACATCCGGTGCTTGAGCGAGACGAACACCGGCTCGCCCGCGCGCGGTTCGCCGTTCTTGCCGCGGAGATCGAGCGTGTAGCCGCCGGCCGCGCGGCGGAGGTGCAGGTCCTGCACCGCCGGCCCGCGGTCGATGCCGTTGAGCGCAAACGAGGCGTGCGCGGCGAGGTCCTGCTTCTCGTTGCGGCTGACGTTCTGGACCTTCGCCCGGAGCGTGAAGGACACGGCGGCGAGGTCCTCCGCCACGGGGAACTCCTGGACGGACTCGGCGTCCTCGCGGAGGGCGAAGCCGGGGAATTCCTTCTCGGTGGCGATGCCCTGGCCGTCGACGGAGGACACGACCAGGCGGACGTCCTCGAGCAGCTTCAGGCTGGCCGGCTGGCCGTTGACCAGGAGGACCGGGCGCACGACGACCGGCGCGCGGCCGCGGCGCAGGAGCGACTCGCGGTCGACGTAGAAGCCGGCGCGCAGCTCGTAGCCCTCCGCGAGATGGTCGAAGCGCACGAGCGACGCGAAGCCGCCCTGCCGGACGACCAGCGGGGCGGGGCCGGGGGCCGTGCTGAAGGGCACCACGATCCGCCCGTCCGCGCCGGCGGCATACTCCCGACCCGCGAGCCAGATCGTCGCGTCGGGCAGCCGGCGGCCCGCCTCGTCGAGCGCGGCGAACGCGTGGCCGGCGGGCGTGACCTCCTGCAGCACGCGGAGCTGGCCCTTCTGCACCAGCGCGCGGCTGCTGCGGCCGTTGCCGATGAATTCCACGACGTACGTCCCGCGGCCCTTGAGTTCGGGGAACTCGAAGACGCGCTCGACGCGGCGCTCGGGCGGCTCCCGGTAGGTCTCGCGGCGCTCGGCCGACGCCACCAGCCCGTCCAGCGCGATCGCCAGGTTCAGCGGCCGGCCGGTCTCGCGGTAGTAGTTGAACGTGTTGATCTCGAAGACCTTCACCATCAGCGACGGGACGTTCTTCACCAGGACCTTGAGCGTCACCGCGTCGTCGGGCCCGACCACGGCGGGGTTGTCGGGCGCGAGGTCGAGGTCGACGCGCTCCTTGAGCGCCTTGTAGGCCTCGGGCGAGAGGAGCGACGCCCACGACTCGGGGTCGCCGATCCCGTTCACGATCTTGGCCTCGGCGAAGACGATCTTCAGGAAGTCGTCGCGCAGCCAGGTCTTGAACTCGTCGGCGTTCGGGGCCTCGACGAGGAACCGCATCAGGAAGTCGCGCACGAGCGGCCCCTCGTCGGCCACCGGCGGCAGGGCGACGAGGCCGAAGTCCTGGTCCATCCGCGCCATCTGCTCGGCGCGCGGCACCGAGCGGCGGAACTCGTCGCGCAGCCACGGCACCTCGCGCGGCAGGCGGAGGTATTCGAGGAAGCGCGCCTTGTCGTAGACGCCCCGGCCCCGGTCGTGGCGGAGGCGGTTGTAGAGCGCGTTCGCCTTGAGGGAATTGTGGACCGGGTCCAGCGTCTGCACGAACGCCCACACGCGGTCGTAGTAGGCCTGCCGCGCCGCCGGATCGGTGTCGAGGTCGACCTCGTCCTCGGGCGGGAGCTTGGAGAGGTAGGCGTTGACGAAGGCGGACTGGTTGCGCAGCTCGGGCATCGTCTGGAGCAGCTGGTCGAGCTGGGCGAGGAGCATCCGCGCGTGGATCGGGTGGTGGCCGAAACCGCGGCTGTCGCGGTACCGAAGGTCGGCGGCGACGAGGTCGGCGAGGCCGGGGTAGTCCGGCCGCTCGAGGCGGGCGAGGAGGTTGCGGCGCTGCTCGTCGGAGAGCTTCGCGTCGGCGAGGAGATCCAGCCCGGCGTCCTCGACGCGGTCGATCGTGCGCGGGTCGGTCGCGAGGGCCTTCTGCAGGAGCAGGTCGACGCGCAACCGCTCGGGATCCAGTTGCGAGGGCGCGCTGCTGCGGCGCTCGCCGGTCTTGCGGGCGTGGGGATAGCGCACGTCCAGCTCGCGCCGGATGTAGTCGAGGGTCTTCGGCGGGTCCTTCTCGTAGTCCAGCAGCGCCTGCCGGTTCATCAGCTCGCGCGCCTCGGCGACGATGGCGCCCTTGTTCTGCCGGATCCATCGGTCGAGGAGTTGCTGGTAGAGATCCCGCTGCCCGGTGTTCTGGTAGTGGAGGCCATGGAAGTAGTAGTACTCGTCCGTGCCCGGAACCAGTTCCTTCAGCGCGGTCTCGCGGTTCGTCGAGAGGCTGAAGGTCTCGATGAAGCCGATCTCCTGCGCGGACGCCGCCGAGGCGGCGGCCAGGAGGATCGCGAACGGAATCGAGCGTCGCCGCGTCATGCCCTCACCCTCCCCGCACGGAAACCGGCGGCCGGAATATCCGGACCGCGGCGCCGCGCGGACTCGCCATCATGCCTGAAACGCCGGTCGGACGGCCCTTCTTTGCGCTTTTCGCGGAAAAAGTGCAAGCGCCGGCGCGCCGCCGCGCGGTTGACAACCCGCCCGCGGAGGCCGAGCATCGCCGGTCGATGATTCGCACCGACGCCATCGACCTCTGCGGGCCGTGGCGGTTCGAGCCGGTCGGGGTCGGCCCCGCCGGCCGGATCGTCGTCCCGAGCCACTGGTCGCACGGCGAGGCGTGGGGATATCCGGGCGCGTGGCACGACGCTCAGCAGGCCTGGTACCGCCGCCGCGTCGCCGTCCCCGCGCGCTGGAGCGGCCGCCGCATCCGCCTGCGCTTTGGCGCGGTCCTGCTGCGCGCGGAGGTCTTCGTCGACGGCCGCCCGCTCGGCGAACACACCGGCGGTTTCACGCCCTTCGCCTTCGATCTCGGCGACGTCGCGGGCCGCGCGCTCGAGCTCGCCGTGCGCGTGTCGTCGGTCGAGGCCGTCATGCCGGCGCCGGATGTCTACACCTACCCGGTCAGCTACAACGAGGATCGCGAGGAGGGCCCCATCGCCCGCGGCATCTGGCAGCCGGTCGCGCTCACGGCCGACCCGCCCGTGCACGTCGAGTCGTGGGTCGTTCGCACCTCGCTCGCCGGGGGCGCGGCGAGCGTGGAACTCGTCGTCCGCAACGACGGCGGCGAGCCCTTCGAGGGGCGGGCCCGCATCGACGCGACGGACGGCGCCGCTCTCTTCCCGCCCGCGCCGGTCGCCGTCGCGCCCGGCGCCGCCGCGTCGGTCGTGCTCCGGCGGCCGCTGCGCGGCCTGCCGCTCTGGAGCCATCGCTCGCCGGTCCTCGTCGACGCGCTCGCGCGCGTGACGGACCGCTCCGGCGCCGCCGTCCACGAACGCCCGCTGCGCCTGGGATTCCGCGAGGTGAGCATCCGCGGCGACCGCTTCCGGCTGAACGGCGAGACCGTGCATCTGCTGGGTTTCAGTCTCCTGCGCCATCGCGTATCGCCGCATATCTGGCGCCGGGACTACCTGCGCCGGTACTTCGCCGAGATGCGGCGCCTGGGCTTCAACGCCATGCGCGTCCACGGCTGCATCGGGCCGGAGCCCGTCTTGGACGCCGCCGACGAGGCGGGCCTGCTGGTCGAGGCGCAGTCTTCCATCTGGAGCAATCCCGAGCCGCGCTACTGGGCCGGCGGGGAGACGTTCGTCCGCAACGCCCTGGCCGAACAGCGGGATTGGATCGGGCGGGACCGGAATCATCCGTCGATCGCGATGTGGGACGTCGACAACGAGATGGCGCGGATCAACCCGCGGTCGCGCCGCCTCAGCGCCGCGCTCATCGCCGCCGCGCGCGGGCAGGATCCCACCCGGCCCTGCGTCGCCAGCGGCGCCGGGCGCCTCGCGGAGGCGGACCTCGACCACCTCCATTGCATCCGCCGCCTCGACCGGGTCATCGACGCATGGGCCGCCGACGGCCGCCGGAGGCCGCTGATCGCCGGCGAATGGTGGCCCGACGAGACCGAGTACGGCCTGCACATGATCCAGCGGCCGCCGGGGCTCTCCGGCACGCACCGCTACCCGCTCGATTTCTCCCGCCCGCGCGACATCGACGCGGCGCTGGGCGGGCTGTTCGGCCGCACGATCCGCCGCCACCGCCTGCGCGGCCTCGCCGGCACGTTCCCCTTCGGCTCCGAGGTCTACCTTTTCGAACCGCCGTTCGAAGGCCGCGCGCGGCTCGACGTCCGCGCGACGCCCGACGACCCCGTGCGGTTCACCTTCGCCGAGGACCATCGCCACGCCGAGTGGGTCAGCGTGCGGCGTCCGCACGTGAACCCCGGCTGGGATCCGCGACGCCCGGCCGTGCGGCGCAACGCGGCCTTCTCCGCTCCCGTCCGCGCCGCCCTGCGCCCCGTCATCGCCGGCTTCCGCGAGGAGCACGCGGCCGTGCGGCCCGGCGTCGAACGCCGGACGCTGGTCGTCGTCAACGACGGCGCGACCGCGCTCGACGCCCGGTTCGACGTGACGGTGGCGGGACGGGTCGCCGGCGGCGCGCGCATCCGCGCGCGGCCGGGCGGCATCGTCGAGCGGTCCGTGCGTCTGCGCGTTCCGCCGGCGCTGGCCGGGCGCGAGGTCGCCGTGCGCGCGCGGTGGATGGAGAACGGCCGGCTCCGATCCGACGGCCTCGCGCACTGGCGCGTCTACGGCGACGAACCGCCGCGTCCCGCCGCGCCGCGACCGGTCTTCGTCACGGGCGCGGGCCCCGCCGTGGCGGATGCGCTCCGTCGCGCGGGCGGCGCGCTGGTGGAAACCGCCGGCGCGCCCGACGGGGCGGAGGCGTGGGTCGTCGGCCGGGCGCCCGATCTCGACCGCGACGCCGTGACCGGCTTCCTGCGGCGCGGCGGGCGCCTGCTGGTGCTCCGGCAGGAGAGCATGCCGCCGTGGCTGCCCGCGCTGGCGGCGTTCGAGTGCGCCGTTCGCATCAACGGCCACGATGCGCGCACGCTGGGATTCCCGGCGGCGGGGCGCGAACTGGGCGGCATCCGGGACGCGCCAACCCTCGCGCCCGCGCACCCGCTGTTCGCGGGCCGGCCGCGCCGGCGCCGCATCGGCCCCTGGCGCGCGGGCGACGGCCGCGTGGCGGATGACCACTTCCTCAAGAAGCCCGGCGCGGCGGGCGGCGGCGCGCCCGTCGCGCTCGTCGGCGGGGCGACGTCCGACTCCATGACCGTGTGGGAGGCCGCGTTCGGCGCCGGGCGGCTGATCGTGTGCCAGCTCTTTCTGGAGGAGAACGCCGCGGCCGGCGATCCCGAGGCCGAACACGTCCTCCGGCGCCTCGCCGCGCGGCTGGTCGAGCCCGCCGTCGCGCGCGCGGCGGCGTGTTCCGACCCCGCCCTGGCGCGGCGGTTGCGCGCGGAGACCGGCATCGACGTGGCGCCCTGGCGTCCCGGCCGGCGGATCGCGTCGGACGTCGGCCTCGTCATCCTGACCGGCGCGGCGGCGCGGCGGGCCGCATCCGGCGCGGGCCGGGCGGATCCGGCGCTCGATGCGTACCTGCGCGCAGGGGGGCAGGTGCTGTGCCTCGCGCGGCGTCCGGCGGACGCGCCGGCCTCGTGGCGGCCCGCCCGCCGGCTGGCGTGCGGCTGGATCTGCAGCCTCGTGCGGCGTCCGGCGCCGCTCTCCGGATGGACCTCGACGGACCTCGACGGCTGGTCCGGCGGGCCGCCGGCGCGGTTCGCGTGGGCGCCGGCGCGCGGGCGCGGGCCGTGGCGGGACGCCGTGCTCGCGTTCGAGCACCACCGCGTCTCGCGCAAGGCCGGCGCGTCGGTGGAACGTCTCCACGGCTCGCTCTGGAAGACGCGCCGCGTCGGCCGCGGGGCGATCCACGTCACGGCCCTCGACCTCGCGCGCGCGGACGAGCCCGGCGCGCGGCGGCGGCGGGAGTCGCTCCTCGCCAACGCCGGCGTCCCGCTCGCGCCGGACGCCGGCGTCTCGTTCGTCGACATCCCGCGCGTCGAGGTGCGCCGCACGGCGCCGCTGCCGCTCGACGGCGACTACTGGAAGTGGGCGGCGCCGCCGGGCGACGCGAATCTCTCCCGCTGGAGCCGGGCCGAGCCGCTCATCCTCCGGCCGCGCGGCGACCGGCCCGTGCCCGCGGGCGCGGATCTCGCGCGCCACGCGGCGGTGGCGTACCTGCTGTGGGACGAGGAGCGCCTCTATGCGGCGGCCATCTCCGTGGCGCCGGAGCACGTCTTCAGCGATTCGCACTACGTCTACCGCCATTCGCACCTGTCGCTCTTCGTGGCGACGACGCAGATCTGCATGGCGCGCGACACGGCCGGGCGGCCGGCGTACTACGTCCACGGCGTCCCCCTGCGCGGCGGCGGCCTGGCGGACGCGCGCTCGCGCGTGACGGAACGGGCCGGCGTGCCCGACTGGCCCGACCTCGCGTCGCTGCCGCTGGGGGATCGCGGGCGGCTGAGGACGTGCTTCTTCGAGCTGGCGCTGCCGTGGCGCGTGCTGGAGACGGAAGGCCCGCGCGCGGGCGGCGAGGTGCGCGTGGCGATCGGCGTCGGCCATCCCGGGGCGCCGTCCGCCTCGGCGGGTCTCGAACTGGTCGCGCCGCCGGGCTACCGGTTCCAGGAGCCGGATACCTGCCTGCGCGCGCGGCTGGCGGAATGACCGGCGTCCCCCGGTCGCCGCGGACCGCCGGATGGCCGGGTCCGGATCGACGATCCCGGCGGGAGGTCAGGCGTCTCCGCCCCGCGGCCTGGGCGAGGTCCGCGGTCGGCCCCGAAAACGATCGGCGGCTGACGGGATACGTTCCTGAGGTCGAGCCTCATAACCTCCCCCGTCAGCCGCCTCGGCCGGAGACTCTCCGAGGCTCTTGCACCTTCCGTGCGAATTCCACCGAAGCCTCTCGGCCTGCTCGAACCTACGCCGCTTCCGCGCCGTGTCAAGTGAGGCAAGTCGCGCGAGGTAGGGCGCCCGTCACGTGGGGTCGATGGGGGTTGGGCTGTCTTCTCGTCATACGACGTCTCGGCCCCCGTGACGGTCGCCGTGCCGCGCCGGCGGGAGGCCGGCTCCGGCGGACGCCGCCACCGTGCGCCAGGGGCCGGGAAGGATGTTCGATGGCGAGATGGCGAATGCTCCGCGCCCTGGTTTGCGCCGGGGCCGTGCGAATGCGTATACTGCGGGCCGCATGAACGACGAGGGCACACGCATGACCGTACGCACCCGCTTCGCGCCCAGCCCCACGGGGCACGTCCACATCGGCAACATCCGCGCCGCGATCTACAACTGGCTCTTCGCCCGGCACGAGGGCGGGCGCTTCCTGCTGCGGGTCGAGGACACCGATCGCGCGCGCTCGACGCCGGAGGCCATCGCGACGCTCCTGGCGTGCATGGAGTGGCTGGGCCTCGACGTCGACGAGCCGCCGGTCTACCAGAGCGCGCGGCTCGCGCGCCACCGGGAGGCGGCGGAGCGCCTGCTCGCGGCCGGCGCCGCCTACCGCTCCGCCAAGGGCGGCGAGGGCGGAGAGGCGGTCGTCTTCCGGATTCCGTGGGACGCGGAGACCATCCCCGGCGTCGCCGTCGCCGGCCCCGCCGAGGCCGCCGTGCATCCCGGGGAGCCGGTCGTCGTCGAGGCCTCCGGCGTGCGCTTCGCCCAGCCGTCGGCCAGGGGCCAGGCCGTCCCCGCACACAAGGCGCTCGCGGGATTCCGCGATCTCGAGGTCCTCGACGCGGGCGGGGCCGTCCTCTTCCGCCTCGCGGACGCGCGGGACGAGGTCCTCTCCGGCGCGCGGCGGGCGGAGATTCCCGGCGCCGCGCTCCTGCGGTTCACGCGCCGCACCATCTCCTACGACGACCGCGTGAAGGGCCGCCTGACGAAACCGCTCGACAGCCTGGCGGACTTCGTGATCGTGCGGTCCGACGGCAACCCCGTCTTCCACCTCGGCAACGTGGTGGACGACATCGACCAGCGGGTCACCCACATCATCCGCGGCGACGACCACGTCGAGAACACCTACCGCCACCTCTTCCTCTTCCACGCGCTGGGCGCGCCGCCGCCGTCCTACGCGCACCTGCCCATGATCGTCAACGCCCAGGGCAAGCCCTACTCCAAGCGCGACGGCGCCGCCTACGTCGGCGACTTCCGCGACAAGGGCTACCTTCCCGAGGCGCTCTTCAACTACCTCGCCCTGTGCGGCTGGTCGCCCGGCGACGGCCGCGAGGTCCTCGCGCGCGAGGAACTCGTCGCCGCCTTCACGCTCGAACGCGTGCAATCCTCGCCGGCACAGGTCGACCTGCAGAAGCTCCTCTGGATGAACGGCGAACACCTCCGCCGCCGTCCCCTCGCCGAGCGGGCCGCCGCCGCGCGCGCGGAACTGGCGGCCAACGGCCTCGCGGCGGGCGCGGACGACGCCTACCTCGGGCGCGTGGTCGACGCCATGGGCGACCGGATCAAGCTGCACGCCGACTTCGTGCCGCAGGCGGGCTTCTTCTTCCGCGAGGATTTCCCGTACGACGCCCGGGTCGTCCAGAAGCGCCTGCACAGACCCGGCGTGCCCGAGGCGCTCGCGGCGCTGGCCGCGGCGTGGGGGGCGCTGCCGGCGTTCGATGCGGCGGCGCTCGAGGACGCGCTCAAGACGTTCGCGGCGGCGCGCGGGATGAACCCGGCGGACCTCATCCACGCGGCGCGGGTCGCCGTGTCGGGCCTGGGTGTGGGGCCGGGCCTCTACGTGATGCTCGAAGTGCTCGGGCGCGAACGCGTCGGCGCGCGCATCGCGCGGGCGCTTCGCGAGCAGGCCGGCGGCTGAGCGCCGGCGGAGGCGGGCGATGAAGGCGGGGCCGGACGGCCGGGTGAAACTGACGCTGGCGACGCGGGTCACGCTCGCCCGGATCCTCGGCATCCCCGTCTTCGTCCTGCTGATGATCTACTACGCGATGAGCCTGCGCGCGGGCCGGCCGGACGAGTACCTCCGCGTCGCGGCGCTGGCGGCGTTCCTGCTGATCGCGCTGACCGACGCGCTGGACGGCTTCCTCGCGCGGCGGCGCGGCGAGGTGACCGCGCTGGGCGCCGTGCTCGACCCGCTGGCCGACAAGTCGCTGCTGTTGTCCGCCGTCATCGTCCTCACGCGCCCCGGCCTGCCGGCCCTGCAGCCGCAGCTCCCCGTCTGGTTCTCCGTCATCGTCATCAGCCGCGACGCCATGCTCGTTGCGGGCTTCTTCCTGATCCGCCATTTCGCGGGCGCGGTGAAGGTCCGCCCCCGCCGCGCGGGGAAGCTCTCGACGTTCCTCCTGATCGCCGCGGTCACGTGGGCGCTGGCCGACGGGCCGGCCGCGCCCTTCCGCTGGCTGTGCGCGCTCGCGGCGGGCGTGACGCTCGTCGCCGGCCTGCAGTATGTCGTCGACGGCATTCGCCAGCTCGAGCGCGCCCACGCCGCGCGCCGGCACCCGAACGCGTGAGGACGTCGATTTTCCGCTCGCGGAGCGGCGCCCCGGTATGCGAGAGTGCGGCGCGCCGGCTGGGGAGGCCGGACGCAGAGTCGTGGAACGAGTCGCCGCCTCGCGGCGAACGAAGGAGGGGAATCCGATGATGACCTGGAAGTATTCCGTGCCGCGTCAGATCCGTGCGGCGTCGTGCGGCGCCGTGTTGGTCGCGATGGCGGCGGGGCGGCCGGATGTCCGCGCGGAGTCGACGCCGGAACGGAGCGCGGAGTTGTTCCGCGCCACGGCCGCCGAGCTCGATCTCGACGGCGACCTGTACGCCTACGTCGAGACCGAGAACGTCGCGGCGGACCTCATGGCAAAGGCCCGCGAATTGGCCGGGGAACTCGCGGACGAGAACGAGGCGGCCGCCGGGGCCGCGGCGGCCGTCGAGCGCGCGGACGGTTTCCTGCGCGAGGCGGGGCTCTACGACGTGGCCGGCATCGGCCTGAGCTCGAAGCCGCTGGGCGGCGGGCTCTATTCCGTGAAGAGCTTCCTCGCGCGCCGGCCGGCCGGCGCCGAGTCCTGCTTCTGGCGCATGATGGGCGGCGCGCCGCGCGAGCTGCCGGTGCTCAAGACCATCCCCGAGGAGGCCGCCCTCGTCGTCTCCGCCGACATCCGGCCGGCCGATGCGTGGGCCTTCGCGCAGGAGGCCGCGCTCAAGATCGGCGGCGCGGCGGCGCACGCGAGACTGCGGGCGGCGATCGACGGCGCGAAGGCCAACGCCGGCGTCGACGCGGACGCCCTGGTCGCCTCGCTGACCGGCGAGATGGCCGTCTCGATCCAGCTCTCGCGCGAGGCCACGGCGCAGATCCCCGGCGGCGACGACGGCATCGAGATTCTGTCGCCCTCCCTGCTGGTCGTGCTGGGCGTCCGCGACGATGCGCTGCGGCGCGCGCTGCTGGACCACGCGAAGGAGACCGGCTGGCCGCTGGAGGACGTCGCGATCGACGGGCAGACGGTCCATTGCGGGCCCGCGGTGCCGGACGCCCCGATCCCGCTGCAGCCCGCGTTCGCGCAGGCCGGCGGCTGGTTCCTGTTCGCGTCGCACGTCGACGCGATCGCCGCGTCGATCGCCGCCTCGAAGACGGGCGGCGGCCTCTGGTCGCAGCCGGACTTCCGGCGCCTCGCCGACCGGCTGCCGAGGGAGAACAACGGCATCACCTACGTGGACGAGCGCTTCAACCGCGTCGTGATGGAGTTGCAGCTCGCGACGATGACCGCCCAGGTGCCGGAGGGCCCCGAGAGCTGGGGGGCGGCGCTTCCCGCGCGCATCGTCTCGTGGATGCCGGCGGGATCCTCCGCCCAGGCGCGGATCGTGAAGCCGCACGGCATCTCCACGTGGTCCGTCGGGCCGACCGGCGGGAAGGAACTCGCGATGACGATGGCGGCCCTGCCGGCGGGCCTGATGGCGGCCGTCGCAATCCCCAGCTTCGTGCGCGCCCGGGCGCAGGCGCAGGAGTCTGTCCTGATCGACATCCTCGGCCGGGTCGATGCGGCCAAGACGCAGTGGGCCCTGGCGCACGACAAGGAAGATGGCGCGGAGGTCACGGAAAAGGACCTCGCGGTCCACCTGAGGGGCGGGGCGGTCACCCTGCCGCCCGGGCATCGGCTGATCGTGGGCCCGATCGGCGCCGATCCCATGATCGTCCGGCCCAACGGCACGGTGGTCACGCCGGACATGGACGAGTAGTCCCCGGGCAGTTCCGGGTTGAATCCGGCGGGCGGATGTCGTAACGGGGCCTCATGCAACCGCCCCGCAGCAAACGCGTCGTGGCGCTGGTGGGCCGCCCCAACGTCGGGAAATCCGCGCTGTTCAACCGCCTCGTCGGCCGGCGCGTGGCGATCGTCCACAACGAGCCGGGCGTGACGCGCGACCGCATCGAGTGCGAGGCGCGGTGGGGCGACGAGCGGTTCCTGCTGATCGACACCGGCGGCATCGGCGTGCTCGACAACGCGGCGGAGGGCGACGCGATCGCCGCCGGCGCGCGCCGGCAGGTCGAGCTGGCGCTCGAGGAGGCGGCCGCCATCCTGCTGGTCGTCGACGTCGTCGCCGGCGCGACGCCGCTGGACGAGGAGGTCGGACGCCTCCTGCGCCGCCGCGGGCGGCCGGTCTTCGTCGCCGCCAACAAGGCCGACCACGAGGGTCTCGACGCCGGCGCGGACGACTTCGCGCGCCTGGGCTTCCCGGCGTTCCCGGTCTCGGCGCTGCACAACCGCGGGCTGGACGCCCTGATGGCGGCGGTGCGCCCGGCGCTGCCGCCGCCCGACGCGGCCGACGCGCCGCCGGCGCTGCGCGTGGCGGTGATCGGCCGGCCCAACGCGGGGAAGTCGTCCTACGTCAACCGCCTCCTCGGCGACGAGCGGGTCATCGTGTCCGACGTGCCGGGCACGACGCGCGACAGCATCGAGATCCCGTTCGCGGTGGGCGAGGGGCCGGCGGCGCGGCCGTACCTGCTGATCGACACCGCGGGGCTGCGGCACGGCGGCCGGACGCGCGAGGCGGTCGAGACGTGGAGCGCCATCCGCGTGGAGGAGACGATCCGCCGCGCGGACGTGGTGGTGCTCGTCATCGACGCCCGCGAAGGACCGTCGCGGCAGGACAAGCGCCTCGCGGACCTGGCGGTGACGGCGCGCCGCGGGTGCGTCCTCCTCGTGAACAAGTGGGACCTCGTGCGCGGGACGTCGCCCCGCGAGTACGAGGAGGCCCTCCGCCGCGAGATGCCCTTCCTCGCCTTCGCGCCGCTGTGTTTCGCCTCGGCGCGGACGGGCCGCGGCGTGCGCGAGACGATCGAGACCATCGACCGCGTGGCGGCGGCGGTGTCGGCGACGATGACCACCGGCGTGCTGAACCGCGTCCTGCACGCCGCGTTCGAGCGGCGGTCGCCGCCGTCGATCCGCGGCCGCCGGCTGAAGCTCTTCTACGCCTCGCAGGCCGGCACCTCGCCCGTGCGGATCCGGCTCTTCGCCAACGATCCCGACCTTTGCACGCCCGCCTTCGAGCAGTACCTCGTGCATAACCTCCGCAACGCGTTCGACCTGGAGGGCGCGCCCGTGGTCATGATCTGGACCGCCCGCCCGCGCGAGGAGCGCGGGCACGGCCGCTCGGCCGCCGCCCCGGCCGCCCGCCGGATGCGGCGCCGCGGCGCGCGGCCCTCGCAAGAGGCCGCCGGCGGCGCTATCGTGCGCCCGTGATCGCGGGCCGACTCATCCTGGACGTGCTGGCGCCGGTCTTCGCGCTGATCGGCGCCGGCGTGGCGTTCGACCGCGCGTTCCGGCCGGACCTGCCGACGCTCTCGAAGCTGAACTTCTACGTCTTCACCCCCGCGCTGGTCTTCGTGAAGCTTCTCGAGAGCCGCCTCGACGGCGGTCTCGTGGCCGCGGTGGCGGGCTTCAATGCCCTCCACTTCGCGCTCCTGTGGGCGCTCGCCGCGGCGATCTTCCGCCGGCCGGCGTTCCGGCCGCGGCGCGGCCTGATGACCATGGGCGCGGTCTTCAACAACAGCGGCAACTACGGCCTGCCCTTCGCGCAGCTCGCCTTCGGCGACCGGGGCGTGGAGATCATGGCGCTGATCATGGTCTTCCAGAACGTCGCGACCTTCACGGTGGGGCTCGGGCTCGTGGGAGGGCACGCGGACGCGCGCGCGGGCCTGCGCGAGATCGCCCGGGCGCCGGTCATCTACGCCGTCGCCGCCGCGCTGGCGCTGAACGCGCTGCGCGTGACGCTGCCGCGGGCGGTCGCGTTCCCGCTCGAGCAGCTCGGCAACGGCCTGATCCCGATCGCGCTCCTCACGCTCGGCGTGCAGCTCTCGCGGACGCGGCCCGACGGCCGCGCGGCGCCGCTGGCCGCGGTGGTGGCGATGCGCCTGCTCGTCGCCCCGGCGCTCGCGGCCGGGCTCGCGGTGCTGTGGTCGCTCATCGCGCCGCTCCCGGCGGGCGTCGTCCCGGTCCTCGTCTGCGCGGCCGGCCTGCCCGTCGCCGTCAACGTCCATATCCTCGCCCTCGAATACCGCCGCGAACCCGAATTCGCCGCGCGCATGGTACTGTGGAGCACGGTGGCGAGCGTGGCGACGCTGGCCGCGTGGCTCGCCGGGTACGCGGCGTGAGGCCCATCGAGGAGGGTCGCAAGCGGGACGCGCACCCCCGTGTGGAGGCGGCGCCCCCGCCGCTTCGGACACCGCGAATCCCGCGGCCGAACACCCAATGTCGAACACGGAATGTCCAAGTCGCTCGCAAAGACCTCGGCGCGGGAGATCGCGGCGCCGGCGGCGGCGAGGCGCAGGCCCAGGGATAGCCGCGCGCGCTGGACGTAGGGGTTGTCGCCTCCCTTCACGTCCTCTCCCCGGAAGCCATTCACGACGAAACCGGGACGAAACCCGCTCGCTTCGAGCGACTGAACAGGAGGCAACGGAGAGAACGGAGATCCCCCTCCGTTTCCTCTGTTTCCTCCTGTTCCAATGTGGAAGCGGCGCCTTCGCGTGGCGCGGCGCTCCGCGCCGCGAAGGATGGCGTCAATGGGGACACAGAATCCGCGTCCGGTCGAGACCTGAGTACCCACGTCAGCGCCGGAGCCGGTTCTCGGACCAGGCGGCCGCCGGCGTCACCTGCGAACCGCCGTGCCCATTCCCCTCAGGTCGAAACTGTCAAAGAGCTTGGCAAACCTCCTGTGGCCCAATGCGTTACGCCGTCGCCATCCCCCCGACACAGACTCTCTGTCCCCAAAGAGTCCCTCCCCACAGAGTCCCTCTGTCCCCACAGAGTCCCCGTGCGGCTTGGCGCTGCCTGGCCGCGGCGGTGCCTCCATCGAAGACGCCGGATTCACCGAGAACCGCAACGGTCGGGCGGAACTGAGCCGCCGCTACCACCACCGGAGCGCGTCAGCGCGTAGTTGCCCCGGAGGCGCGTAGCGCCGCAGACGCCGGAGCCGGTGGCGGCCGCCGTGGCCTTCATCAGCACGGCGGATGACACCGGCGCAGGCGACAGGTAAACGAAGTCGCGTCAGCGACACCGCCCCGAAGGCCCTGGCGCAGCATGTGCGTAAGCAGATGCCGTGCAAGGGCCGGAGGGTAGAGCTGACCAACTACTTCTGGTTGTCTTTGCTCCCCTGTTCTTCCGTCAGTTTCGACCGTGCATACTTTGCCCAGCGTTGAGTCAAAGCATCTTCATTACCAACCAAGGCGCTTACCATCTTCTGCCGCTTCGCAGGGTCGGCTTTCGATACGGCTCTCATTGTTTTGGCGAGCGCTGAAACCTCTTCACATCGCTTCTTTTCTCTGTTCCATCGACATGGCAAGTCAATGAGAGACGTCTTCAGCAGTGCAACTCGCTCAACATAGAGGGTTCCCTCCTTGTTGAGTCGGACAGGCCAAATTCCACGTTCCCCCTTCTCCAAGGGCGGATACAAGGCTAGTGCACCGACGCCACCCTCACCGGACGAGTTCGCAGTGATTCGGAACGTAAGGTTCGAAAGGCTGTCGGGGCCGTAGAGTACATCGAAAACCTTCAACTCAGCACTAACCGTCTTTCCATCATCCACAACGTTCAGCACCTCCGCGTCAACCATGTATGTCGGAAACAAGCTGTCTCCTTCAGCGGTTTGCGCACTGGCCGCGGCGGCGATCAGTAAAAACATCAACGTCAATAGACTTCTGCTCATCGAGTTATCCCCTCTACTGGTTTTCAGTGGTCCACGTCTGTGTCGAAAAGGCTTCGTTAAGATTCGCGGCAGCCTTAGGTACGTTATCCCCGCTTTGAATCTCGGAGAACGAAGCGTCACCTGTAACGCCGTTACCTGTCAGTGTCCAGGCCCCCGATCCATCTACACCGCCGGTTCCGTTGAAACGCCAGTTCAGTTTTCCGCGTTGCGCAATGACATCGTGAGAGTTGTTTACGTTCTGCTTTGTCCGCACCGCGAGGTACAAGACGTGGAACATGTTCGGCGCCAGCACATCAACCTGATCACCGCCAAGCGTGAATTGGTCAGTACAGGATATCTGAGGATTGTCGAACGTCTTGAACTCCTTGTCGCTGATCGGCGTTGCATCAGAGGTTATGTTCAAATAGTGGTCCGTGTCCGTGAACACCCACGGAATTGTTCCAACCGCGGCAGCATCCCAATGCGTCTGTCCGTCCTGCAGACTTGATCGTCTTCGTTTCTTTGGCGTGGTATCATTAAAAAGACCGTGCTTTGCATCGAAGCCCGCTTGATGAACAATCCCAAGTTCCATGAACTTCTTGCCGCGCTGAGCACTGCTGACCGTTGGGCCCTCAACTTCTTCGACAACGACGTTAGCGGTCATACAATTCGCTTGACTGCTGGCCTTGATCACGGCACCCCCAGCGCCTCCCACTTGGAACGGGGTGCTGTTGTATGCCGCCGAATTCCCCATTTGCTTGATCTTCACTTGTACGACATTGACTTCGAGATCCCATATATAGTCAGCATTCGCTTGGTAAATGGCCTTCCCCACAACCGGCCCACCATCCCAGAGAATGGTGACATCCGATGTGTCTGTGCCCGTCTTGATTGTGCCGCTGTTTGGCGTGATCCATTTACTTGTTCCGAGCGCACCACTCGCGGTGTATCGGTAGATAGCGTATCCCGGCACGTTGAGGGGGCCGAGCCAGTTGAATACGGTCACTTTGATCTCGTCACAGTCATCGAGTGTCGTGGTGCCGTTCTTCCAGTTGAGATTGACGTTCCCGGAACCGACTGTGAAGCCCTCAACGTAAAGGTTTATGTCTGCGTTGGCATCGAACTCCGTCGTCCCACTGACGGCACCTGACCGATCGGCGTTCTGCCATATCTTCACTTGGCCTGGAATGTCCAAGGTGTACTTGCTTCCGGCAATGACGGGGTCAACCTTGTGGAGTTTGATCGGCAACAAGTCTGATTCTCCGGTGACTGCTCCCGACTGATCCTTGTCGGCCGTATTGCTGGCGTCGTAGTCATCATCGTCGTTATTGATGGGAACGAAGGCTCCGGGATCTGTTTCTTGGTTCTCTGGCAGTTCCCCGTTGGCAGCATTGTGACTTACTTCCATCGCATCCATGTCGACTCTAAGGACGGTATATCTGACCTCGTCATCACACCCGCCCGGGTCTGAAGTAAGTGTCAATGTCACATCTCGCTGAGCCGTGCTTGCCGTCTCTCCCTGGACGTACAGAGTCTTAGGCAACGCACTACTTGCATACTTGTTGTCGGTTCCATTGAACGTGATTTCCGTCCCTCCGGTGGCCGCATCAAAGACCCTGATCTTCGTGCTCTTCTTCGTGAGAAGAACATCGCCGCTCCAAGTCGTTGGCGCAACCTTTCGCAAGACTAACTCGTCTCTCTTTCCCACGCAGACAATGCCGCCGGCAGACACTTCGATCGGGTCATCTGGATTGTCAACGGAAACAGTGTTGTCATAGTCCGCGTCCACATCCAAGTCCACTTTCAGGACGGTCACCTGCACCTGATCGGCGAGGTAGGGCGCGCCGGCGCAAGGCGCGAACTCGGCCTTGACGAGACGGTCGGCCGTGGGATCGGCGTTCACCCCTTCCATGTAGAGGGTCGCCACG
>Ga0233425_10003784_pt1 | contig 26694 bp, 24 predicted proteins | sample Watercolumn_Towu_2_FD_181712 | JGI IMG/M metagenome (GOLD analysis project Ga0233425, IMG submission 181712) | Freshwater microbial communities from Lake Towuti, South Sulawesi, Indonesia - Watercolumn_Towuti2014_140_MG | ecosystem: Environmental > Aquatic > Freshwater > Lake | place...
TGCCACTCCTTCGACTTTTTCTTTTAAGGGCTGTGTCCCGTACTCTTGCGCGTAACTCAGACCATGGCCGATACACCCACGGGAGGTGGCCAACTCCACCCCGTACCGCCCTTTTTGCGAAAAAGTCTCAGTCGTGTCACCCGAAAAAATATTATGCTTTAAACCCACGTTTCATGATACGCTTGTTTATAGTAGGGCACGCGAAGTACGGCTAAAGGCCCGCCATCTAATTCAGATGCGAAAAATTTCTGAGGTGAATGAGCGCCGCTCGAATAGCCGTGCAGAATACTGCTGGGCGGGTGGCGAGGGCTAAGCCTTGAGGGCTCGAAAAAAGGCGGCGATGCATTTATGGGATGGGGTTATCTGCTGCGCGATACCTCGGCAAGCACGGTATTCGTCCTGAGCTTGTCGAAGGACGAAAAGCGCAGCGTGACAGATACTCGCCTTGTTTGACAGTTTATTGTAAACCCCATCACGAGCCGCCTTTTGAGAGCACGAAAGGCTCACCCGAGACAGGACCCGCCCAACGGTGGCTGATAGGGCCATTCGGGCGGCATACGATACGAAAGTAAATAAAGGAGACGCATGAGCAAGGTACCGGTTTCAGTGGTAGTTATAACTAAGAACGAGACGGATAATATCGCGGATTGCCTGAAGAGCGCCTCGTGGGCGGACGAGATAATCGTGCTGGACGACAACAGCACGGACGATACCGTGAGCATTGCGAAGAAGTTCACCGACAAAGTCTTCACGCGCAAGATGGATATCGAGGGAAGGCACCGCAATTACGCGTACAGCCTGGCCAGGAATACATGGGTATTGAGTCTGGATGCCGACGAGCGCGTTACTCCGGAGCTTGCCGATGAGATCGGCAGGCTTATCGCCGGCAATCCTAAAGATAAGGCCTATACGATACCGATAAAGGCGTATATCGGTGCCAGATGGATACAGCACGGCGGATGGTATCCGGCGGCAAAGGTAAGGTTATTCGATAAGAACGCGTTCAAGTACGAAGAGGCTGAAGTGCATCCCAGGGTATTTATACAGGGTACGTGTGGCCACCTGACCAAGGACATTATCCACTATTCGTACCGGGATTATCACGACTTCTTTGTTAGCATCAATAACCAGACGACTCTTGAGGCCAGAAAATGGTTCAAGGAGCGCCGCAAGATAAACTTCATCAAGATGCACCGCAAAGGCCTGAGCCGGTTCCTGAAAGCGTATGTGCAGAAGGGCGGGTACAGGGACGGCCTCCTGGGTTTCTTTGTTTCGTGGGCAGGTGCTCTTTATCAGTTCATGAGTTATGTGAAGTATAAAGAAATGCTCGAGAACGAGGCCTTATGCAGCAAAAAATAAAAGTAACAGTCGCTGTCATAACCAAAAACGAAGAGAGGCTCATCGGCCGCTGTCTCGACAGCGTTCAGTGGTCCGATGACATTATCGTGGTCGACGGAATGAGTACCGACAAGACCGCGGAGATCGCGCGATCCAAAGGCGCGCGTGTCATAGAGCACAGGTTCACCGGGTCGTTTGCCGATGACAGGAACCTCGGCACGGAGATGGCGCGCAACGACTGGGTCCTCCATATAGACGCCGATGATGTCGTGACGGAGGACTTCGTCCGCAAAATGGTATGGGCAATTACGAAAAATGAAGATGTGGCGGTATATAAATTCAGAAGAAGAAACCATTTTCTCGGCCATTCCATGGACCACGGCGGATTCCACCACTACATACCGAACCTCGTGAAGAAAGGGGCCGTGAGATATGAAGGCGTCCTTCACGAAACCCCGGTCCATAAAGGGCCGGTCGGGACCATCGAAGCCGATATAAACCATTATCCTTTCGATACGATACAGCAGTTTGTCGACAGGCAGTGCCGGTACGCCGATATCGCCGCTAAGAATATGCTCAAGACAGATGGAGTTCTGGACGAAAAGGCGATACGGAAAGGCCTTGCGGGACGGTCTTTCAAGGTATTCTGGAAATCTTACGTAAAAAAGCAGGGCTACAAGGACGGCCTTTACGGCCTGGTATTCGCGGTCCTGTTCGCGTTCATCAATTTTATCAAATGGGCGAAATACTGGGAGCTGGTAAAGAAGAGATGACGGATCGCTGCGACATTATAATACCCGTGTGGAACCAGCTCGAGGTTACCATGGAGTGCGTGGACTCGATCGTGGCGCATACCAAAAATCCGTTCAGGCTGATAGTGATAGACAATGCCAGCGATCCCGAAACGGCGGATTATCTCTATGGCTTAAAAAACGAAAAGTGGCTCGACCTTCTATTGATAAGAAACGGTAAGAACCTGGGATTCGTAAAAGCCGTCAATCAGGGAATAGCGGCGTCCGAGTCGCCCTATCTTTGCATAATGAACAACGACACCATAGCTACGGCGGGCTGGCTTGAGGAGATGATCTCGGTTATGAATGCCAGGCCCGAACTCGGTCTTCTCAACCCGTCCAGCAACACTTCGGGAGAATTTCCGGCTCCCGGCCAATCGATAGATGAATATGCGGCAAGTCTTAAGCCGCTCAAGGGCCATATCCAGGAGCTGTATACCTGCCGCGGGTTCTGCATGCTGGCCAAGAAGACGACGATAGATCGCATAGGCCTTTTGGACGAGGTTTACCATATAGGCTATTACGACGACACCGACTATTGCAAACGCGCCCAGAAACTGGGCTACAGGACCGCCCGCGCCAAGGCCGCATACGTATATCACAAAGAGAATGTAAGTTTCAAAACGCTCGATAACAATAACGAGCTCTTTAAGAGCAACGAGCGGATATTCTTCGAGAGATGGGGAAGGCATGTAAGGATCGGTTATATTATCGACAAAATATACGACGCGGCCAACATTAACGAAATTGCCGTAAACGTGGCCCGCAACGGGCACCAGATACTGCTCTTCGTTAAGAAGGGGGTCGAGTGGCCGGTCAGGGTGGATCACTTCGACATAAGGAGATTTGCCGTAAATCCTATATTTTTCACGCCGGTATCGGTATACAAGATATTAAAGCGGCGGAAGAAGAAGCCGCTCGAGATCATTCTGACCGATAACGCGGTTTTTGGGGCGATCCTGAAGTCTATGAAAGGCTTGCACGGCGCGGACGTGCTGATACGCCCTCGCAAGGAAGAGTTGATGGCCTTAATTGAGAAAAAATCGAGGGAATTTTAGATGAGAGAAAAAGTGCTGTCTGTCGTAATGCCTGTGTATAACGAGAAGAACACCATATTGAAGATAATCGACAGGGTGCTGCTCCTGGACGTTGTCAAGGAGCTGATAGTGGTCGACGACGGGTCGACCGACGGCACCAGGGATATCCTGAAAGGCTCGCCTCTGGATAGCCGCGTCAAGGTGCTGTTTCATGATAAAAATTCCGGCAAGGGCGCCGCCCTCAGGACGGGCTTCGGCAAGGTCTCCGGCGACATAGTCGCCATACAGGACGCGGACCTGGAATACGATCCGAAGGAATTCCTGGATATGATAAAGCCGATCGAGGACGGGGTCGCCGACGTGGTATACGGTTCGCGCCTGTCGGGAGGGAAGCCACAGAGGGTCTACATGTTCTGGCATAAGATCGGGAATGGTTTTATCACATTCCTGATGAATTTTCTTTTCAACTCGACTCTTACCGATATCGAGACCTGTTACAAGATGTTCAGAAAAGAAGTCATAAAAGACATGAAGATCCGGTCGAACGATTTTTCCGTGGAGCCCGAACTTACCGCAAAGATACTGAAGAATAAGGCTCTCAGGATATACGAGATACCGATATCGTACTACGGCAGGAGTTATGCCGAAGGCAAGAAGATATCCTGGAAACACGGTTTCGGCGCGATCGCCGCGATACTCAGGTACAGGGTGTCTGACTAGTAGATGAAAAAAGTCCTCCTTGTAAAACCATTCAACCGAAGCGATCATATACAGCCTTCCCTCGGGCTGGGATATCTTGCCTCCATCGTTCGCAATAAACACAACGTCGCTATCCTTGATTGTATTAAAGAGGCGCTCGACGTAGAAGGGTTTATCGCGCTTGTAAAGAAACACTCTCCGGACGTAATAGGCATGCAGTGCTACACCTTTGACCTCCCATTTATAAAGAAGGCCCTGAAGGCCATAAAGGACCTTGATAAAAAGATCGTGACTGTTATCGGAGGGCCCCATCCCACGGTAGATCCTTCCGGAACAATGGAGAGGTTTGGCGGGACATTAGACTTTGCTTTCTCGGGTGAGGCCGAGACCGGATTTCCGCGGCTTCTGGACTGCCTTGACGTCGGCAGCAATGATTACGCTTCCGTGCCGGGCCTTATCTGGCGCAAAGGCGCCAGTGTTACAGTGAATCAGAAGGCCCTCGTGGACGACCTGGACTTGCTTGGTTCGCCCGCGTGGGACCTGATCCGCCCCGAAACTTATCCGGAGGCCCAGCACGGGGCCTTCTTCAAGAATTTCCCTATAGCTCCCATAATGGTTACGCGCGGATGCCCATACCCATGTACTTTCTGCGCGGGAAATCTGGTTTCCGGTAAAAAGATCCGCAGGCGCAGCGCGGAGAACGTCCTGGAGGAGATAAAGACGCTCAAAGAAAAATATGGTATACGCGAGTTCCACATAATCGATGACAACTTCACCATGGATAAGGAGTATACCAAGGATTTCCTGCGCAAACTGAAAGCGCTCGACCTTGGGATGAGCTGGTCTACGCCAAACGGCGTAAGGATGGACGCCCTGGACGAGGAGATGCTGAAGCTTATGAAGGAGACCGGGCTTTACATGATCTCGCTCGGCATAGAATCCGGCTCGGACGAAGTCCTCGCCCTGATGAAGAAGGGCATAACGACATCGGATATACGCGGGCATATCAGGATGATAGACAAGGCCGGCATCGACATGGCCGGGTTTTTCATCCTGGGATTTCCGGGTGAGACGGCAGAGACTATAAAGAAGACGATAGATTTCGCCTCCGAGCTTCCGCTCAAGCGCGCCAACTTTTTTACGTACCTGCCTTTCCCGGGGACGGAGAGCTACAGGTTGCTCGAGGCCTCGGGGGAGCTAAAGGATGTCGACTGGGAGAGCTTCTACTTTACCAACGCGGCTTTCGTCCCGCGGGGTTTGAACCGGAAGGAGCTTAAGGCGATGCACAGGCTGGCCTTCGCCAGATTTTACCTTCGTCCGGGCATAATATTTTACCAGTTAAAATCCATAAAGGGGTTGCGCCACTTCTCTTTCCTTGCGAAGAGGTTCATGAGATGGATAGTGCACAATTGAGCGGCGGATATGGCGGCGTTAAAAGCGCCGTCCTGAAGATCATCTTTTTGGCGTGGGTGATAGTATGGGCTTTTTTTGTCGCCAGGGAACTGCTAGTAAAGGATAATCTTCGCGACTACATCGCGCTTGCGGGACGGTCGCTTGAGGGTAAACGCGCTTACGTGACGGGCGAGGACCTTTACGGATTCCTCAATTTTTGCAGGGCGAACGTGCCATCCGGCGCAAAGGTCTCCATCGAGGGTATAGAGGACGGGTCACTGGAGAGGCGGAGGGCCGTCTACTATCTGTACCCTCTGATCGAAAGTCCCGAGCCCGACTACATATTGGCGTACGGAAAGGCCGCCGCCGGGCGTGAAGGCTATCCGGAGTCGGCGGCCGGCGAACATGGCCGGATATATAAAAAAATAGAGGCGGCGCAATGAAAGAGGCCGTCCTTCTTTTAGCCGCGCTCTCATCTGTCACGTTCATCGGCTGGAATGTCCTCCGCCTTATGTCCGGGAAAAACCTCCGCATGAGCCTGCCGGAGACGATCGCCGTATCATACGGCTTCGGAGTAGGTTTTATAAGCCTCGAGATGTTGCTATTTTATTCAATGGGTTTAAATTTCATGGCAAGCCATATTTTATTGCCATGGGTCATTGTTATCGCGGCGAACTTTGTCGTGCGATCCAGGCGGCCGAAAGTCCCCGCGCCCGTCCCGTCAGCGCCATGCGCGTCTTCCTGGACGAAGGCCATGAACGTATTCCTTGCAGGCGGCATAATCTTCGAGATAGCTTATGCTTTTTTCAGGGCTCTCATAAAGCCCATAGAGTCGTATGACGCGATAGCGATATACGCCATAAGGTCCAAGATATTCTTCCTGGCCAAGTCCATTCCAAAGGACTATTTCTCTTCGATTGCCAAGCTCTTTCCGCACGCAGACTATCCTATGAATATACAGCTATTCGAGACTTTCCTGTATTCAGCTATGGGAAGCCTGAACGATCAGCTTGTGAAGATAATATTTCCACTGTTCTTCGCGGCCATCCTATGCGTCTTTTATTTCGCGGTCCGCCGGTTCGCGGGCCGCACCTACGCCCTATGTTTCACATTCATACTGGCAAGCGTCCCGCATTTTAATAATTACGCGACGAACGCGTATCTCGAGGTGCCTTTGGCTTTCTATATATTTGTAAGCGGAATATTCCTTTTGCGCTGGGCAGAAGACAACGGCTCTACGCCGGCGCTCATCTTATCCGCGGTGGCAGCGGCGCTCGCCGGATGGACGAAGAACGAGGGGCTTATGTATTGCGTGATTTACGCAGGGCTCGTCTTTTTAACCGTTGCCTCAAAGCTCGGGAAGGTCTCGCGCAAAGATATCTTTAACGCCTTGCTATATTCGGGTATAATACTTTGCATATTGCTGCCGTGGGCGCTTATAAAGTCAAAATGGCATATAGTCAACGATGAGATAGCGCTCGGCAACCTGAATCCGGCAAATCTATTTAAGCAGCTCCACAAGCTAGGGCCGGTATTTTACGAGCTCCAGAAGCAGCTTTTCGGACCGAAGAAGTGGAATATATTGTGGCCGGTCTTCATATTGGTCATGCTGGCAAATTACAGGAAAGTCATCGGTTTTCCGCAAAGATATGTCGGGGCGGTCATACTCATGGCGCTCGGCGGCTACGCGCTTTTTTACATGATATCTTATGTGGACGTAGTCTTCTTCGCCAGCAAGACATGGGCCAGATTTATGCTGGATTTTCTGCCGCTGGCGGTTTATCTGCTCGCGGTTACGTTAAAAGAGGACATTAAATGTTAAGGCTTATATTTATAGACCGGGACGGCGTTATCAATAAGGACCCTGCCGGCTGGACCAGGCACAGCTATGTCACAGAGAAGCATGAGCTGCAGTTTTTGCCCGGAGCTCTTAAGGCCCTCGCGCTTCTTAACCGCAACGGAATCAGGGTCGTGGTAGTTTCGAATCAGGCGGGCGTGAGCAAGGGGTATTTCACCGAAGAGAAGCTGGCCGAAGTGAATACGAAACTGCTGGATGAGGTGGGCAAAGCGGGCGGCAGGATAGAAGAGGTATGTTACTGCATTCACAGGGACGAGGATAATTGCGACTGCCGGAAGCCGAAGCCGGGCATGCTGGAAGACGCGCTGCGCAAATATCGCATATCGCCAAAGGACACGTTCATAATAGGTGACAGCATCGTGGATGTAACGGCGGGGCATTCTATCGGCATGAAGACGATATTCGTATTGTCCGGCAAGACGTCCGGGGAAGAGGCGTGTAAATGGCCCGTCAAGCCGGACTATGTATTTCCCAACCTGCTCGGGGCCGTGGAATGGATACTGAATAAGAGGAAGAGAAGGCTCGACCGGTCTATGAAGCGAAATGCGCCCAGGCGCGATAAGCCTGAAGAGGGGGAGGTCGAATGAGAGTCCTTGTCACCGGCGGCGCCGGGATGGTAGGCAGCCATGCTGCCGAGTATTACGCGAGACGTAACGCCCGGGTGGTCGTTCTCGACAATCTTATGCGGTCGAAGCTCTTCGGCTACGATAAGTCGAGCGTCGAATATAACTGGAATTATCTCAGGCAGTACAGGAATATCACAAGGATAAAAGGGGACGTCAGGAACGCGCGCGACGTAAAGAAGGCCGTAGGCAAAGGCGTCGATCTATGCATACATACGGCCGGGCAACCCGGGGTGCCGCTTTCGTGCCGGATACCCCTGGAGGACTTCAGTATAAACGCTTTCGGTACCATCAATGTCCTCGAGGCCGTAAGGCAGAAATCGAAAGAAGCCGCGATAGTATATTGTTCCACAAACAAGGTCTTCGGCGAAAACGTCGACAGGATCAAATTGATAGAGAAGGAGAAGCGCTACGTCTACGATGGTACCGTCGGGGTGACCGAAGAGATGTCGGTGGACCTGACGGGGCACACGCCTTACGGGGCGAGCAAGTACGTTGGCGATATCTACACGCAGGAGTACGCGCATATATACGGTATGAGGACGTGCGTCTTCCGCATGAGCTGCATATACGGGATACGGCAGTTCGGCTTCGAGGATCAGGGGTGGGTGGCCCACTTCGTGATAGCGAATCTATTGAAGAGGCCGATCGTGATATACGGCAACGGCAAGCAGGTGCGCGACCTGCTGTACGCGGAGGATCTCGTCATGGCGTATGACAAGTTCCTCAACAGCAGCGTAAAGCACGACGTATATACGATAGGCGGCGGCCCGGAGAATACGACGTCGCTTCTGGAATTCATCGAGATGATCGAAAAAGAGACCGGCATAAAGATGGCGTATAATTTCAGCGATTGGCGGCCTTCCGATCAGAAGGTCTATATATCCGACATATCGAAAGTTTCGAAGGCGTTGGACTGGACGCCAAAGGTGACTCCTTCCTACGGCGTCAAGCTTCTTGTCCAGTGGGTCAAGGACAACATAAGGATATTCAAATAATGGCTAAGAAGGTACTGGTCTTATACGCCACAGCCGGAATAGGGCACAAGAAGGCATCGCTGGCCGTCAAACAGGCCCTGGATGAGATCGCGCCTAAGGACGCCGAGGTGACGATAAAGGATTCGCTCGATCTCACAAACCGATTCTTTAAGTGGGCGTATCTGAAATCCTATCTCCTGATGGTAGGCAAACTGCCGACATTCTGGGGGATGTCGTATTATCTGACCGATAACCGTTATGTGAATATCGTCGTTTCGAAGCTTCGCAGAATGAACAACTGGCTGAACTCCGGGGCGCTCCGGAAGCATCTTGTCGATACAAAGTATGACGTCATAGTATCGACTCATTTTTTCGGCAGCGAAGTAATCGCCGATATGAAGTCCAGCGGCGTCTTGCGCTCGCGCCTGATCACCGTAGTGACGGACTATCGTCTGCACTCATGGTGGGTGGCGAACGGGACGGATATGTATGTCGTCGGTTGTGAAGAGGCCAGGGGGGACATTCTGAGGTGGGGGGTGGACCCGTCCCGCGTAAAGGTTCTCGGGATACCGGCCGAACCGATATTCTCAAAGCAGCTCGACAAGGAAGCTATCAGGCAGAAGGCGGGCTTAAAGAAAGGCGTCCCTACAATACTCGTTATAGGCGGTGGTTTCGGGGTCGGGCCGATCATGGGCATAGTCAGGCTTATAAAGGATCTGCCGGAAGACCTGCAGCTGCTGGTGGTGTGCGGCCATAACGAAAGTCTTGTAAAACAGCTGGAAGCCGTGAAGGCCGGTATGAAGCACGATATGCACGTCTTCGGTTTTGTGCAGAACGTATACGATTATATGGAGGTGGCCGACGTCCTCATATCCAAGTCGGGAGGCATAACCGTCACCGAGAGCCTGGCCAAGGACCTGCCGCTCGTCGTGATAGCGCCAATAATAGGGCAGGAGACGCGTAACTCGGATTTCCTTTTGGCGAACGGCGCGGCGCGCAAAGCCGATAAGGTCTCGGACCTCGAGGGCATACTAAGAGACCTCATGGACCATCCGGAAAAGATCAAAGCGATGCGAGAGGCCATCGGCAGGATCCGCAAGCCGAACGCGTGTTACGACATCGCGAAATTAGCTTTGGAGATATAAATTTTTAGCATCCCGAGCGAGTCGGCGACAACTTCGGTGGCCGCCCTCCGCTCGTCGCGGCCTCGGAATAGGCTTCCTCGGCCGCTGTGGTAAAATTTTGATGCTTCGACAGGCTCAGCATCAATCCTGAGCTTGTCGAAGGATTGATCGTCCGCCGAACCCGGACCACGGGCAAACTGTGGACAGGTTTCGTCGGCCGGTCTAAACCGCCACAAGGTATCAAAATTTTCGCTCCGGGCGGGCAATTTTTTGGGTGACGCGAGGTTCTGCCTTGAGGCGCGCAGCGTAGGATGGGTTTTGAAATCTACGAAGTAGATTTCAAATAGATACCCGTCTTGTCATCCACGATATTGTAAACCCTACGCAAGCGACGAAAGGCAACCTCGCGGCAGGACCCAAAAAATTGGTTCGAAGTCTGTCTGAGGAATTCAGGAATGATATGGTAGGGAGCTGAAGTGGAAAACGAGCTGCAGGAGCTGATGAAGTCGGTCAAGTTCTATATCGACCTGGAGAAGGAGTCAGGCATGAAGGAGTTCTTCTCCATGCAGAAGTCCGCCACGAATGATGGGCTTGATGCCCTGAAGAAAGAGGTGGCCAAGTGCGCGCGATGCGGCCTGGCCAAGACGCGGCTCAACGTCGTCTTCGGATCCGGCAGTCCGAAGGCTTCCCTGGTATTCGTGGGCGAAGCGCCGGGCGAGGAAGAGGATAGGCAGGGGCTGCCGTTTGTGGGCCGGGCCGGCCAACTCCTGACCAAGATCATAGAAGCCATGGGCTTGAGGCGCGAAGATGTATACATCGCCAATATACTCAAATGCAGGCCGCCCAACAACAGGGCGCCGCTTCCCGATGAGATCGTCGCGTGCGCGGACAACGTGCGCAGGCAGCTGGAAATAATAAATCCGAAAGTCATATGTACCCTCGGTAAGTTTGCCAGCCAGACCCTTCTCAATACCGACACGCCGATAAGCGCCCTGCGCGGCAATTTCTACGAGTACAACGGTATAAAGGTAATGCCCACATTCCATCCCGCGTATCTGCTGCGGAACCCTCCCGACAAGAAGCTCGTCTGGAGCGACATGAAGAAGATAATGAAAGAGCTCCGGATCGGTTAGACTCATGCCAAATATCGCCCAAGTCGCTATAGCCCTCCCGATAGACAGAGTATTCACTTATTCCATACCCGAGGCAATGTCGGCATCTATTTCAGTCGGTAAACGTGTCTTCGTCCCGTTCGGGCCGAGGAGGCTGGTAGGTTACGTCGTGGGCCTGTCGGATGAGTCCGAAGCGATGGACCTTAAGGCAATAGACCGGGTCATAGACCCCGAGCCGCTTCTTAGCTCTGAGATGCTCGAGCTTACAAAATGGATAAAGGAGAATTACTTCTGCTCCTGGGGCGAAGCGATAGAGGCGGCGGTCCCCGGCGGCATCAAGAAGGGGAAGACGGAGCTGGGCACCAGGCTTCGCGCCGATGCCGCAAAGGTCGAAGAGCACATACCTTCGGCACCCCACACGCTTACGCACGAACAGGACAAGGCGCTCAAGTCCATCCTGGATGCCGTGCAGAAGCTCGAGCACAAGACCTTCCTTCTCCACGGCATAACCGCAAGCGGCAAGACCGAAGTATACATGCAGGCGATAGAGCAGGTCCTGAAGGCCGGGCGGCAGGCCATAATGCTGGTTCCCGAGATAGCCCTTACACCGCAAACCACGAAATGGTTCATATCGAGATTCGGCCATCGCGTGGCCGTTATACATTCTCATCTTACGCCAGCCAAAAGATTCCTCGAGTGGAAGAAGATAAAGGACGGCAAGGCCGACATCGTGGTGGGTGCCAGATCCGCCGTATTCAGCCCGCTGAATAAGCTCGGGCTCATCATCATCGACGAGGAGCACGAAACGAGCTATAAACAGGACGACGTTCCGCGTTACCACGCGCGGGATGTGGCCGAGGAACGCGCGCGCATCAATCGTTGCCCGCTTATCCTGGGGAGCGCTACGCCGTCCCTGGAGTCCTATTACAAGGCAAAGAACGGCGAGTACAAGCTTATGCGACTTACCAAGCGCATCGAGGAGAGGCTGCTGCCTAAGGTGAAGATCGTAGATATGCGTATGGAGCTGGCCACTAAAAATCGGGTGCAGATATTCTCGAAAGTTTTGCTCGATGCTGTAGCCAAGGCGCTAAAAGCGAACAAGCAGGTTATGATATTCCTGAACAGGCGCGGGTTCTCGACTTTCGTCAATTGTAAAAAATGCGGCCTTGTGATGAAATGCAAACGCTGCGATACCTCGATGGTCTACCATTTCGAGGAGAAGAAGCTGATATGCCACTACTGCAACTATGTCGCGCAGCCGCCCGACATATGTCCCAAGTGCAAATCCGGATATATCAGCTACTTCGGCCTCGGGACCGAGAAGGTCGAGTCCGAGATAAGCCGCAACTTCTCCGGCGCCCATATAGCCAGGATGGACTCCGATACCACGACGAAGACCGGATCGCACGAGCGGATACTCGGCGACTTCAGGAGCGGGGACGTCAATTTGCTGGTCGGCACCCAGATGATCGCCAAGGGCCACGACTTTCCGGAGGTTACGCTTGTCGGCGTAGTTTCGGCCGACGTTACGCTGAATCTTCCCGATTTCAGGGCCAGCGAGAGGACGTTCAACCTGCTCACGCAGGTCGGCGGGCGCGCCGGCAGGGGAGACGCCGGCGGAGAGGTCATAGTCCAGACTTACGCGCCGCATCATTACTCGATACTATGCGCGGCGAAGCATGATTATGAGAAATTCTACGAAGAAGAGATCGACTCGCGCAGGGAATTATTGCTGCCGCCTTTTGTCAACATGGTGAAAGTAACCGTCAGGGCGAGGGTTGACGAGACTGCCCAGAAATCGGCCGCGGAGCTTGCCGAGACGATCCGAGCCCAGGACAGGAACGCCCTTGTCGGCGGTCCGGCCCCGGCTCCGATTTCCCGCGTGCGCGGATACTTCAGATATAATATAATACTGAAGGGCAAGGATAAGGCCGCGATGTGCAACCTCGTGCGAAAAGGCCTGGCGGCGTATCACCGGCCGCACGGCGTCCTCATCGCAGTCGACGTCGATCCAATCGCAATGTGAGGAGATGGAAATTTTTCGCACCATCTCGTGACGGCGGACCTTTTGAGGTCGCCTTCCATTATAGCTCTTTAACTGAAGGGCACCATTTCGCGGCTATAAATCAAGGGACAGATTTTTTCGGGTCCTGCCACTCCTTCGACTTTTTCTTGGAAGGGCTGTGTCCCGTACTCTTGCGCGTAACTTAGACCATAGCCGATAAACCCACGGGAGCTGGCTAACCCCACCCCGTACCGCCCTTTTTGCGAAAAAGTCTCAGTCGTGTCACCCGAAAAAATATTACGCCTTAAACTCGCCGTTCATGATACGCTTGATTTAAAGTAGGGCATGCGACAATACGGCTAAAGGTCCGCCATCTGACTCTGATGCGAAAAATTTCCGGGTGAGGGTTGAAGAAAAAACGAATGAGCGAAAAGCCTGCCTGCCGGCAGGCAGACATGCCGTTTTTCGAAGAAAGAGGGCGAGCAATTTTTTGGGTGACGCGAGGTTCTGCCTTGAGGCGCGCAGCATAGGATGGGTTCAACATAGATACCCGCCTTGTCATTCACGATATTGTAAACCCTACGCAAGCGCCGAAAGGCAACCTCGCGGCAGGACCCAAAAAATTGGTTGAAAGTCTATCTGAGGAACCGGAAAGATTGAGGAGCAGCATGAAGATCGTATTTTTCGGCACAGCGGAGTTCGCGATACCGTCTTTGAGGGCGCTTATAGGCTCTGAGCACGAGGTGGCCGCGGTCGTGACCCAGCCTGACAGGGCCCGGGGCCGCAACCTTAAGGTCTCGCCGCCGGTGGCTAAGGTACTGGCCGCCTCCCGCGGGATACCGGTATATCAGCCGCCCGATGCTTCGAGCGCGGAGTCCGTCGCTGAACTCAGAAGATACGGGGCCGACCTCTTTGTCGTCATCGCGTTCGGACAGATACTCCGCAAAGAGGCACTGGCGGTGCCAAAGCGATACTCCGTGAACCTCCACGGCTCTCTTCTGCCGAAATACCGGGGCGCGGCCCCCACGAACTGGACCATATTGAACGGCGATGCAGCCGGCGGTGTTACGATAATAAAGATGAATGAGCGTATGGATGAGGGAGATGTGATATCCGCGCGCGAGACGCCGCTGGGCCCCGGAGAGACGAACATAACCTTGAATGAACGCCTGTCCGAGCTCGGCGCCGGCCTTCTTATGGAAACGCTCGCCCTCATAGAGACGGGCGCCGAACGTTTTATCAGGCAGGACGCGTCACAGGCCTCCTATGCCCCCAAGCTTAGAAAGGAAGACGGCCTTATAGACTGGCACCAGGATGCGGTGACGATACAGCGTAGGGTGCGCGGCCTCATCCCGTGGCCCGGCGCTTACACGTATTATCGCGGAAAGGCCATTAAGATATTGGGCGCGGATGTCTGCGAGTGCCCGGTCGGCGCGGCCGCTGACGCCGGCGAAGTGCTGGGCATAATCAGATCCAAGGGCATTATAGTAAAGACAGGTTCCGGCGCGGTGGCGATAACGCACCTTCAGCTGGAGGGCAAAAAGGTCCTGGATGCCGATGCCTTTGTGCGCGGCCACCGCATTGATAAGGGCGATAGGTTCAGTACTGACGGCTGAGGCCGGGTTAAATCTTGAAATTTTGCATAAAAAATTTCAAGATTACCTACCCATGAGAAGGCGCATGCTTTTAGGCTGTTGCGCTGGGGGTTTTCCCTTGAATAACATCGCAGCTGTGATATAATTTCTCAAACGTATGCCAAAAAAAATAGCCCCTGCCGAACTAATCCAGCAGGATTTCCATAATCTGAAGACCTCCGAGAGGCTCTACACGATCCCCAGGATCGAAGACCTCATCTTCATGCAGTCCATAGAGGGGCGCGCCCACAACGGCGCCGGCCCGTACAATAAACGTTTCTTCGTAAACACCACTATCGACGACATCGTAAGCGCGCTCGGCCGCTCTCCCAAGGTCGTCAAGACCAAGCGGCAGGAGCTTATAGACGAGATAGTGGAGTTCGTCGACAGCGTCCTTGCGGACGATCCCCGCGATAAGCTCGTTACACGCAACGGCAGGCCTCTTCTGGGAATTCCGCAGTTCAAGGAACGCACGGTAAATTATCACGACATATTAAGGGGACTGTATCTGGGGGGACTGCGCGATGATCCGGATATACGAAAAGAGACCCAGAAGCTTTACGGTATAAACATAGGTTACGGCAAATGTTACATGATCAACACCAAGGTCATGGACGAGATGGGCCTCGATGGAGAAGTGCTCGCCCACCAGGAGCACGGAGAGAGGCTCAATTACTACAAGTCCCACGGCCTCATAGTGGACGAGGCGAAGATAAAACACAGCGCCGCGAAATACGTAAAGTTCATGTATGTGCGCCATCACGTCGGGCCCGGCCAGTCGGACGACGCCGCGATAGTCACCAGCGGCCTTCTCTATAATATAGACGTAGCGCTGGGCGTATTTCTCGCGGACGCCATCGACACGTTCGAAAAGTACGTCAATATATACAGGGATCAGGATAAAGCGCTGGCCATGTATATAAAGGAAAAGTACAAGTTCCTTGATCTGGACGAAGACGATGTCTACGAGCTGGCCTATCTGGCGGCCATACCCGAGGACAGGATAGACGAGGTGCCGGACAGCTCTCTCAGATACCTCCTCTCGGTCGATCAGGAGGTCGGGACTTCGACGTTAGAAACGCATATGAATTTTATCGAGGGCAAGCCTTTTATGCCTATAGCGATAAGCTATAAGAGGGTGCTCATAACCAAGCTTTACGATTTCGTGCGCGAGAAACTCCGCAGTATAAATAAAGAGGTCGTTCTTAAGATACCCGATGCCCTTATGCAAGAGCTTGATTCGGCGGTCACCAAGGTCATGCAACGCAAGTTCATAACGGTCAGCCCGCAGACGTCGCTCAAGTCGGCGCTGGATAAAGTCGAGGCGCGCAAGGGCGAGCTTATCATAGTAAAAGACGAGTTCGGCAATATTCTGGGCGTAGTCAATCCGGCGGACTTCCTGGTGTTTCTTAAGGGGAGGATCGTCTAGATGCCCGAACTCAGGCGCGATCCCGTTATAGGCAGATGGGTTATCATCTCTACCGAAAGAGGCAGGAGGCCGGACCAGTTCAGGACCACTCTTGCCGCTGAAGAGAGGCTGGACCGGAGCGAGAAGTGCCCTTTCTGCGAAGGCAACGAATCGATGACTCCGCCTGAGATATTCGCATTGCGCAAACCCGGCAGCCACCGCAACGGCCCTGGATGGGAAGTGCGCGTCATACCGAGCATCTCGCCTCTTCTTCAGATCGAAGGCAATATAGACAGGCACGGCCACGGGATGTACGACCTCATGAACGCGCGCGGCGCCCACGAGATCGTCGTCGATACTCCGCGTCACCAGCATGAGTATGAGTTGTCGAAGGACCAGCTGGTAAAGAGCACCGGCATCGTTGTGGACAGGATAGCCGATCTGGAGAAAGACACCGGCATCAAATACGCGCTCGTTTTCCGCAATTACGGAGAGGCGGCGGGCGGCGGGCATATAATGCACGCCAGGACGCAGATAATCGGCACGCCCGTAAACCTTAAGCGCGTAAAGGAAGAACTGGCCGGTTCCAAGCGCTACTACGATTATAAAGACCGGTGCATATATTGTGATATAATAAAGCAGGAGCTTTCCGGTGGTAAGCGCGTTATGGCGGAGTCCAGGCACTTCATAGCGATAGCCCCGTTCGCTTCCCGCTTTCCGTTCGAGACATGGATATTGCCGAAGGAGCATTCGTGCGATTTTTACAGGATAGACAAGGCCAGGATACCGGACTTCGTGGAGCTTTCCCAGAAGGTATTCCTTAAAATAAAGAACGCGATAGGAGATTTTCCGTATAATTTCGTGCTCCATGCGGCGCCTTTCAGGCGCGACGTCCACAAGAAGGGCTTCTGGGAGACGATACAGCATGATTACCACTGGCATTTTGAGCTGCTCCCCATATTGACGCGCGTTGCCGGTTTCGAGTGGGGGACGGCCTTCTACATAAATCCCGTTTCGCCGGAAGACGCCTGCAAGGCCGTCGGGGAGCTCGCGCAATGAATGAGCTGCGCCGCGATCCGGTCACCGGAAGATGGAACATAGTATTTCTCGATAAAGTGGCCGATGTGTCCGACTTCAAGGCCGAACCTCATCCGAAAAACGCCAAGGACTGCCCCTTCTGTTACGGAAGAGAGGGCGACACCCCTCTTGAAATAGTGGCCCATCGCAGGCACGGCGCCCCCAACACTCCCGGATGGACCGTGCGCGTCGTGCCGAATAAATACCCCGCCCTTATGATCGAAGGAGAGCTTGTCAAGGAGGGCGACGGCGTATTCGATCTCATGAGCGGTGTCGGCGCGCATGAGGTGATAGTGGATACTCCGGACCATATGCGAGACATGGCCGACCTCAGCTATCCGGAGATGGAAGAGGTCGTGTGGGCGTATCTCGGAAGGTCCATAGACTTAAGGCGCGACAAAAGGTTCAAGTACATACTCGTTTTCAAAAATTACGGAAAGTCGGCGGGGGCGACGCTCGAGCATCCTCATAGTCAGCTCATAGCCCTGCCCATAGTGCCAAAGGTCGTCCAGGAAGAGATAGACGGCGCCAAGCGCTATTACGATTACAAGGACAGGTGCGTTTTTTGCGACATGCTGCGCCAGGAAAATCTGGATAAGGAGCGTATAATATACGACGGCAGGTATTTCACGGCATTTTGTCCGTACGTTTCGAGGTTCTCTTACGAGATATGGATACTGCCGAAGAAACACCAGTCCGACTTCGCGAACCTTGAGCGCGACTGCATCTCGTGCCTGGCCAGGGCCCTGCGCGACTGCCTGGCCAGGATAAAGGGTCTTCTCGGTGACCCGTCGTACAATTTCATCATCCACAGTTCGCCGATAAACGGTCACGAGCGCGAGGATTACCACTGGCATATAGAGATAATGCCCAAACTCGCCAAGATAGCCGGGTTCGAATGGGGCAGCGGTTTTTATATAAATCCGGTCCCGCCGGAGATCGCCGCGAAAAATTTATTGAGTGTAAATATTCCGGAGAAGTGATATAATGCGTCTTCTAAAAATTCCTTTGCCGGGGGCAAAGGATGATCGGATATTTCAAGAGAAATGTCCGGATTCAAAGGAGGTAATACAATGGCGGTAAAGATAGGCATTAACGGGTTCGGCAGGATAGGCAGGATGGTCGCCAGGGCCATCCTTGAGAAGGGCTCCAAGAACATAGAGATCGTCGCCGTCAACGACATCACCGACGCAAAGATGCTCGCGGACCTTCTGAAGTACGACTCTGTTCACGGCAGATTTCCCGGCGGCAACGTGAAGGCCGACGGCGATTCCATAGTTGTAAACGGAAAGGCGATCAAGGTCCTGGCCAAGAAAGACCCCGCGGAGCTTCCCTGGAAAGAGCTCGGAGTGGAGATCGTAGTCGAATCTACGGGCCTCTTCACGATAAAGAACGACGGCGTCAATAAGAAGGGCAAGGAGGTCAGGGGGGCCATAAACCACATCACGAAGGGCGGCGCGAAGAAGGTCATAATATCCGCCCCGGCCGAAGGCGAAGACCTTACCGTCGTCATGGGCGTTAACGAAGACAGATACGATCCGAAGAACCACTCGGTCATATCGAACGCGTCATGCACGACAAACTGTCTCGGCCCTGTGGCAAAAGTGATCAACGATATATGGGGGATCGAGAAGGGCCTTATGACCACGATCCACGCCTATACCAACGATCAGAGAGTCCAGGATATGCCGCACTCCGATCCGCGCAGGGCCCGCGCCGCGGCGGTATCGATGATACCGACGTCCACGGGCGCCGCCAAAGCGATAGGCCTGGTCATACCCGATCTCAAGGGCAAGCTCGACGGGTTCGCCATCAGGGTTCCCACGCCCAACGTTTCCGTTGTGGATCTTACATGCACGCTCAAGAAAGAGGCGACGGGCGAAGAGATCAATAAGGCGCTTAAGGCCGCCTCAGAGGGCAAGATGAAGGGCATCCTCGACTACACCGAAGACGCGGTGGTATCCGTGGATTTTAACCACTACCCGGCGTCATCCACGGTAGATTCGAAGCTCACAAAGGTGATAGGCGGCAACTTCGCGAAGGTTATTGCGTGGTACGACAACGAGTGGGGATATTCGAACAGGGTGGTAGACCTGATCGAATATATGATCAAGAAAGGCCTCTAACAGGGGGCTTTGCGTATAAAACCTGCGGGGCTCGATTACGGCCTCGCAGGTTTTTTATTTACAAAGCACTCGTAATATCATATAGTGATTACCATATACAGTGGCTGAGAGATGAAATTCAAATACAGGCGTTATTACCTATACTACCTGGGCCGGGCCCTGGCCTTTGGCTTCTACATACTACCTTTGAGCGTGGGCCTTTTTATCGCCAGGGCGGCCGGCGATCTGGCGTTTCACGTCCTGGCCAGGTACAGGCGGATAGCGATAGCGAACCTCGGGGAGGCATTCGGCTCCGAGAAATCGGAAGCCGAGATACGCACGATAGCGCGCAAGGTGTTCCGGAACATGGCGATGATCGCCGTAGAGATGATCCGGTTCCCTAAAGTAGACGCCTCGAACATCGACCGCTATGTGAGGATGGAGAACGCTCACATAGTGGACGAGTCGTTCAGGGCCGGGCGCGGAACCATACTGCTCACGGGCCACTTCGGAAATTGGGAGCTTCTGGCCATGACGCTCAGGGTAAAGGGATATCCCGGCGTGGCGGTCGGAAGGAAGATATATTTTCATAAATACGACGAGTACCTCAACCGTCTGCGCAAGATACACGACGTCAACGTAATAGACCGCGAGGAGTCGCCCCGCGCGTTCTTGAGGATCTTGAAGAAGAACAATATAGTGGGCATTCTTGCCGACCAGGACGTCGATTCGGTGGACGGCGTTTTTGTGAATTTTTTCGGGAAGAGCGCCTATACCCCTATCGGGCCGGTAGTCCTGGCCAAGGCGACGGGCGCGACGATAGTGCCGGCGTTCATTATACGGGAGGGTCTGCATCACAGGTTTGTTGTGGATAGGCCGGTCGCGCTGGCCGAAACGGGCGACAAGGAGAAGGATATCGTAACCAATACCCAGGCGTGGTCGGATGTCCTGGAATCCTTCATAAGAAGATACCCCGATCAATGGGTCTGGGTCCACCGTAGATGGAAGACGAGGCCGGATGGCAGCGAGGTAAAAGATGGCCGTCAATGACAAAACGCAAAATCCAAATGTCAAAATAATGCCAAATCTCAAAGTTCGAATTAACGGAAAAGAGAAAAATGCCATGAGACCGCTTGTATGTGGATTTACGTTCCTGTCCGTTTTAATATTCGCGGTCCCGGGCTGCGCAAAGAGGGCCGAACCGAAGGCCGAAGCCAAGGCGGCGTCAGCGTCCGCGCCGGCGTCCGCCGTGTCTTCCGCGGCGGCAAAAGAAGACGACGCCGTAAAACACAAGGTCCTTTCGTTTAACCTGGAAGGGCTGAACGACAAGGGCGCCAAGAAGTGGGACGTAAAAGGCGAATCTGCCGAGGCCATATCGGAGAACGAGGTCAAGCTGGACAATATCGTGGCCAAGGCGTACGGCGAAGAGGCCGAGGCGGTAATAACCGCAGACCAGGGCGTGTACGATAAGTCAAAAAATAACGTAAAGCTGCAGAAGAACGTCAAGGCGACCATCGAAGCCAGCCAGGGATTCAGCGGAAATTTTGTGGATCAAACCGGCCAGCCTAAGGGGCCTGCCGGCGCGGACGCAAAAACATCGGCTTCGGAGAAAAAGCCCGATAAAAAATCGACGACCATCATAACGTGCGACGGAGAGGTGGAGTTTGACTACGAGAGGAACGTGGCCTATTTTCTGAACAACGTCCACGTCGACAGCGAAGACGGGTCTATTATAGCCGACAAGATAACCGTCCATCTGGATCCCGATACAAGGCAGGTCAAGGAGATAGTCGCCGAAGGAAACGTGAAGATCCGGCGAGGCGAGAATATGACCTACAGCGACAAGGCGATATATGACGCGGTGACAAAGAAGGTCAGCCTTGTGGGCAGGCCGAAGCTTGTCATATACCAGGAAGGCGGCGACGTGAACGTGAACTTTATGGGCGGCATGCCGGGTAAAAAGAACAGAGAGAGACTCTAAATGCATCTTCTTGAGACCAAGGGTCTGGTCAAGATATACGGCGGCAGGCGCGTAGTAAATTCGGTCAATATCGACGTCAAGCGCGGCGAGATAGTGGGGCTTCTGGGTCCGAACGGCGCCGGCAAGACGACCACGTTCTACATGATCACCGGAATAATACCGCCAGACGAAGGCAATATAATATTCGACCGCAAGGACATTACGAATATGCCGCTTCATATGCGCGCCCGCTGCGGGATAGGATACCTGTCCCAGGAGCCTTCGATATTCAGGAAGCTGACGGTCGAGGAGAATATAATGGCGGTCCTCGAGACGCTCGGATTCTCTCCGCGGGAACGCAGGAGGCGCTGCGACGAACTGCTCAACGAACTGAAGACCACCCACCTCAGGAAGAATATGGCGTATACCCTGTCCGGAGGGGAGAAGCGGCGAGTCGAGATAACCAGGGCGCTTGTCACAAATCCGATGTTCATCCTTCTCGACGAGCCCTTCAGCGGTATAGATCCGATCGCCGTAGCGGAGTGCCAGGAGATAATTAAGGACCTGAAGGCCAAGGGTCTCGGGATACTTATAACGGACCACAACGTCAGGGAGACGCTGACGATCACCGACCGCGCCTATCTTATGGCGGAAGGCAATGTCCTGATATCCGGGACCAAGGACGACCTGATATCGGACCCGAGGGCCAGAGAGCTTTATCTTGGCGAAAAGTTCAGTATGTAACGAACGTAAGTCGTAAGCGCGAAGCGGGATAATATTTGCCGGACCGTTTTCATTGTGATATAATATGCGCTTTCCGGTATCCCGCGTCAGAAAAATAATAGAAGGTAAATGTGAAGTATAAAGCAAAATCATTGGAAGAATGTACGACGTTGTTCGAGATAGAAGTCTCCCCGCAGATGATCTCCAGGGTATTCGATGAGGTATACGCGGACATGGCCAAGGTCGCGAACATCCCCGGCTTCAGGGTCGGCAAGGCTCCCGTCGACATGGTGAGGCTGCATTACGCCAAAGACGCCAGGGAGGAGGTCCTGAAGCGCCTCATACCGGAGGCGTACCGCCAGGCGGTGCAGCAGCACAGTATCGAGCCGGTAAGCTTTCCGGAAATAAGCGACGTGATTTTCGAAGAGGACAAGCCCCTCACTTTCAAGGCCAAGGTCGATACCAGGCCCAAACTCAAGCTAAAAGACTATAAGGGTCTGGCCGTCGACCGCAAGAAGGTCGCCATAAACGAAGCGGATGTCGACAAGACCATCGAAAACCTGCGCGAGGTCAGCGCCAAGTACATCGCCGCGGACGACAGGCCCCTGAGGATGGGCGACTATGCGGTGGTCGACCTCGAGTGTTTTGTCGACGGTAAGGACGCGCATAAGAAGCGTGAGAATCTGTGGCTGGCCATAGAAAAAGAGTCTTTCATAGCCGGACTGACCGAGAAGATGGTAGGCATGAAGAAGTCGGAACAGCGCGATATAGACGTAAAGCTTCCCGGGAATTATCCGGATAAAACCATAGCCGGCAAGGCCGCGCAGTACAGGGTCCTTGTCAAAGAGGTAAAGGAGAGGCAGCTGCCAGCGGTAGACGACGCTTTCGCCAAAGAGATGGGCAGGCCCGGCCTCGACGACCTGAGGAAGGAGATCTTCAAAGAGCTCGAAGCGCGCGCTTTGGCGGGCGCCGAGGTCGAGGTAGAGAACGGCATCCTGAATAAGCTGATAGACGCCCACTCGTTCAAGGTTCCGTCCGGTTTCGTTTCGCGCCAGCTCGACCTAATGGTGGCCGACGCCAAAAAAAGGCTTGAGGCGAAAGGCCTTAAGAGGGAGGACCTCGACAAGCGTGACGCCGAGCTGAGGGAAAAGTTCAAGGGCGACGCCGAGCGCCAGGTAAAGCTTCTCTTCATACTGGATGCCATAGCAAGCGCCGAGAAGATAGAGGCGGACGACGCCGACCTGACAGAAGCTTACAAGGCCATGGCGGCCCAGGCGGGCAAGACCGAAGATTTCGTCAGGGAGCACTACGAGAAGGAAGGGCTGGTCGACAACCTGCGCGACAAGATACGCGAAGGCAAGACGATCAGGTTCCTTCTGGATAACGCCAAGATCACCGAAATATAATAATGACAAATGACCAAACCCAAATGACAAAGGAAATTCCAATTTTCAAGCACTAAATCGGTTTTGGATTTTGAACTTTGTCATTCATTTGTCATTTGTGCTTTGAATTTTGTAATTTTAGTTAAAGGAGGGCCATATGAGCATGCTCGTTCCGATGGTAATAGAGACGACCGGCAGGGGTGAGAGGGCGTATGATATATACTCGAGGCTTCTCAAGGACAGGATAATATTCATAGGGACGGCGATCGACGATTACGTGTCCAACCTTATCATCGCCCAGCTTCTATTCCTGCAGATGGACGATCATGAAAAGGATATCAACATATACATCAACACGCCCGGCGGGTCGGTAACGAGCGGGCTGGCGATATACGATACGATACAGTTCGTAAAACCGGACGTCAACACTTACTGCGTCGGGCAGGCGTCAAGCATGGGGGCCGTTTTGCTCGCGGCCGGCACGGCGGGAAAGCGCTACGCTTTGCCTCACGCCAGGATAATGATACATCAGCCATGGGGAGGCGTCCAGGGGCAGGCGACGGATATAAGCATTCAGGCCACCGAAATACTGAAATTACGCGACCGGCTCGAGCATATATTGGCCAAACATACCAAACAATCCCTGGAGACTATCAAAAAAGATACCGACCGCGACCACTTTATGTCGGCCGATGAGGCCAAAACATACGGGATAGTGGACGAAGTCATCGAGAATATCGGAAAGAGAAAATAAAGAACAGAACGACAGGAGCTTGAAATGGCAACAAAAAAATATTTAATGACGCCCGGCCCCACGCCGGTTCCGGAAGATATAAGGGCTGAGATGGCGCGGCCCATGATCCATCACAGGACCAAGGAGTATCAGGCCATATTCAAAGACGCCACGGAGGGGCTGAAGAAGATATTCAAGACCGCCAACGACGTCTACACCTTCACTTCAAGCGGCACCGGGGCTATGGAAGCCTCGATCGTAAATGTCCTGTCTCCCGGCGACAGGATCATTGTTGTGCGAGGCGGCAAATTCGGAGAGCGCTTCGGCGACATAGCCAAAGCGTACGGCCTCGAGGTGGTCCCGATAGATGTCCAGTGGGGCAGCGGCCCTTGTCCGGCCGACATCGAAGACGCCCTCAGGAAGAATCCGGGCGTTAAGGGCGTGTATACCACGCTTTGCGAAACTTCCACGGCCACGGTCTTCAGCATAAAAGAGATCGGCAAGGTGGTGGGCAAGACAGACGCGATATTCGTAGTCGACGTGATCAGCGGTTTAGGCGCCGACAACTTTGAGAACGACGCGTGGGGAGTTGATATAGCGGTCTGCGGTTCCCAGAAGGGGCTCATGATACCTCCGGGGCTTGCGTTCTGCTCGGTAAGCCAGAAGGCGTGGAAGGCGGCCGAGGCGTCAAAGCTTCCAAAGTTTTACTTCAACTTCAAAAAATACAAAAAGGCGTGGATAGATACCGATACGCCGTTTACGTCGGCCATAACCCTGGTCATAGGACTCAAGAAAGCGGTGGAGACTATAAACGCCAAAGGCATAGATAACGTCATAGCCGAACACACCGCTCAGGCCGAGGCGTTCCGCGCAGCGGCCCGGGCGATAGGCTTGAGCATATTCTCCAAATCTCCGTCCAATGCCGTTTCCGGCGTCAATACTCCGGATGGTATGAATGCCGACGACCTTATAAAGCTGCTCAAGACCGAATACGGCGTGACGTTCGCCGGAGGACAGGAACAACTCAAGGGTAAAATATTCAGGGCGGCGCATATGGGCGGCATCGACAAGGAGCATACGCTCGAGTCGATAAAGGCCCTGGAGAGCGCTCTTGCCAAATTGGGGCATAAGTTCAGCGCCGGCGCCGGCATAGATGCGGCCAAGGAGATACTGTGATGAAGTTTAAAGTGCTGATAAGCGATTCGCTTTCAAAAGAAGCGGTCGAGATATTGCAGAAAGAGAAAGAGTTTACCGTAGACGTTAACACGAAGCTGACGCCGGATGAACTTAAGAAGGCGATAAAAGATTACGATGCCCTTGTTGTGCGCTCAAGCACAAAGGTCACCAAGGAACTCCTGGAATCCGCCGACAAGCTTAAGATAGTGGGCAGGGCCGGGGTAGGCCTGGACAACGTGGACGTGGAAGCCGCAAGCAAGAAAGGTATCATAGTCGTGAACACGCCGGCGGGCAACACGATATCTACGGCCGAACACGCCTTCTCGATGATGCTCGCCCTTTCGCGGAATATCCCGCAGGCGGATGTCTCCATGAAGAAGGGCGAATGGGAGCGCAAGAAGTTCATGGGCCATGAGGTTTACGGAAAGACGCTCGGCATAATCGGCCTCGGCAGGATAGGGACCGAAGTGGCCAAACGCGCGATGAGCTTCGGCATGAAAGTCCTCGCTTACGATCCGTACCTTTCCATGGACAAGGCCAAAGAGCTTGGTATAGAGCCGTCGACGCTCGAGACCATATACAAAAACGCCGATTACATAACGGTTCACACCCCGCTGACGGACGAGACGCGGCACATGATATCCGATAAGCAGTTCGCCGTTATGAAAAAGGACGTGCGTCTGATAAATTGCGCCAGGGGCGGGATAATAGACGAGGCCGCTCTGGCGGCGGCCATAGAATCCGGAAAGGTCGCCGGCGCGGCCTTTGACGTATTCGAGGAGGAGCCGCCCGCGAAGGACAGCAGGCTCTCCAGGCTCGACAAAGTGGTGCTGACGCCGCATCTCGGCGCGTCGACCGAAGAGGCCCAGACTAACGTCGCTATCGAGGTCGCTGAGATAGTCCGCGACGCGCTGCTCACGGGTTGCGTCAAGAACGCGGTAAACGCGCCGTGCCTCGACCCGGATATCTGCAAGGTTATAGACCCGTACCTCAGGCTTGCCGAGAAGATGGGCTCCATGCAGGCGCAGCTGGTCGAAGGGCATATAAAGAAGGTGAAGATCAAGTATGTCGGCGACCTGCTAAAGTACGACCTTACGCCGTTCACGCTCTCGATAATAAAAGGGATGCTTACTCCCATACTGCAGGAGACGGTAAATTATGTGAACTCCATGTTCATCGCCAAGGAGCGCGGCATAAATATCACCGAGACCAGGATAGCCGAGACCCAGGATTTCGCGAACCTGATAATAGTCGACGTCGAAACGGACAAGACCAAGAGCTCGCTCATGGGCACTCTATTCACCAAGGTCGATCCGCGCATCGTCAAGATAAACGATTCATACGTCGACGCGGTCCCGGAAGGCTACATGCTTGTGATGAGCAATAAGGACGTTCCAGGTATAATAGGGCAGATCGGCACGATTCTGGGCAGGAACAACGTCAATATCGCCGGCATGTCGTTCGGCCGCGAAGAGAAGGGCGGCAAGGCCGTAAGCGTGCTGAATATCGACAGCGACGTCCCCAAGGCCGTGCTCGA